>Ga0310887_10000002_pt1 | contig 67854 bp, 100 predicted proteins | sample T60D4metaG_FD_202509 | JGI IMG/M metagenome (GOLD analysis project Ga0310887, IMG submission 202509) | Lab incubated soil microbial communities from West Virginia University Organic Research Farm, Morgantown, WV, United States - T60D4 | ecosystem: Environmental > Terrestrial > Soil >...
CAGACGATCGGCACCGCAGTCGAGCTGTTCAAGACCCCGATCGTTCCCCTGTAGGAGGGCAGATGACCAACTGGCTCGCCGGGATGCGGCTCACCGCCGACCGGCTCAACGACAACACGCTCCAGACCACCACCACTACCGGTGCAACTGCATCCGCCGGATTCACTCTGGTGTCCTTCAGCGGGCGCAAGGTGAACGGCATCACCACCATCCAGATCGTCTGCTCTCGCTCCGGAGCTGGCATCGGCCAGTCCGCAGCGGACTCCGGCGACCTGAACCCCGACGTCAACATGGCGACGCTCCCTGTCGGTTGGCGTCCTCCGGAGCAGATCCAGGCTCTCTGGAACTCCAGCGCGGCGGACGGCGGAGCCATCATCTCGACGGCCGGAGTCGTCCAGCTCCAGACGGTATCGGGCAACACCGGTATCGCCAACGGGCATGCACCGCGCGTGTATGCATCCTGGATCAGCGAGAACGGATAACCCTCCGATTCGGATTTCCTCCTGCCAGGATATGATTCAATTCGTCGGCCAAGGGGTGGTCGTGCGGGGGAATGCATATAACACCAAGCAGGAGGAAATCCAATGGCACAGGACAATGGCCCGGACATAGGAGAGCGCCTCGCTACGATCGAGGCGAAGGTCGACTATCTCGTAGAGCGGGCCACCGAGGACCGCTCAGACTTCCGGGGCCGCATCCGTGCCCTGGAGCTCTGGCGGTACGGGACGGGTGCCGCGATGATCGCGTCCACCATCAACCTCTTCGGAGGATCTGTCCCGAAGCCGTAGGCGGCCGTGTAAGCCCTCGCCGCCGACGACTGAGGCCCGCGTACCGGCCCTGCTCCGTTCGGGCCTTACGCGGGCCTCTACGCATCCCTACGGGGTCATCCCGCGTAGGATAGTAGCAACCGCAGGAGGAATCATGTCAAATCCGATGACTCACGACCAGTTCGTCAAGGCTCTTCGAGTCGAAGGCGTCAAGGTCGTGGAGGTCGACGGATGGCGGGATCACGAGCGCGACGACGAGACGGGCAAGGCATTCGGCCCCGTCCACGGCGTGATGATCCACCACACCGTCACCAAGGGCACTCAGAACACCATCGACATCTGCTGGGACGGCTACGACGAGCTGCCCGGACCGCTGTGCCACGGCGTCATCGCCAAGGACGGCACGGTCTATCTCATCTCGGGTGGACGCGCCAACCACGCCGGTGCAGGCGACCCGGACGTCCACGACGCGGTCATCGCCGAGAACTACGGCGACAAGCCGCCTGCCAGCGACGTGCACGACGGCGAGTCCGGCGGAGTCGACGGCAACGACTGCATGTACGGATTCGAGTGCGAGAACATGGGAGACGGCAAGGACCCGTGGCCGCAGGTCCAGCTCGACGCCATCGAGCGCACGGCCGCTGCCATCTGCCGGTTCTACGGCTGGACCGCCAAGTCCGTGATCGGCCACAAGGAGTGGAGCGACTGGAAGTCGGACCCCACCTTCTCGATGACCGAGATGCGCAACAAGGTCCAGGCTCGTCTCGTCGGTACGCCTTCGACTCCGGCTCCCAAGCCCGAGCCGAAGCCCGAACCCTCCAAGCCGAAGTACCAGCCGTTCCCCGGCGAGGCGTTCTTCAAGTCGCAGCCCAACAGCCCCATCATCACGGCCATGGGCAAGCGACTCGTCGCCGAGGGTTGCAGCCGGTACAACTCCGGCCCCGGACCTCAGTGGACGGAGTCGGACCGCAAGTCGTACAGCCGCTGGCAGAACAAGTGCGGGTTCTACGGGAGCCGCGCGGCCGACGGTTGGCCGGGCAAGGTCACCTGGGACCAGCTCAAGGTCCCGTTCGTCAAGTAGGAGGACAGCATGAAGAAGAGCACGAAGCAGACCACCAGAACCGTCATCCAGGCGGGTATCGGCATCGCCGTCGCTCTGCCCGGCCTGGTCGCGGCCACGGGTGTTGACGAGACGATCCCGTGGGTCGCCGGAGGCCTGGCGGTCTCCGCTGCGGTCACCCGGCTCATGGCCGTGCCCCAGGTGCAGAAGTTCCTGGGCTGGCTGAACACCGACGACGAAGAGAAGTAGGAGCACCAACATGGCTATCCCCTCTGGGGTGGAGACCGTCACGATCTCGTCGGGCGAGCCCCTGACGACTCCGGACGGCAGCTTCATGCGAGGCCACATCAGGTGGGTGGCTCCGCCGCTCGCCCTGTCGCCGTCTGACAACTACACCTTCGGAGGGGAGGCCGTCGCCGAGCTCGTGGACGGAATGTTCACGATCACGGTGGTGGCCCCCGATGCCACAGGCATCAACCCCACCGGATGGAACTACGCCGTCATCGGCGAGTTCACCAATGCGCCGGACTGGGAGACCTTCGCCACGGTCACCAAGGACAGTCCGACGGTGTTCTTCGCGGACGTCATCGACCCCATCGGCACGGCTCCGGCGTTCCCCAGTGGCTTCTTCGTCCTCAAGGCGGGCGACACCATGGAGGGTCCGCTGATCCTCGCTGGCGACCCTGACTCCGACCTTGAGGCGGCGACGAAGCAGTTCGTCGTCAACAAGGACGTCCAGAACGTCAAGCTCACGGGTAACCAGACCGTCGCCGGGATCAAGACCTTCACGTCCATCCCGGTCGGACCGGCGGCGAACCCGACCGACGCCAACCAGCTCGCTCGCAAGGCGTATGTCGACCTGACTCAGACCGAGGTCGACAACCTGGAGACGCAGGTTGCGACGCTCGACGCACAGAACGTCAAGATCACCGGAGACCAGACGGTCAACGGCATCAAGACGTTCGGCTCGATCCCGGTGCTGCCCGGCTCCGACCCGATCGCCGCGAACGAGGCGGTCCGGAAGGCGTACGTCGACACGCTGGACGCGCAGAACGTCAAGATCACTGGACCGCAGTCGGTTGCTGGAGCAAAGACCTTCACCGACCCGTTCAAGGTGCAGTCCTCGCTCGACACCAACCTCCTGACGGTCCAGCAGGACAACACCGGGGCAAGTGCCGGTGTAATGAGGCTCGTCGGCGGCTCCGCGACCAACCAGGCATTCCTCGGAACCTACCAGGGTGCAGCCGCGAACTCCTGGGCCATCCGCTCCGACGGCCGGTTCGAGGTAGGATCCGGCGCAGGTGCCCGCGACGCGCTCATCACACGCGCTGGTGTTGGCGTGTTCGAGGTCACCAACCAGATCCGAGCCCTGGGTGCAACGCCGCTCACGGCCGCTGACCTGACCCGCAAGGACTACGTGGACGCGGCGGACAGCCTGCGCCTTCTGAAGACGGCCAACCTGTCCGACCTGCAAGACGCCTCCATTGCGCGGACCAACCTCGGTCTCGGCAACAGTGCGACGCGAGATGTCGGCATTCTCACCGGACAGGTCGCGGACGGCGAGCTCAACGGCCTCACCACCGGCGTGATCTACGGCGGCGAGCTCAGCGTCAACGGAAGCAACCCGCTGCATCTCGACATCGGTGCGACCGTCGGCATCATCGCCAACTACACGAGTGTTCCCGGAACTCCGACCTTCACCCGGGTCTCTGTTGGACCTCAGACGATCCCGCTGGCCGATCTGGTCAACCCGATCACCTGGTGGCTGATGGACTCGGTCGGAACCGTGACCCAGCAGTCCACGCGGCCGACCAACTCTCAGCGCCGGACGCACCTCCAGCTCGGCGCCACGGTCCAGAGTGGCGGAGCGGCGATCATCATCGATCAGTCTCTTCCGGTCATCCAGTACCAGCCGATCAACCAGCTGTACGACCTGATGTACGCGCTCGGGGCCTTCTCCATCTTCGGCAACACGATCACGTCTTCCGGTGCAACGCTCAACTTCTCCAAGACGGCTGGCGACGTGTTCGCGACGTCGTTCAACAAGTTCGCCGGTTCGACTCTGACGAACGACCCGCACGTCTCGCCGACGGCCGCGCAGAGTCCGGCTCAGTTCCGCTACATCTTCCAGAACACCAACCCTGTGCCGCCCACGAGGACGGCGATCGACCCGGCCAACTACGACGTCGGCGGCGTGCTCACGGCCGTCCCGGGCGGTGCTGGCTCGGCAACCATCCAGCGCGTCTACCTGTTCGCGTCCAACGCCACGCCCGACCAACTCCTCATCCAGTATGGCCAGAACGTCTACGGCTCTCTCGATGCAGCCGTGGCCGCGATCTCGACCGAGAGCTTCATCACCAATCCGACTGCGGCCGCCAACGGCGTTCTCATCGGCTTCATCGTCGTCACCAAGAGTGCAACCGCCCTCAACAACCCGGCTCAGGCCCGGTTCGTCCAGGCATCGAAGTTCTCGTCCGGCTCTGCAGGCTCCAGCGTGGCCGACCTCACTGGCTTCGCCCTGCTCTCCGGAGCGACGTTCACCGGCACCGTCGGCGGAACCCTCGCGTCCGCCATCACGGTGGCGAACTCCTCGCTCGTCACGGGCGACACCTTCGACCGCTTCCGCCGGTACACGGACGGAGCGATGGAGTGGGGGCCGGGCAACCTGACTCGGGACGTTCGTCTGGAGCGATCCAGCGCCGACAACATGACCTCGCCCGACACCTGGAACTTCGGCGAGGCCACCATCGGCACGACGGCCCAGGTCGTCAACAGGCAGGTCGCGACGAAGGCCTCCACCTTCTTCAACCAGAGCGACTTCCGCGTCGCTCACCGGGGCTCCGGAGACGAGTTCCCCGAGCACACCCTCGCGTCGTACGAGAGCGCGGTGGCGGCTGGTGCCACGGCGATCGAGGTCTCCTGTCAGCTCACTGCAGATGGCGTGTTGGTCTGCATGCACGACACGGACATCGAGCGCATGACCGGTGTGACCGGGGCATCCGTCAGCACGTTCACCTACGCCGCTCTCCGTGAGCAGATCCGGGTCAACGCCAAGGGCTATCTCGGAGACGGCTGGAGCCTTCAGGAAGTCCCCACGGTCCGTGAGGTGTTGGACCGATTCTTCGGTCGCGTCGTCATCTTCATCGAGCCCAAGACCAACCCCGCCGTCACGCCGCTGCAGAACCTGCTGACCGGCGGCCAGTATCCGCGTGCCAATCAGACGGTCGTGTGGAAGGTCCACTACACCAGCACGACGAAGGCGTGGGCCATCAGCAACGGGTTCGCCGTCTGGGCCTACATCGACACGGGCACGACGGCCGGTCAGATGGACGCGGTGGACTCTCAGGTCACGTTCTGGGGCGTCCCGATCGAGGCCACGGACGCCAAGATCTCCGAGGTCGTCGCGAGGCCGGGCGGGAAGTCGGTCATGGTCTGGGCCATCCGTCGTCGGCTCGACTACGACAGGGTGCACGCTCTCGGCGTCAAGGGCAAGATGACGTCCAACTGGCTGTACCTGTACAACAATCCGATCCTCCCGGAGAGTCGCTGGAACCTGCACAAGACCGTTGAGCCGGGATCCCTCGGCAAGGTCAAGGAGAGCGTGAACTACTCGCTCCACTACGACGCCAACGGACGCGGCTACATCCCGGCTGCTGCTCTTCCGAACAACGCCATCCTGATGGGTGGTCGCTCGGCCTCCATCGCACAGGCGGCGGGCACCTACAAGATCAAGTACACGATGACCTGGGACACCATCCCGGCGTCGAACCTGCACTCCGGCATCGCCTTCGCCCGGCCGGACGACAGCGACTACGTGTTCAGCGCGGCGAACTCCGTCGGCGGATACCACGTCGTGTTCCGCAACACCGGCCAGCTGCAGCTCTTCCGTCACGACCCCGGCGTCACGTCGGGCGTCCTGCTCGGGAACCTCGCCACGACCAGCACCCCGGTCAACGGTGTGCCGATGACCTTCGAGGTGGACGTCACGCCTACAACGGTCTCGGTCACCAGGACGGACGCGGGCGGACCGTACACGGTAAGCTCTAACGACACAACCTACCGTGGCCGGTACTGGCACCTCTCCGCCGGTTCGGTGGCGCTGGATGCACAGAAGCCCTTCTTCGAAACGGTGAGCTTGACATGAGAGTTGTCATCCTGGGAGCCCCTCGCGGTCTGCACGAGAACAGGTGGAAGGACGACATCGCGGAAGCGGCGGAGTCCCTCGGCTGGAAGGCCGATCACCTGGATGCGCGAGGAGCTCCCACGGATGACGTCATCAGGCTGTGCGAGGGTGCGGACCTCTTCATCTGGGCCCGCACCCACGGGCACGAGCCGCTGGGGGACGCCAACAGGATGCTCCGCGACATCGAGCGCCTCGGCGTCCCCACGGTCGGCATCCACATGGACCTCTACTGGAGCATCGAAGCGCGAGAAGCCCGCGTAGGCGTCGAGCCCTGGTGGTCCTGCCAGTACGTCTTCACGGCGGACGGCGGCTCGCAGGAGCGCTTCGAGGAGCGCGGCGTGAACCACTTCTGGATGCCTCCTGCGATGGGTGTCCGCTTCTTCGGGCTCCGAGGTGCACCGCCGAACGATCGCCTGTACAAGACCAAGGCCGCGTTCGTTGGCACCAGCTCGCACCCAGTTCATGGCGAGCATCGCCAACAGCTCATCGCCTTCGGCAAATCCAAGTACAAGAGCTTCTTCCGCCTGTACGGTCGGAGCAAGAAGATCTACGGCATCCATCTCAATCATCTGTACGCAGGAGCCCGCTTCATCCTGGGCGACTCGGCACCGGCGGACTACTACTGGTCGGACCGCGTGCCGATCACCATGGGTCGCGGAGCTGTGCTCGCCTATCCCAGGACCGTCGGCATGGAGGAGTGGGGCTTCAACGACACCAACATGGTGCTGTTCGATCGCTTCAACTTCACTGAGCTGTCTGACAAGTTGGACGCCATGAAGGATCGGGACGTCGCAGAGATGCGACAGGCCGCGCTCAAGCTCATCGGCGAGCGCCACATGTGGACGCACCGACTTCAGCAGATCATGGAGACCATCGCATGAGGATCATCATCGCGGCGAGCGGCAGCCAGCACAAGTGGAACGAGCACCTAGACGTGCCGTCGCATCTGTGCCCGCTCACGCGCCACGGAGGCATCCCTCTTCTGCACCGCACCATCGAGCAGTGCCTGCGGTACAGCGACCAAGTCATCACGACCATCCCGATGTTGGACGAGCGCTACATCTCCGTGCCCGGCCACCACTGGTTCGCCCCTCCGGAGTCCCGCAGCGAGTTCGAGTCGAGCCAGGGGCTGTGGCACGAGAGCGGCCGGACCGTCCTGCTCCTCGGCGATGTGTACTTCACCGACGAGGCCCTCGACACGATCATGTGGTCCAAGTCCAAGAGCTACCAGGCGTTCGGCCGTTACAAGGCCAGCGAGATCACGGGGACGCCCTATGGCGAGCTGTTCGCGGCGAGCTGGTGGAGCTCCGACCACTACGAGCTCCTGCGCAAGATGGATCTCGTCCACGAGACGCGGGCCTCGGGCCGGATCACGCGTCCGCCGGGCTGGATGATGCTCCGCGCATGGCAGGGCACGCCGCTCAGCAAGCACCTCGTCGACCCGCGCTGGTTCACCGAGATCAACGACGAGACCGACGACATAGACTTCCCTGCGGACTACGACCGCCACCCAGCAACGAGGAGCAACTGATGGGTACTGTGTTCAAGGACTTCCCCGCTCTCCTGGAGGATCTCGGCATCGAGCCGCTCCACATCATCCATGTGGGAGCGCACCAGGGCGAGGAGATGCCGTTCTACAAGGAGGCAGGGGTGAGCCGCATCACGCTGGTCGAGCCGCTCCCGCTTCTCGCCGCCGGGCTGCGTGACCGGTTCCCCGAGGCCAACGTCATCCAGGTCGCCTGCGGCAAGGAGGAGGGCACGGCGACGCTGAACATCATGTCGCGCACGAACCTCTCCACGCTCGTCGATCCGACCGAGGACGACAAGGTCGTCCGCAAGATCGAAGTGCCGGTCTTCCGCCTGGCCGACATCCAGGAGGACGCCAACATCGCCGTGATCGACGCGCAGGGCCTGGAGATCGAGGTGCTGAGGGCGGCCCACATGGACCGATTCGACCTCGTCATCGTGGAGACCTGCACCGTCGACGACCGTACGATCGCTGCCCCGCACGACGCCACGGTCGCGTTCATGGAGGACATGGGCTTCGTCCCGGTCAACACCTGGTCCCGGGACTACCAGTGGATCGCCCGCTGGGGCCGTGGCCAGGCCACCAGGACCAAGGGCGAGGTCCGAGACGTCGCGTTCGTGAAGGCGGGCTGACATGACCGAGGCAGATGCAGTCTGGGGCGTCCTGTTCCTGATCGGCGGCGTGTACGAGGCCCAGGCCCTCCTGCGCAACAAGGACGACGACACCCTGTCGAGACGGACCCGCTTCTGGTTCAAGGTCCGCACGAGGCCGGGAGCGCTCACCTTCGGCGTGGCCTGGGTGGCCTTCGCGGGCTGGTTCCTCTGGCACATCCTCTGGCAGCGGTAGAAGATTGTTTGCTGGAGAGGGTTTCCATTCCGTGGACTCCAGGGTAGAGTTCTACTCGTAAGCGAACGAACACCAACCAGGGAGCCTCAGATGAACCTCATCCACTCGATCCGCGAGATCCGCTTCAACTGCTTCGTCGTCGTCGACACCGAGACCGGCCAGGACATCTCCTCCGAGCTCACCTACGACAAGGCGGTCGACCTGGTCTTCAAGTTCGAGAACGGCCTCCGCTGGAACGCTGGCCTCCCGCTCCTGACCGTCGAGGACCTCCCGGCCCTCCGCTCCGAGCTCGCCGGGGACGACGCAGAGAAGGCCCAGGAGGCGGTCGCCGCCCACATCTGGAACACCTGCGAGACCGGCTGCACCCCGGGCGGGCGCAAGTGCGGCGTCTACAACCAGCTGTGGGAGGCGGCCCACCGCCTGGCGAACAACTGGACCCGCGCCCCCTTCGCCACCATCAACCGCTGGGGCACCCGCCGGGGCCACATGAGCATGGCGGTCGCTCTGGCCGACGTCTGGATGAACGGCGGCGAGGTCATCACCGCTCCGGCCGGTGCCGCTGAGGCCGAGGAGGCCCGCCGGGTCGAGGAGAAGAAGGCGGCCGACGAGCGCCTCGCCGCTCGCCGGGCCTCCGGCGTCCGCACCCGCCGCCCGGGTCGCCGGTACTGAGTCCAGAAACAGAAGAAGCCCCGACCCTGGAAAGGGTCGGGGCTCTTTTGCGTTCCGGAATCGGAGCTGTCCGCCGGTTCGCACCCGGCATGCGGCCTAGGCGGCGACGTAAGGGCCGAACTCCCTGGGGTCGGTGACCTTGTCCGACCGGCCGGAGTTCGGCCCTTACGCGGCCATACGCGGGTTCTACCGGTTGATGAACGCGGCCTTGAGATGGGTCGACATCTGCGGCAGGCTCCGCTGCATCACCTTCTGGAACCGGCCGTCACAGACCACCACGATGCCATAGTCCCTCGGAGTGCGGAGCAGACGGCCGATGCCCTGGACCAGCCGGGTGTGCATGCACTCCATGGAGTAGCCGATCTGCTGCTCCTTGGTCCGCCCGCCTATGGCCTTGTGCAGGAGGCTCGGCACCTCGTAGGGGAGCTTCCAGATGGCGACGAGGGACAGGGCCTCACCCTGGACGTCCACGCCCTTCCAGAAGCTCTCGACGCCGATGAGGATGGCGTTCCCGTTCTCCTTGAACTGCTTGATGAGGTACGGGTTCCCGGCCGTGTTGCCCGGCTCCTGGACCAGCACGAGGCGCCCCGGGAACGAGCGACGAGCCAGGGTGCCGAGCCGCTCAGCGTCGGCGTTCGAGGTCGCCAGGATCAGCGCACCACCGGGCGTCGACTTGAGCAGCCCCTCCAGGTCGGCCCAGCGCTCCTGCCACCAGCCCTTGGACTGCCAGTCGCTCGGGTCGTAGTGCGACGGGAAGATGTAGCCCTTGCAGTCGTTCCGCCAGTCGAACATCTGCGGGATGAACTGCGGGGTCACGCCGCTGAAGCCGGTCCGCCGGGGGAGCGATCCAGGGACGGTGGCGGACACCATCTTGGGCGCCCATCCACGGCACGTACTGGCCACGGTAGGACCAGCGTTGACGACGTCCCAGTGAATGCCGTCCTTGTCGATCCAGGTGAGCGCGTAGTTCTTCTCGTGCTCGTCCGCCTCGGAGACCGAGAATGCGTCCATGCGCCGAGCCACGAACTGCACCGGCGTCTCGTGGTCGTCGTAGTCGCTGGGGTCCTCCTGCTCATCCTTCATCTGCTCGTTGAGCGACTTGAACAGTTGGTACAGGAGCTGTCGCTCGTCGTCCCGTAGCACGCGGTCCTGGAACTTCTTCGACGGGCTCGGGGCGTCCTCGGTCCGACCGGCCTCGGTCTCCTCGCGGATGTACTGCATCATGATGGCGTCAAGGCCATCCAGCATCTGCTCCTTGAGGTCCTTGGGCAGGCCGTTGCCGGACTTCTTGTTGAGGGCCCAGCCGAGGGCGGACCGGACGGTTGCCGGCAGGAGCTGCGCCTCGTCCACGTACGACTGTCCGAACGGGATCAGGTGCACCGATCCGTCCGTCTGGTCGTACAGGTCCGAGTTGATCAGCCACAGCGAGGTGTTGGTCAGGACGACGTCCGCCTCGTGCGAGAGGAACCGGGCACGCTTGGCCCAGCAGATGCCCGCGTCGTGGTCGCAGTCGTCCCGCTGGCACAGGTCCGAGCCGACGCAGGAGACGCAACGTCCGCCGCCGTTGCAGTAGTTGATCTCCTCGGTGGGCTTGGCGTACTCGGGGCCACGGAACTTGGGAGCGCTCAGTGCACGCTCCAGCATGGCCTGGTACTCCTCGTTGTCCTCGTTGTTGGCGGAGGCGCAGGCGTAGTGGCGACGCCCCTTGACGACTGCATAGGTGAAGTCGTTTCCGTCCTGCATGCGGGGCAGGTCCTTGCGGGCGTACTGGTCGAGCAGGGTGTTGTCGGCGGCGATGATGACCGAGACGTCGCCCGTGATCATGGCCGTGGCGACGGCGTGAGCGATCACCGCGAACGACTTGCCGACGCCGGTGGGCGCCTGGACGTAACGGGGCTGCTTGCCCGACAGCATCTTCAGCAGATCGATCTGAGCCGGACGCGGCTTGATGCCTGCATTCTCCATGATCTCGATCGCGTCAGCGACCGTGGTCTCATTCATTTGGATCCCTTGTCGGAGTGCCTGCTGCATATCCATTGGCGGATATCCAGATTGACCTTACCCATCATACCCCGGACGGGGCGGATTCGGCAAACCCGCCCCGTCCGTAAGCTACTTGCTATTCCTCAGGATCTCGACCCGCTGCTTGCGGAGCCACAGGATCGCGTGTCGCGTCGCATCCCTCGCGTGGTCCGGACCCGGAGTGTACATGCACATCGACTGGAGCCTGGTGTCGTTCACGACGTTCTTCGCGTCGTTGGCCGACTGCCACGAGGGCTCGATCTTCCGCCGCTGTCCGGTTGCATCCTTGAACCCGCGCCACAACTGGTAATCAATCTTGTGGCCGATGCGAACCGGCGACAGGAGCTCGCGCCCCTTGATCGCCGATCGGAGGATGAAGTCCTCGATGACGACGTCGGACTCCTCGATGGAGCGCTCCGAGATCCAGCGCATCACCTGGAGCGTCTGCTCGTTCTCCGAGCCGTTCAGGCACTCGGCCTGCCAGCCCATGAGGCAGTGCTGGAGCGGAAGGTTCGCCGCTGCCAGCCCCTCCGGCCAGTACCAGATGGTACAGATGCCGGTCGATCCGCCGGGGTCCACGGCCGTGATCGTAGCGAACGCGGTGATGTCCTCGTCCTCCTCGATCCTCAGCTGCTGGATCCCGTTGGACGTTCCTCTCGAAGGCTCCACCTCCGAGAGGCTCCAGTTCATGCTCACAGGCCGCCCCTCCACCCATCGACCCAAGCGATGTACTTGAACTCGAACTCTCGACTCTTTACCTTGCCCGACTTGTCCCGCCGGACGATCTCGGCAGCATGTCCAGTGCCGCCAAGCATCATGGCGATGGTCTTCAGGTCGCAGGCCAGGTGCCTCCACTCGCCCTCCTGAAAGTCCTTGCCCTCCTCCATCATCCAAGGGCCACCGTCCCAGATCTGTTCGGGCTCGCTGCTCGCCACGTGCAGTCCCTTCGCCATCAGAGGTTCTTCATGAGGGCTCGCCACATCTTCACCTCGGCGATGGACGCCGGGCGGGTGAGGCCCTCTCGCGGACCGTTGTGCTCCGTGTCGCCCGCCGCGAACGTCACGTTCGCCAGGGAGCCGCCGGTTGCCCCGCGTCCGCCTCCGCCCTTGCGGATGACGAAGCCGAGCTCGACCCCCAGCTGCTTCTCACGGTCGTTGATCCACTGCATGCCTTGCTCCTTGCTAATTACAGTCGTTGACGCCTAGGCCGGATACGCCATCCCAGTCGTCGCCCTTGTCCTGGTTGCACTGCTCGCACAGCAACTGCAAGTTACCGATGGCTCGTTGGTGGCCCCCTTTGGAGATAGGCCGTATGTGGTCGAGGGTAAGTAACCTGATCCCGAACACGCCCCGGCATCTCTGGCAGAAGGGGCCGGTCCTGGCGAACAGGATCTTCTTCTTGCGGGCCAGCCCCTTCCGTATTCGTTTCACTGGAGCTAGCCCTCTTCCGATCCGGTCCAGACGATCCTGGATCCGCTAGAGAGCCTGCACCAGTTGATGAACTCGGAGACCGCCTTCTCGTCCTGAAACCTCGCGATCGCGCTCATGACGGAGCCCCTCTGGATGTAGAGGTACTTCCCGGTACGACCCGGTGCTCCGCTGATCACGAGGTCTCCCATCGGATCTTCAGCCATCGTCCTCGTCCTTGTGCTCCGCGTGCTCCCAGCCGCCCTCGCCATCGGACCGGGCGCCTTCGCCCTTCTCGATGTCGTTGCCGCAGTAGCTGCAGATGGACTCGTACTGCGCCGTGAACTCGGGGCCCTTGATCGGCCCGTCTCCGCCTCCGACGCCGAACGACATTACCGGCGCCATCACTTGCCCTTCTTGCTCACGGCCACGAGGAGGATCACGGCGACGACGGCTCCGAACACGATGCCCTGCCCGTAGTCGTTCGCCTGGTTCTCCGTGGCCAGCATCAGCAGTCCCACTTGATTCCCAATCGGTTGCAGATGGATATGGTTATCGCCCTTGCCGAGGAGTAGTGCGGCTTGGGCCTGAAGTTGTCCGGGCTCGGGACCCAGTTCTCTTCGAGAACAGCCTCTACATATTCGAGGATCTCTGCGAAGGAACCGGGTCCCGAGTCGTCCAGCCGGAGCTGCGTCACTTCAGTCCGGGCCGCTTACCCCAGCGAGCCTCGCGGATGCGGGCGCACTGCTCGGGCGTTCTCTTGCCGGAGGCGTTCGAGTTTCCGATCATCCGCTCCGCCACGTCCGGACGAGGCTTCCCCCTTTGGGCTTCGGACGACTTCTTCTCGAGCTCGTCGTATGCCCTGTGGCAGGGGATGCACATCGGCCTGTAGCTCTCGACCTCGTCAGGATCAGAGTCGTGCGTGTAAGCCCACTGTTGAGCCTGGCTTCCGCACTCCTTGACGCACAGATGCTCCGCTGCACGCCCCCTGACCTTGACGACGTTCTTGTGACGCCTCAGGTATCCGCCGTCCTTGTGCTCCTCCAGCGGCTTGGGCTTAGCCATTCTTGCTCTCCGGCCTGCGCCCGATGGTGTGGAAGATGGGGCGAAACGTCCGCTGCTCGTCCTTGGCCCAGGGCTTGTCGCACTGCCCCTCGGGGCTCTCCCAGCCCTGGAAGGTGCACTTGGCACCGGTCCGCCCCTGGCCGCCGCAGAGCCCACAGGCACGCCCGCCGACGCCCATCTCGTAGCGCATGGCTCCGTCCGGCTCCTTCTCGATGAAGCCCGCTCCCTTGCACTCGGGGCACTCGGAGCCGGTCTTCTCGCACGAGATCTTGACGTACGGCTCCAGCCACGGGCTCTGCTCCAGGAGGGCGACGCGCATCTTGCGCATCACGTCCACCATCTCCCACATGAACATCGAGCAGCCCCGGTAGGCGAAGACGTTGATGAACTCGCGTACGGTGTAGGTGCACTGGATGAAGTTCACCGTGGACTCCGGCAGAGCGAACCGGGCGTCCTGGTACGAGATGTCCTCGTCACAGGCGACCTGGTACGCGTTCCAGGCGGCGTGGACGGCGGCCTCGTACGCCTTCTTGGCCCGCTCGTTCCTGGCGATGCTGAGCGGCATGCGGACGTTGGGGCGGTCCCCGTAGAACGTCGCCCGCTGGCTCTGCTGGTGGAAGGCCGCGTTGCGCGAGCGGACGAGCTGGTGCGTCAGGGCACGGCTCGCTCCGAACACCTGGAAGACGATGGACTGCGTCTCAAGCGCGGACTGCAGTCCGCCTCGCATCATCTCCTCCCAGTCCCGGTTGTCGTCGCCGCCGTCCGGCTCCAGGCCGACCGTGGCCCGCGTGGCGGACGACAGGACCGCCTTGAACATCTCCTGGTCGACACCCTGGACGAGCTTGACCTCCAGACCGGCGGTGCCCACGAGGATCTCGCCCTCGTCGTACGGACTGGTGTGCTCGCCGTCGTTGACCGAGTGCTTGTTGAAGGCGACGTCGGTCAGAGTCGGGTTGTCGATGTCGTCCGGGTTGACGGACCAGTGCGTCTGGAACGCGCCGTAGGGGTTGTACAGCGCCTCCTCGCGGTGGCCACGGAGCCACTCCGGCTCGGAGGGAACCGGCTGGGAGCTGTTACGGGTGTACTCGATGCTGCTCACTTGTCGTTCTCCTTCTCGCCCTTGGCGAGCTTGTGGTTGATGAAGGCGGGGTAGTCGGCGATCTCGCGGTCGCCGTTGGCCAGGTCTCGGAAGCCCTGTCCGGCCCACCACTTGATCCGGATCGTGCTCGGGACCTCGACGCGCTCGCCGGTCTGCGGGTTGCGGGCGAACCGAGGGGCGACCCACTCGGTCTCCAGGGTGCCGAAGCCGGTCCAGTTGATCTTCTCGCCGTTGATGACCGTGCGGATCATCAGGTCGAGGACCGAGTCCAGCGCCTTGCGGGCGTCGTCCGTGTTGCCGCCGTACCGGGTCTTGGCCAGCAGCTCAATGGCCTGGGTCTTGTTCATCAGAACTCGCCTCTCTGCTTCTGTGCGATCAGGTCTTCCATCCAAGCGAGGCCCACAGCGGTGTACTGCGTGACCTCTTCCAGGATCTTGGCCTTGTCGGTCTCGGCCATCGCCTCGAAGAACTCCTCGGCCGCGATGGTGGCCCAGTCGTCATTCTCCAAGGCGTTCTTGATGTCGCAGACGGTCTTCCACTGCTGGGCGATCGTCCCCGCGACCTTGGTGCCGGTTCCGTCGGGGTGCCTCTGCACTCCCCACTTCTGCACCTGACGCTCACGCTCCACTCGAAGCATGATCATCGCCATGTTGTGGGCGCGGTCTCCGGCGAGCTCTCCGCCGGGGTTGTTGCTGTTCATCGTTTCCTCTCGGAAGCCGTAGGCGCTCGCCTAAGGCGTCGGGGCGACGGGGTCGGTCCCCGTGCCCAGCTTGACCTTCAAAGTCCCGTACGCGGTCGTACGGGCCGGTCCCTGGGGGTCGTACTCGGCGATCGTCCGGGCGACGGCGTTCGGACCGGCGAACGGGAGCGGGATCTCCTGGGTCTCCTCGTTGTCGGAGCCGGGCTCCGGCTTGACGCGGACCGTCTGCACCGGCGGCTTCGGGAAGGGCAGGTGCAGATTGAACACGCCCTCCTCTGTGGTCTTGGTGGCCGAGGTGATCCGTCCTTCCGAGGTGTCGGCCGTGACGACGACCGTTCCGCCGGACGCCTTGCGGATCATCTCCTTCTCCGCGTCCGTCCACTGGACGTTCGGCTCGGTCCGTTCGGCCGGTGCCTCCGCCTGCATCGTGGCCACGGTCGGAACCTCCCAGCCGATCTGAGCGGCGATGATCGTCTCCAGGTCACCCGGCTGGACGAACTGCTTGTGCCCGTGCTGGTTGGTGAACTCGATCACGTAGTCCTTCATGGCCAGCTGGTACTTGAGCTCCTGCTCGAAGTCGAAGAGCTCCTGCCCCTCGTTGACGAGCTTGACCTCGGAGCGGTACGTCCGTCCCAACTTCGTGACGTACAGGGCCTGCACGTGGATCAGGCGATTCATTTGGCTTCCCTCTTGGTCTTGTTGATCTGGATGAGATGCTTGACTACTACCTTCTGGAACTTGACGGCTGCCGACCTCTGTGCGAAGGACGATTTCCGATACAGCTGCACACGACGCATTGTGTCGGTCACGGTTTCTCCATAATCACGACAGGAACGACTATACCTCGAGATTCGAGATAAGGCAACACCAGGCTGGACATGATGGCCGAGCCCCCGAGTGCGGACCCAACGATCATGAGATTGTTGAGAGTTGTTCGCAGGATCCGCACTCGGAGGCGCATGGTTACCTCAGTCCGGGTCGATGACCCACATCTGGTTGCAGTGGACAGTCTTGCCGTAGAACGCCTTCTTCTCGACCCGCATGATCACGAAGTCGTGGCCCAGCGCAATGTCCCACAGAGCCGCCTTCAGCTTGGGGTACATCCACCGGTTCACCTTGACCGTCATGAGGCCGGACTTGTCCTCCATGTACAGCGTCATGCTGTCCTTGAGGTGCGGGTCCTTGACGGTCTTCGGGTCCAGCTCGTCGCCGGTCCGAGACCTGTGGTTCTCGTACAGGTCCTGGAGGTTGCGGGCTCGGACCGTCCCCATCACGACGTGCGAGCTCTTCTTGGCGTCATAGGGGATGTTGTCGGCCAGCGTGTCGGGGAGCGGTATGCGTCCCAGCTTGCCCGACTTGATCTCCGCCTCGATGGTGGCCGCGCCGTCCTTGAGCTTGTCCAGCTCGAAGGGGTCGTTCTTGGTGCAGAACTCCATGATCATTTCCATCTTGGCCGGGCCGATGCCACGGACCTTGATCAGGTCCTCCCAGGCAGTGAACCCTCCGATCTCCTCGCGCTGCTCGACGATGGCCTCGGCGTACTTCTCACCGATGCCCTTGATCTGGAGGAACCCGGCCTGTACGCCGTCCCTCTGCGGGGCGATCTCCCACGTCTCGGACGAACCCACCAGCTGAGGCGGGTACACCTTGTAGGAGCGCCCGTAGCGGTCGTCCGACATGTCTCGCATCAGCTGCACGTCGTTCATCTTCTTCGGGTCCGGCTTGGTCTTCCGGAGCTGGGCCGCGTAGAAGGCGAGCGGGTGGTGCTGCTTGAGCCACTGGCACCAGAAGGCCAGCATGGAGTAGGACACGCAGTGCGCCATGTTGAACGCGTAGGTGCCCGACGTGACGAGCTTCTTCCAGATCTTGTCGGCCAGCTCGTCCGAGATGTCCTGGGATCGGGAGCCCTCCAGGAACGTCTGGTACAGCTTGTTGAAGGCGGCCTCGCCCTTCTTCTGCGAGATCACCTTCCGGATCTCGGACGCGTGCACCCAGGGGAACTTGCCGACGTTGCGGCACAGCGCGAGGATCTGCTCCTGATAGATGATCTGGTATTGGCTGTAGTGCGTCAGCTCGTCAACGAGCGGATGGAGATGTTCCACCTTCTGACGACCGTGCTTGACGGCGATGTAGTCACCAGTCGAACCACTGTGAAGCGGACCGGGCCGAGAGAGCGCGTTGATGTCACAGAGTTCGAGGAAGGTCGTCGGGGCAACCTCCTGGCAGACCATTCGAGTTGTACGGCCTTCGAACTGGAAGATACCCACAACGTCTGCCCGCCGAAAAGCGTCAAGAGTCTTCTCGTCCTCCATTGAGATAGCATACAAGTCCTCCAGGGACATTCCGATAAGCTCAAGGGCAATTCGAATCATGCCCATCGTTTGCAGTCCGAGAGCGTCCAGCTTCAGCAGACCCAGGTACTCGCCGTCGTACTTGTCGACCGAGAGAACCTGGAGGGTCTTCTTCTCCTTGCCGACGTTGTCCCGGGCGTACGTGGCCACGTACTCGTGCAGCGGCTTCGCTCCCACAACCACACCGGCGGCGTGGACTCCGAAGCCCTTCAGATTCCCTTCGAGCTGGATCGCTCGGTTGAGTATCGGGTACCGATCGAAGACATCCTGCGCCTGAGGGAACTGAGCGATCGTGTCTTCCAGCGACGCATCGAACCGGCTGTCACCGCCGGAACGCTCGACGAGAACCTCCTTGACCTTGTCGGCCTCGAACTTGGGGATCTCATACACACGCGCCACATCGTCGATCGAGTTCTTGCCACGGTACCGGGTGTATGTACCGATGTTGCCTACGCGGTCTGCACCGTACCGCTTGATCATGTGCTGTCGGACGTAGTCCCGCTGGTCGTCGTCGAAGTCGAGGTCGACGTCGGGGAGGTCGTGCCGGTTCGGGTCGATGAACCGCTCGAACATCATCTGCGGGTACAGCATCGGGTCGATCTCCGTGATGCGGAGAAGGTAGCAGACCAGCGATGCAGCTGCGGAGCCTCGGGCCGGTCCCACGGGGATACCGGCGTCCTTGGTGGCTCGAACCGCATCGGACAGCATGAGGAAGTAGTCGACGAAGTCCTTGCTCACGATCAGGCCGAGCTCGTACTCGACCCGCTCAACATATGCCCGCTGCTTGTCCTTGGGCATCTTGTTGAACTTGCGATACTTCCAGCCGTCGTTGAGCCAGACGCGGATCATGTCGACGTTGGACATCCCCTCCTTGAACGAGGACTCCACCTCAAGCGGGTAGCGCACCCGGTCCATCGTCGGGAGCGTGACGTTGCAGCGGTCGAAGATCTCGCTGGTCGAGTCGATCGCCTGCTGCGCTCCGGACGCGCTCAGCCCCGTGCCACGGAGCCTGTCGAAGATGAACTTGTCCGAGGTCGGCAGCGTGAGGCGGATGTCGTACTCCCAACCAGCCTCTGCCGCTGCCACCGTGCCCGTGTTACGACCGGCGGCGTGCAGGATCTTCTGCATCTCGTTGTCGTCAGGGAACGGATAGTGGCAGTCGGACGTGGCGGCGAGCTTGAGCCCTGTCCGCTTGGCCTCCTGCTCCAGCCACGTGTTGATCTCGCCGGAGCGCTTCAGCTCGGGAAACTGCTGGGTCTCCAGGTAGTACCGGTCACCGAAGATCCGCTGGAAGCGCTGCATGACCTTGCGAGCCGCACGCTCGTCCCCGCGCTCGATCCACTTCCCTCCCAGCAGAGTTGAGGACAGCATCGAGTCCGCGCACCCCGACAGGCAGATGAGTCCCTCGTGGTGATCCAGGAGCATCTGCCCCGTGACGGTCGGCCACCTGTAGTAGCCCTCGGCCCAGGACCGCGTCACGATCTGGTTCAGGTTGTGCAGGCCGGTCTCATCCATCGCCAGGAGCGTGAGGTGCATCTTCCGGGACATTCCGGTCCTGGTGTTGCCCTTGGCATCCTTGTACTGCATCGTCCGCATGTCGGCCGGAGCGGTGTAGGCCTCCAGGCCGAACATCGGCTTGATCCCGTACTTCTGGCACGACAGCATGTGCTTGACGTGGGACGAGATGTTGCCGTGCTCCGTCAGAGCGAGCCCGCGCATCCCCAGGTCTGCCGCCCGCTTCGCATGCGTGTCAGGAGAGCCGTAGCCATCCATATACGAATACGTAGTGTGGTGGTGGAGGGAAACGTACTTCATGCAGGATTCTTCCTTACCCATCCGAACGGCTCTTCAAGTTCGCCTATCCTACGGCCCGTTGCGACCTCGTCAGCGACCCACTTCATATAGCGGTCGAGGTCGGACCGGCTGACTCGAAGAAGCCTTGACGCCGTGGCCGCGAGCGCGATCCGACGACCGCTGATGTATCGGTCTCGGCTTCCCGCGTTGATCTGGACGTCGGCCTGGAGGATCTCGCCTACCAACCAGACGACATCCCCTCTGCTAAGGCTGCCACTGGACATTCAGTTCCTTTCGAAGACGGAGGCCGCCCGTGACCCTCGCCACGGGCGGCCAGCGGGTTGGACTAGTAGCCCCGGATGATCCGCTCGAACCGGCTCAGCAGCGCGCGCTGCTGGTCGGACTTCTTGAAGATCTTGTCGAGGATGACCTTGGCCTCTCCCTTCAGGGCCTCGTCGGTGACGCCGTCCACGAGCTCTCCGAGACTGGCGAGCAGCGGGTCACGCTCGGCGGCCTCCTCCTCGCGGATCGCCTCGTCCATCTCATCCTCGTCCGGGTCCTGCGGGTGCACCGGGTCGTCGTCCCGCTTCGGCAGAAGCGAGTTGCCCTCGTTGTCGTGGCAAGTGCAGGCCTTGACGACGCTGATGTCGGTGACGCCGCCCCTGGCGACGAGGTAGTCGCCGTCCATCTCCAGCGATCCGCTGATGGTGAGCTTGTCGCCCACCTTGAGCGGGACGTGCTGCGCCTGGTCGGCCTCGCCGAACTCGGAGCTCGACATGCTGGCGAACGCGTCCGCGATCCTGTTCTGCAGCAGCTTGCCCCGGCTCATCAGCAGAGGCTCGTCGCGGTCGTTCGTCATGCCCGCGTCCCGGAGGCGCTGAGTGGCCTCCTCCAGGCTCAGAGACGGGTCGGAGCACCGGGCGGCCATCTCCTCCCGGGCGTCGTCCTCCATCTGCTTCGAGGCCCTCGCACGGACCATGTCACCGAAGGGCGGCGTCAGCCCGTACGACAGCTGATACGCCTTGCTCGCGTCGCCGCCCACCATGCGGAAGATCGCGTCGACGGCGGCGTCGTCCTCGCTGTAGGCATAGACCCGGTTCGCCTCCTCCTTCATGGCGCGCATGTGCAGCGTCAGGAACAGGTGGCCGATCAGGTCGCTGATGATCTCGTCCGTGCTCTCGAAGTCCAGCTCCTCGCCGTCCCACATGGCCCGCTTGAGCTTGATCATCTTGCGGTGGATGTCGGAGTACTGCCCGCGCTCGCCGAGCTCGAAGGCGGAGCCGCTGCCGTAGTCGGCGTTCTTCTTGGCGAACAGCCGGAGCCACTCCGGCATGTAGGTCCCGGCGATCGCCAGGAGCTCGGCGCTGTCGCCCTCGCCGGGGATGATCTCGACGCGGCCCGAGGTTCCGTTAGCGACTCGCATAGCTGGGTCCCATTTCCTTGTACTGGTCGATCTTGGCGAGGATGATGCAGCGGGCCATCACGAGGTCGGACGCGGTGAGCTGCGTCGGCCCCGGGACGAACTGCCGGTTGGCGTCGTTGAGACGCATGATGGTGGAGATGCCGAGCTGGTTGGCGACCTTGATCTGGGACAGGTCATCCTCCAGAGCGCAGATGACCCGCTCCTTGCCGACGCCCTTGACCAGGTCCCTGTACTTGTGCTCGCCGTACAGGATGCCGTCGACCTGAAGACCGTTGCGGCGGAGCCAGTGCTGGGTGTCGCCGTCGATGGTCGTCATCTGCAGGTACGGACGCGTCGTGCACGCCGTCACCATGACGCCACGGCGCCGGATGGCGATGGTCAGGTCACGAGCCGCCTCGAACACGGGCATGGACCGCTTCATGCCGCCCATGCGATAGGCGAGCTTGCACTTGCGGTACAGCGCCTTGCTCATGCCGAGCTGGGCCGCGAACGAGCCCTTGATCTCCGGATCCCACACGATCTCGCGGCCCGTCCACATCGTGGCGAACCGGCGGAAGTGCTCGTGGTAGTCGCCCAGGGTTCCGTCGAGGTCGAGCGCCACGACGGGCGCCTCGATGCCGGGTCGCTTCACTGGGTGTTCCCTCCGTGCTCGATGCGGTCCAGCAGGTTGTTGGTCTCGTCCCAGGCCTCGTGGGACAGGACGCCCTTCTTCCACTGGCCGTACCGGCCCATGCGGGTGACGGCGGGGAAGCAGTTGCAGTTCGTCGTGATGGGCTTGGTGACCTCCCACACACGGCTCATGGCCATGTCCGGCGCGGGCCTGTACATCGCGGGCCACTCGGTGTTCTGATACTCCTGGATCCTGGAGGACCGGTACCAGGGGATCTGCTCGTCACCCTGGCACAGCACCGTATTGTTGCGGATCTGGCCATGGGCGAACTCGGTCGCGTGAACCATGGCGTACTCGAAGTCGTGCTTCCGGGCGCACAGGTACGGCGCCGGGATCGTCGAGATCACCTGGTCCGGGCGGACGCGGCGCATCCGGTTCAGCAGGTGGTCCGGGCTCGCCTCGAACGGGTTGACCAGCTGCATGTACTGGTCCCACAGCCAGTTGTACGCCTCGCGGATGTCCCAGGCCGGGTGCTGGCCGACGAGCGACTCGGGGCTCACCTCGACCTCGGAGTCCGGGCCGTACACCTTGTTCCGGTACCCCGCCACGTCCCCGGCCAGCTGGTAGTTGATCGTGAACTCGGGCAGAGTGTTTGCGTCCGGGATGGGAGCGTGCAGGTACTGCGCCCCGTTCATCTTGGACTTACGCGGCTTGCTGGCGATGACAACGTCATGCCCGCGCTTGACTGCCGCGTGCGCTGCGATGAGTCCCGCCGGACCGCATCCCAGGATCAGGATCTTCACTAGAGCTCCTTGATGATTCGCTCGACTGCTTTCTGGTCGAGCTCGTGAACGATGGACTTGTACGGGGCGGGCTGATCGTCCCGATTGTCCAGTATATGCTGCGGGCACCCCTCGGTGAAGAAGTGGACCCCACCACAGACGGCCGCACGCTCGCAGATGCAGCGGCTGTCAGCGGTGACACAACAGATGAGCGCCATCAGTGGTCAATCCCGCACTCGGGGCACGCCTTGCGCTCGGTCAGCTTGCGGAGACCGGCTCGCATCCACCGGGCCGGGAAGCCCCACATCACGGCGTCCCACTCGGTGGCGTGCGTCTTGTTGTAGTTGATGATGTCGAGGATCTCGTCCTGGAGCCGACGGTCCTTGGCCATCCGCAACCGAATGCGAAGGTACTCCTCGACCTGCGGGCTGCTAGCCATCCAGATTCACCACCCTTGCCCTTACGTCGTCCGGGAGCCACAGGTCGTCCCGGCTCATGGCCTCTCGGTCTCGCTTGCTGACCATGAGGTGGTAACCCCCGGTCGTGGCGACGGGCCACAGCGTCGGCCAGAACCCGTCTTCCTCGTCCAACTCTACCCTGTGGAGATCGGATCTCCAAAATCCGCCCCGTGTCATGGCGGCGATGTGCGAGATGTGCACGTCCTCGTCGTCGTGCCACGGCGGCAGCTGGAACCTGTGCCCCTCCTCAGCGAGCTTCCTCCCTGGCGTCCCGAAGTCCGCGAAGAAGTCGGCGTCCAGCCCGCGCTTGTGGTTGGCCTCGATGCAGAGGATCGCGCCGTACGCGTGAAGGGCGAGCACATGGTTCTCCCACATCCGCCCTACGGCCGGGAGCTCTCCGCCGCGCCACAGCAACCGGCGCAGGGACAGGGTCGTCTGGATCGTCGCCAACAGAGCCTCGTCGCTGATGCGGTCGAGCCACATGCTCGGCAGCGTATCAAGCCACCATGTGACCTTCACTTGTACAACCTCGCAATCTCCTCGGGCGGGGTGCCCAGCTTGCACTCTACGATGTCGAGGATCTCGACACCCTGGTCTTCCATCTCGTCAGCCAGGTCGTTGGCGAGGTCCTCGGTGTAGCTGCACACCGTGGCACGAGGCTTCCCGTCGGCGTGGCGGTAAGCGACCTTGAACGACTTCATCGCTTGCGCATCTCCAGTTCAATGCAGTTGGACGACGTGGGCGTCATGCTGGGTGCCGAGGTACAGTAGATCTTGAGGACGTCGCCCTCGATGTGCACCTCGAATGCATTGTTCCATGTCGCCCGAGTCGTCACGAATCGGATCCGCGTGTCCTTGCCGAGGGCCTCATCCTCAATCGGATACTGCGCCTTGCGGAACGTGTTGCTGTCGCTGACGTCCTGCTCAAGCTCGGCCTGCTGCGTCCGGATGGTCGACCGCAGCGAGTTGATGTGGTCCTGGACCCACTTGGGCAGGCCCTTCTCACGAGGGTCGATCTTGTAGTAGTTGCCCATCAGGACATCCCCATCCCGAGGTCGAGGGCCACCCTCGCCTTCTCGATCGGCAGGCTCCTGAGCCAGTCGTTGAACTCGATGTGCTCCTTCCAGGTCTTCTTCTTGGTCGGGATCAGGATCGGCTCGCTCATGATGTCGGGCGCCTCCATGGTCCAACTTCCGCCGCAGCTCATCTGGTTGCACAAGTGCCTTCCGTCGCACTTGCCCTTCTCGATGGTGCAGATGCATCCAGATATCTTCACTCCGCAGATCTCCATGATCCACCTCCTTCAAGACCGCGCCCCTGCTCCGCCCTGGTGAGCAGGGGCGCGGCGTTCAAGGGACGGCTCAGAAGTTGGCCACGTGCCGCAGGAAGTTGTCGCGGTCGCCCTGCTTGACGTCCACCTTGCTGTCGGACACGCGGAGCGTCCAGTGCTCGGCGACGTCGGCGGTCGCGGGCTGTCGGGTGAGCACCGCCACGCCTATGGTGTTGCGGACGTTCAGGAGCGAGGGCTCGATGAACGCCACAGCGTCCTTGCTGTTGCCAGTGCAGTCGTACAGCGTGACCGTGATGTTCTTGGCACGCTTCATGGACGAGCCCGGCTTGAAGGCCGTGGCGGTGAGCACGACCTTGTTGTACCGGCGCGGGATGTCGCTCAGGCGGAGCCGGACAGTCTCGTCGTCGCCCTCGCCCTCGCCGGTCTGGTTGTCGCCGGAGTGGACGGCCGCACCGGGCGCGTCGCTGAAGGCGTCCAGCTCGTCCCAGCCGAGGTACTTCTTCGGCTCGCCGTTGGTGTAGAAGATCGCGATGCCGTCGAGGTCCGAGCCGACCTTCCGGTTCAGCCATCCGACGACGCCGCCCGCACCGGCCGTGGACTTGTCCCAGGCGAGGCCCATCTCGAGGACCTCGACTCCGGCGAGCGAGTTCTCTTCGCCGTCGAGGGCGAGCGGTGCGCCCAGCGCCTCGTAGTCGACCTGGACGGTCTGGGGCACGAACGCGGGCTTGGCGAGGTTAGCCATTGCTATCTCCTGATTGTGTGGGACAACGGGTAAGCACCCGATGCAGTCTCCGAGACGGGACTCGAACCCGCGACTTCCCTCCCTCTGCTGGATGCCAGGGAGATAGCTCTGCCGCTGAGCTACTCGGAGAAGCGCTACGCGCCGTTCTAAGGCCCGATCGGCCCGGGGTCGGTCCCTTTGCTCGGCGGACCGCCCCGGAGCCGCGAGAGGCCCCAAAGAATCGCTTCCCGGGGCCTCTCAGGTGGTTGTGCTACCCGCGAGGGTTAGAACGGCGGCTCGTCCTCGCCGCCCTCGGCCTCGACGATCTCGTCCTCGACGAGCTTCGCCAGCAGCTTCTTCTTGCCCGCCGGTCCCTTGTAGGGGGCCAGCTCCTCGGCGGTGTACTCGAACTCGACGGCGAGCTTCTTCAGCTCGACCAGGGACATGGCGGAGGCGTCCTCGTAGGAGACGACGTCGTCAGCGTCCTCGCCGTCGCCGTCCTCACCCGCGTCCTCCGGCTCGTCCTCTTCGTCGTCCTCGTCCTCCTCCGGCTCCTCTTCGGGCTCCGGCTCGGCGACGGGCTCGGCCTTGCGACGGCGGCTGACCGGGACGGGCGTCGGAGTCGGGTCCTCCTCGACCTCGTCCTCCTCTTCCTCCTCGTCGAAGTCCTCGTCCAGGTCCTCCTCGTCCTCGTCGTCCTCCGGCTCGTCGTCGACCGGGGCGGCGGACGCCTTCGGCTTCCAGCCGGGGATGATGTCGGCGGACTCGGCCTTCCAGGGGGCCTCCTCGCCCTCCGGCACGCCGTAGGTGTCGCGCTTCCGCTGGAAGGTCATGCCCGCCGTCGCACCGACCGGGTTGCGGGTGCCGACCTTGGTGATCTTGCCGCCGTCGTCGATGTCGTCGTGCGTGAGGTCGGCCGCGTTCTTGCCGCAGACCGCCTGCATGTACTGGGCCACGCGGGCCTGCTGGATCTCGTGCTCGCCCGGGACGACGTTGTGCCAGACGGTGAAGCCCTTGCACTCGCCGCCGGTGATCTCCCACATCGAGCGGATGTACGGGGTGCCCGGGTTCTTGGAGTTCTCGCCGGTCAGGCGGACGGCCGCCGACTTCTGGGTGACCGGGTAGATCACGCCGTTCTTCGGGATGGGGCCGTCATAGGGGGAGAACCCGGTGTCCGTGGAGACCTTGTCGCCAACGCCGAACTTCGTCTTCGCCATGCTGTTACTACTCTCTACTTGGCAGCGGTCGCCGGGCGGCGAACTGCAGTCTTCTTGGCGGCCGTGCGAGCGGCCGGAGCCTGGATGATGGCCTGCATCTGCGGGACGGTGATGTCGTCCTTGTACCGACCGAGCTTGTTGAACCGGTCCTTGCCACGGAGACCACCGGCGTGCGAGAAGTACATCCTGCGCACTTCCTTGCCGTTGACCTCCTTGGTCACGCCGTAGCCCGCGACGTTGAAGTGACCGAGGGCCTGCTGTGCGACCTCGCCCTTGCCGCCGTGGACGTACGGGAGCGTGTAGGTCTCGCCCTCGTCGTCTTCCAGGTGCATGGGGTGGGCGGTGAAGAGGCTGTTCATGGGCAGGTCGTTGAACATCATGATGAACTTGATGATCTGGATCTGCGCCTTCTGGTGCACGTCCATGGACGGAACGTCCGGGTCGCGCTTGCCGGGGTTGGCCTTGTACGAGGCCTCCAGGGCGGACCTCTGCAGGATCCGCTGGGCTCCGCCGACCGTGTCGACGATCACCCAGTCGTACTCCTCGTGTCCTTCGTCCCGCAGCCACTTGTAGGCCTCTTCGAGGTCCTTGGTGCTGCGGATGACCCACTCGTCGGCGTCCGAGCCGAGCGAGGAGGCGGACAGGGTTCCCTCCGGGTCGCAGACGAGGAACAGGCCTCGATCTGCAGTACCGGCGAACACCGTCTTGCCCCATCCCGCGTCGGCCACGATCACCGCGTGGATGTAAGCCTTCTTGCCCTTCACCGGCTTGATGGCGCTAGGCCGTGGCACTCGTCGTCTCCTTCATCGTGCCGATCCTCTCCTCGATCTCGTCGAGTCGCACGCGCATGAAGTCGTGGTCCTCCTGCGAGATGTGCTTGGCGCCGAGCGCCCGTCCGATCCTACGTCGGAGCCGGTTGCACTCCTCGACCCCCGCGTCCTTCACGCTTCTCATGCGCTCTTCCTGTTCTCTCGGTGATCCGCGTACGGGTCACGCTTGCGGTATACGGCCTCCTTGTACTCCTCCACATCAGCCCCCGCCTCGTGAAGCAGGCACATCTTGTAGAACTCGCAGCGCCACTTGCAGTCGCGGGTGGGCCGCTTGTACATCGGAAGGAGTCCGGAACGGAACGCCTCCATGTGAAGCGCTTCGTTCTGAATTCGTTCTTCCATAATCTTACGCTCTTCGGCCGACCTCCAGATTTCCTCTCGCAGGAAGTTCGCAGGAGGCTGGTTCTTGCTGACCGAACCGTTCTTGTTGAGTGCCTCGCCCTTTGCATTCCGTGGCCTGTCGTCGGCCAAGCCCTTTCGCATGAAGTTGTACATGATGCCCGAGATGGACTCACGCGGCCCGATGAGGCCCTGCTTGCGGAGGACTCGCGTCGCGACCATCCAGTATGAACCGGCCTGGTCGTCGAGCGGGAGATGCTGGGTGTCGATGCTCGCGGCGGTCTTGTGCTCCATGAGAAAGATCTCGCCGGTCCGCAGGTCCCTATAGACCCCGTCGAACGTGCCGACGTAGCGGACCAGAGCCTTCAACTTGTCGCCGGGCTTGCGGAGTTGGCGAGGGTCGGCGATGAGGAGGCGGAACGTCTGCTCCGTGGCGATGACGTCCCAGTGGTCATCCTCGCCGTAGTGCTCGACGTACCCCTCCATCATCGCCTCGCCCAGGGCCTTGGCGTCCATGTACTTGCGCTCATCCTCGTCGTACTCCATGGGGATGAAGCGCTGCTCATCGGCGCAGAAGTCCTCCCAGGTGTCAGCCGGGTGAGGTCCTCGTTCACGACCCTTGCGGTACCACTCCGCCAGAGCGATGTGGATACCCTGGCCGAACCAGAGCGGGTTCGAGTCCCGCTTTGCGGCCAGTCCCTCGTTGTTGCCCCACTGCCACTTCTGGGGGCACTCCTTGAAGCTCCCCCGCTCGGAGGTGCGGAGCATCTGGACCATTACAGCTTCAGCTCCTCGTTGGCGAAGAACGGGATGATCTGGCTGTAGCTCACCAGGGAGCCCTCGTGCGACTGACTCCAGCCGAGCTGAGGACCGGTCGACCAGGTGCCCTTGAGCATCGGGTCGTGGACCTCGGCCTTGTGCCGGGTCGTGAAGGCGCCACGGAAGATCGGGGCACCCTCAGCGGGTCTGGTGACGAGGGCGAACAGCGGAAGTGACATGATGTGCTCCTGGTGCGCGAGGAGCCCCTGGCCGATTCAGCAGTGGGCCAGGGGCTCCTTGTTCTGTGTTGGTGGTACGGCGGACGTGCGACCTACAGGTCGTCGTCCTCGTCGAAGTCGTCCTCGACGACCGGCGCGGCGGGAGCGGCCTTGGCGCGACGGCGACGGGTGGACGGCTTGGGAGCCTCCTCCTCGACCGGCGCGGCAGGGGCAGCGGCACCGCGACGACGACGCGAGGGCTTGGCGGGGGCGTCGTCCTCGTCGGCGGCGGGAGCAGCGGCCTTCGCAGCGGCGTCCGCCTCCTTCTTGGCCTTCGCGGCGGCGGCACGGGCGGCCTTGTCCTTCTCGGCCTGCTCGCGCTTCTCGGCACGCTCCTGGGCCTTCTGCGCCCGGGTCTCGACCGCCTTCTCCGCGTCCGCTCGGCGCTTCTCCAGGGCCGCCTGGTTCTCCGGCGACTTCTGGAACTCGATGCGCAGGGAGCAGGCGAGCTGGACCGTCTTCAGGTCGACCTCGTCCTCCTCCAGGCCGACGTGCTCGACGAGCCAGGCAGCGAACCGGCGGTGCAGCTCGGTGGGCTCCTTGTCGGCCAGATGTGCGAACTGCGGGCCGTCTTCGGTGTTCGTCATGAGGTTAATCTCCATCGTCGATTCGCTTACGAGTAGAACTATACTCCGAAAAGTCGAAGCGAGTTCCGCTCTTATTTGGTGTCCTTTTGGACATGGCACTGGCAGTAGCGGAGTCGAATTCCCTCTGCAGCTTTGAACCTGGCCAGGGCGTCTTTCTGTCCCAGTCGATAGCCCACCTTGCAGGCGATCGGGGGCAAGGTCATGATCGAGATGAGGACGAATGCATCGAGCGGACTCACTTGGTCTCCTTCAGCAATCGGATTGCAAACTCAACCCCTCGACGGCCGTCGAGAAGAATCTTCTGCACCTCGTCCTTGCCGATGTTGCTCGCGGCGATGCGCTCATCGATCGAGCCACGGGCGTACAGGTAGTGGATCATCACATTGTGGATACGGGACACGCGGTGGATGCGGCCCTCTACCTGCTCCTGATCGTCTGGGACGTAGGTCTCATCCATGAAGAACAGCTCGTCGCAGTGCTGGTCAAGGTCGATGGCGACACCGCCTGCCAGCGTGTTGATCAGCATGATCCGTGGCCCGCCCGGGGCCTGGAAGATCTCCTGCGCCTTGAGCCTCTGAGCCGGGGTGACCGCACCGGTGATGCGCATGGTGGGCACCTTGAGCTTCTCGAATTCGTCCGCCATCGCGTTGATCACCTTGGTGAACTGCGAGGCGATGACGTACTTCTTGCCGTCGTCGTACCGGCTCGATGCGGGGCCTACGATGCCGCGTTCCTCCAACAGCTCAAGCAATACGTTCCACTTGCAGCTCTTGGAGAGAACCGGTCCGCTGGTCCCCTGGTACGCCGTCGCGATCTGCTTGAGCATCGTGAGCTCGGCCAGCGCACCTGTGATCGTCATGTACTTCTTGCCGAACATGGCCTCGCCCGCTTCGCGCATCTCGTCATACTGACGCTGCTGCTCGGGGCTGGGGTCGCACCAGTGCTCGACGAGTTGGCGCGGCGGGAGGTCGGGGGCGACTTCCGCCTTGGTCCGGCGGAGCATCACGTAGTCCAGCGAGCGATACAGGGCCTCGCGCCTGTGCTCCGCGATGCCCCCGATCGTGTTGCCGAACTTGCCCTCCTTGACCTCCAAGTACTGCTGCGACCATGTCCACTTGGAGGTATACCGCTTGGGGTTGAGCCAGTGCAGCACGCCCCAGAAGTTCGCCGGGATGCCCTTGATGGGCGTCCCGCTCAGGGCCACCTTGAGCCCCTCGTCGCCGTCGGCGACATCCAGACGACACAGACCCTCGCCCACCTGGGTCTTGTTGTGCGTGCCCTTGATCCCGCTGAGGAACCGGTGCGCCTCATCGACGGTCACCGACGTCCAGCGGAAGTCGAACAGGCCGGGGAACTTGGTCTCCCAGGGGCGAGGCTGCGTCTTGTGCTGGTCGTCTCGGTGGTCGATGTCCTGCTGAGGCTCAGTGAAGTCCTCCTCAAACATCTTGCACTTGGGGCACCAGCGCCCCATCTTGATCCGAGCGGTCTCGGGATTGATGATGAGGAACCGAGGACCGTCCGCAGCCTTGGCAGCCTCGATGGCTGCAGCCTTCTGCTTGGGCGAGCCATGCGCCGTGAACACCTGGAAGTCAGTCCACTTGCGAACCTCCTTCTCCCAGGTGATGCGGATGGCCGTGGCCGGACATGCCACGAGATGCGCACCGTCCTCGATTCCTCGCTCGACGATCCCACCCAGAGTCTGGATAGTCTTGCCGAGCCCCGGCTCGTCGGCGAGCAGGACCCCTCCGTCAGGCTGACGCGCCATGAAGGCCGCGCCCACCCGTTGATATGTCCTGCTCGACATCGCACCGGCGATCTTGGGGAGGATGTCGGCCACCCGGTCGAGCTCGGTGTCCGAGAGCTGGCCGAGGGCCCGCATCTCCTGCTCCTGCCGAGTCGCCTTCCAGGCCCACTTGGTGAGCCGGGGACGAACGATGAGCATGTCCGTGAACACGACGCGCAGGAGCCGACACGTCTGCAGCGAGAGCGGATAGGACCAGGTCCCCCGCGTCTTGCTCCAGCTCGCACCCGGCACTGCCTGGCACATCTCGCTCACGCCCATGAAGTAGGGGCTGCGCAACTCGATGCGCTCCCCATCCTCGGACAAATCGATCCTGACCATCGGACCCGACACTAGCTTCTCCAGACCACGTGTTCCTTGCTGAACCCCGAGTTGAGGATCTTAGCCCAACATCCCGTGCACGGCTCACGAGTTGTGTACAGCATCATGCCAGGCTCGTAGTAACCCCACGACTCCAGCATCTTGTCGATCGCGTTGACCTCGGCGTGGATGGCGCAGCAGTCGTGGTAATCACCGCCACGGGGCTGTTCCTCCAGGCTCTTGAACCCTCGCGGACACCCGCCCTGGTCACAGTTGACCTGGCCGCTCGGCGGACCGTTGTAGCCGATCCAGACGTGGTAGTTGTCGAGGACGACAACCGCTCCGACCTGGCACCGGACACACGAGCTCCGAGTCGCCATCGCATCTGCAACCGCCAGCCAGACTTCGGTCCAGGGTCTACGGGAAGTCAATCTGGATCACCAGCCAGAAGTAGTAGGCGCTCGTGAAGATCGCGAGTGCACCGGGGACGGCGAACGACTGGTACTCATCGGGGCGGAGGAAGAACTTCCGCTGCACCCAGAGGGTCAGACTCGCCACGCCGATGCCGAGCAGCAGCTGGCCGAGGATGACGAGGATTCCGATGAGGCCGATGGAGCTCATTGTGTTGTGCTTCTCCCGCTAGTTCTTGGCGATGGGCGACGAGACCGGGGCAACCGGCTTGTCCGGCTTGTCGATCTCGACGGTCGTGGTGGTCTGGAGGAAGAGGACGAGACAGGCGCCGGTCACAACGCCTGCCACGAAGTTCTTCGCTCCGCCGGTGCGCAGCTTCTCGAGGTCACCCTTGGACATCGAGACGGACGATCTGGCCGGAAGGTCCTGCCACTTCATTTGGACTCCTTAGGGGAGGACGACCATGCGCGTCGCTCCCGTGATCGGGTCGACCTGCGAAGCCACTGCCTCGCCGATCTGGGGTTCCGGGGACTCCCCCGGCTCCGGGTGCGGCACCACGTTGAGCGTGTACTCCGAGCCCATCGGGATGCCGAGCCTGGCCGCCTCAGCGACCTGGACGAAGAAGACGCCACCGAGAACGAGGGCGGCTCCAGCGAACGTGTTGATCGCCGTGATGCAGATGTCTCGGAACAGTCCGTGCTTCATGTCGCTCCCCTCCTCGGGGTGTCTGGCAGGCGGACCCCGCCCCGGGCCGCTACGGGGTCGTAGGGCTGAGACGGGGACCGCCTGAGTACCTTGGCCCACCGGACCGGAGATCGGCCCTTAGGGATCATCCTACGGCGTTAGCCGTTCAGCTTGCCCCAGCAGATATCGCCAACACCCCGTTCCCGGGTGTGCTGTTGGGTGAGCGGGGACGAGCACACGCCGCACTGCCCGACCCTCTGGCCGAACAGAGCGAACGCGGCCTTGTGGTCGGCGGCGATCCTCTTGAGGATGCCGTCGTACCTGTAGATCCGCTGCTTGCGGAACTCGCCGGGCGCACCGATCAGGGCGTTGACCCAGCGCGGCGTTCCCTCAGCGAGGATCTTGCCCACCTGGTAGAACTTGACGTCGCCGTCGTCGGTCTCCAGGGCGTACTTGCCGGGCGGCACCTCGGGGAAGTCCCCGAAGGACACCGGCTCCAGCTTGGACTGCAGGAGCATCAGGCGGATGAACTCGGCGCACTGGCCAGCGTTCATCTCGTCGATCATCCTGTGGTAGTCACTCGCCTCCATGGCGACGTGGTCGGCCAGGCGAACCCGCTCACGAGTCAGGGCCTGCGCCAGGCCACGGCGCCGTTCGCTCGGCGGCATCTCCTTCCAGGAGGGGCGCTCGATGCACGCCTTGACCTCCTTGACCGAGGCGTGGATGCCTCGGCAGTGGGCGCATCGGATCCTGGCCATCAGCCCTCCAGGGCGGTGCGCGAGCCGTCGGTGATGTCGCCCGCACGCCGACCCAGATCCGCGCGCTTGCCCTCGGCGGAGCCCCGGTCGTACGCGCTCCAGTCCATCTTGGGCGCCTTGTACTTGGCCTTGGACTTCTTGCCGTCGTCCTTGCGCTGGGAGGCGTGCAGACCGTGGAGCATCTCCAGGTCCTCCATCGCCTTCTTGACGCGGTCCTTGCGGCCGACCAGGGCGAGCTCAGCGCCGGATCCTGCCGTGCTGCGGACCTCCTTGCCGACCTTCTCCAGGTCCCACAGGCGCGTCCGGATCTCGCTGACGAACCCGTCGGCGAACGACCGGCGGAACTTCTTCGGGTCGGCGATGGCCACGTACTCCAGGCCGTTGTCGCGGCAGTGACGCTTGGCCGCTCGGATCAGTCGGCCGCCGTCCTTCTTGCCCTGGCCGCGCCCGTCGACCTCCCAGGGGGTGATCGGCCAGGACTCGGCCAGCGAGCGAACCGGCGCGTTGTACCGCGCCTGCTCCATCATGTGGGCGATGGACTGCCACTTGATCCCGGCCTCGTGCAGGGTGTAGACGTTCTCGTCGTAGCCCTTGTTCGGGTCGGCCTTGGGGTCGACGCGCTGGAGGAGCTGGAGACGGATGGAGGCGTACATCATCTCCGCGTAGTCCAGGTCCTTCTCGTAGCCGACCATGTAGCCCTCGCCGGACCAGAAGCCCAGGAACTCGCAGCCGGTGTGGTTGGCCGTGGCGGAGATCAGGGAGAACAGCTGCTCCAGCAGCGGGCTGAAGCCCTCGGCGAAGGTGATGCGGCGGGTGTCCGGCTTGTCGTCGATGCCCTGGGCCATCTTGGCCTGGGCCAGCATCGCCTCGTCGATCTGGTACTTCTTCATGATGCGCTCGGCGGCCTCGCGGTACGTCTGGGCCTCAGCCTCGATGTCGGTCGCCTCGGCCTTGTTCAGCATCGCCTGGACGCGCGCCATCAGGTTGTTGTCAGTCACGGTTACTCCCTGGACTCCTCAGCATGGGTACCTTACCCACGGACACCGCTGGGTGCGGTGTTTCGTCCTGGTCGGGATGGATCAGTCGAGCACTACATTCAGCAGGACCGTGAACAGGATCCCTGCTGCGAACCCGGTGCCCACGACGACGAGGAGCAGAAGCCCGAAGGCTCTTGCGCAACCCTCGCCGTCCGGCTGCTGGAACTTCTCGCTCACTGGAGCGCGTCCCAGAGGGTGCGCGGCGCGTAGGAGCTGTACGGGCTGGAGCCGGACACGCCGTCCAGAGCGAGCCATACGGCGTTGCGTTCCAGGTCGGCCAGCGGACGCTCCTCGCAGTAGTCGGCGAGCTCCTCTCCGGAGATCGCGCCGACGACGACGTTCGTGAGCGGGTAGGACGGCTGCACGCCGCAGAGCACCTGGACCTCGGCGGGGTCGATCCCGCTCTCTTCCAGGTCAAGGGCGATGGCCGCGAGCTTGTCGAGCAGCTCACCAAGCTTCATGCTTCCTCCACGATCTCGTCAGCACCCGTGCCTTACGGGCGGACCGCCGTGACTGGCTGCCACGGGGTTTCGATCTGGCTGTGGATCAGGTACCGGTCAGGCCCTTGATTGCGCTCAGCAGCAGGACACCGGCGATGATGCCGACCATGCAGCAGAGCAGGAACTTGCCCATCACTTCCCTCCCACTGCTGCAGCGAAATTGTACAGGAGGATGAACAGAACGGCTCCGGCGAGGATCGCCTTGGGCCAGCTCATGGAAACTCCTACTGGTTGTTGGGGTCGGTGTCGTGCTGCTCGTGTACCAACGGCGGACCGGCGGGCTGCCCCTGGTTGCTGATGGGCAGGCTGATCATCGGCTGGACGCCCTGCTCGGGCAGGTCCCTGGGGCAGGCCTCGTCGCTCACAGCTCGGTCTCCACGAAGCCCGCACCGTCCAGGGCGGACTGTACCGGGTCATGCCCGAGGATCCAGCGCTGCGGCGGGTCGAGCCGGAGGATCCGGCCGTCGATGCGGATCTTCTCGTTCGTGAGGCGCTCCACCTCGAAGCAGAGCCACTCGATGTTGAGCCACGCCGGGACCGTCGCGCTGCTGTGCGTGAATATCGAGGAGACGGCCGCGTGCACGAACGGGTCGGTGGCCACATCGGCCAGGGCCGGACCCAGGCCCAGCTCCTCGTTGCGCGGGTTGGACCGCTTGTTGTCGAGGTACCAGGACATGTCGTCGTCCGCCATCGACTTGAGCCGCTGCACCTCGTGTGCGCGCTCCGTGGCCTCGGGGCCGGTGAACAGCGCCACGAGTTCGGCGTCGTCGCACCCCTCGGTCGCCTTGTACAGGAGGACGACCTTCTCTTGATCCATTTGTACTCCTTGAGAGCTCCTCAGCACCGGCTCTTACCGGCGGACACCCGAAGGTGTTTCGCTCTTGTGGACAGCGCCCCGGGAGGTTGGGGTGGTCGTCCTCCCCCGGGGCGCTGCCGTCTGTGGGTGTTACTTGACCGGCTCGGCGCCAACCGTCCGGCGGGAGCGACGGGCTCGGGGCTTGGGCGCCTCCTCGACCTTCGGCTCCTCAGCGGCCTGCTCGGTGACCTCCGCCTTGACCTCGACCTCGGCGGCGACGGGCGCCTCTTCGGTCTTGGCCTCGTCCTCGGCGGGCTTGTCCTCCGCCTTGGGCTCCTCGGTGGCCGGAGCCGCCTCGGTGACGACCGCGCTGCTCAGCTTGGCCAGCTCCTTCTCCAGAGCCGCCTTGCGCTTGGCGACACGCTCGGCCTCCTTGGCAGCCGCCGCGTCCTTCTTCGCCTTGAGGGCGGCCTGGTTGTCGTCGCTCGCCTGGAAGTCCATGCGGAAGGCGACGGCCAGCTGGACCGTCTTGAGGTCCGCCTCGACCCCGGTCTGCTCCAGGATCCACTTGGCGAAGCGCTCGTGCAGCTCCGTGGGGGCGGAGGCAGCGCGCTCGGCGAAGGACTTCTTCTTGCTGTTGTTGTCGGTCATGACTTGCTCCTTGGGACTCCTCAGCACCGGCGCTCTACCGGCGGACCATCGGGGCGGCCTTGCGACCGCCCCTAGGTTTCGTCCTGTCTATGTTGTCGTGCTTCTCACGCACCCGCCGGGACCTACCGGCTGCTTGTGCGAGGCGCGTCAGGCAGTCGATTACCTGAGCTTCGGGTTTTGTGGAGGACCCGTTCCTGTCTCCAAGGCTGCATTTGCTGCTACCGACCTCTTGCCTGGCCGCCCTGCTCGGTGCTCGCGGTCTCCGGCTCGGAAGCTTCGTCTCAACCTCGTACTCGGCGCTGCGGCCGTTCCGGGGAGTCGCTTCCTGCCCTCTCGCTTACGAGTAGAACTATGCCCCATATCGGCGCCGGAGGCAACCCCTCGTCTACCTGCGCATTCATCACGTTTGCCCTGGTAGGAGGCTCGCGAAGTTTCTCCATCTTTTTTGGAGAAGTTTCAAATGCGCAGGTAGACCTGAGTGCGACGCGTCTACGGCGATTCACCGTGGGCCAGGGCGAATCGGGCGAAACACCCTAGAGAGGCAGGAGCTTCCACAGGTTGCCGTTGGGCGTGCGCACCACATCCTGGCCGTCGTTGGTCTTGCCGACCATCTCGATCAGCAGGGTGTCGGCCTTCCTCGGCGCCTCGGGAACGGGCACGACCTCGACCGCCTTGGCCTTGCGGGCCCCGGGGATGTTGCCGACCTCCCACGTGTTGCCACGATTGACGACCTTGATGTAGTTACCCAGGGACGTCTTCTCCAGGGTCCGACGCATGGCGTAGCGGACCTGCTCGCCGGTCAGGCCGGTTGCGGCCACGATCTCGGTTGCCGTCACCACCTCGTTCGCGCGGGTCTTCAGGTAGGCAATGACGTCGTTGGAGATGTTCTGTGCGGGCACTGTTACTCCTTGTTGATTGAGCTCCTCAGCACGGGCCATTACCCGTGGACACCGTGGCGGCTGTCGGGCCACCCCGGTGTTTCGCTCTCATCGCTCGTTGGTGTCGATCTGCACCGTCACGGGAACGTTGAACCTGGACGGGTGCGAGCCGTCGTTGTCGTCTTCCATCCAGGCCACGTCTGCGAGTTGCAGGAAGTCAACGAACCGGGCGGCCATCAGCATGTTGGGGAACGTGAAGCTCCTGATGCCGAGAGTGTTGAACCCCAGCTCGCCGTTGAACGCCGTCACGGAGTCCAGCATCCGCGAGATCTGACTCTCGTTCACGTCTCTCGTCCTCCTCGCTGTTGCGCTCCCGGTACATCCGGAAGGCTCGGCGCAGCGTACCCGGCAGGACGCCGTAGGAGCGCGCTAGGGCGGCCTGCGAGCCGTTGCCGGTCCCGGCGGCCAGCCACTCCGCGTAGAGCTCCTCTACGGGCTTAGGGAGCTTCACGTATCGGTGCGCGGTGCCTGTGATCCGGCGTACCCGCTTGCGCACCTGGGACTCGTTGCAGCCATACACGGCGGCCGTGCGGGTGTTGTCGTTCCCGCACAGCGCGCGCATGGCCATGAGTTCCGCATCCGACTCGGGCAGGATGCGAGCCGTCATGTCAGTGGTCCTTTCCGCCTGTCGTCCCGCTGCCGCCGTTGTCCTGTCCGTCGTTGGTCTTGCCGTGCTCGTCGCCGCCCATCAGTACGCCTCTCCGTACAGGTCGGTGGCGTCCGCGTCCGGCGGCTGCACCTGCTCGGTGGGCGTGTGGCCTCGGGTCTCCGCCTGCACGATCGACAGAGCCTCGTTGGGTCCGGCGGGCTCGTGGGTCACGTTGTGGCCACGGGGTACGTCAGGCATTGGTCTCCTCGCTGATGTCGAACTGGATGACGACGGGCTTGTCGAACGCGACCTGGCTCACGCCGTTCTCGTCGCTCCGGATCCGGGCGACCTTACGGAGCCCCGACAGGAGGATGTAGTCGGACGCGCACAGCAGGTCCTCGAACTCGACGTCCATCATGTAGCCATCGTCGCCCAGGATCTTGCCACCGAAGTGGACGCAGTTGCGCTCCACCGTCGCCTTGATGCTGGCACCGCTCATAGCTCTCCTTCTCGGGACTCCTCAGCACAGCCTCTTAGCTGCGGACCATCGGGCCCTTGGAGGGCCCTAGGTTTCGTCCTTACGGCCTTACGCGCCGAACTCAGCCCGGCGCATGACCGACTTGATGCCGTGGCTCTTGACGAGCTCCGTCGCCCGCTGGAAGCACGCCTCCTCGTCGAGCGGGTCGATGACCTCCAGGCGCTCCGTGTCGACCGTGGCCGGGTAGCGGAAGCCCTCCATGTTGTCGACCTTGAACACGCCCACCTTGCCGTAGCGGTTGAAGTCGGAGGGCTTGATCGCCTCGATGACGCCCTCGCACCCGACGTACCGGCCCTTGGTCGTCTTGGACTTGACGCGCTTCCCGTAGGAGGGCGTGCTCCACTCGCGGATGTACTGCTCGGTCAGGTTGGCGATCATGATCGCCTCAGCCGCCGCGATGACCTCGGGGGTTGCGTCGATGGCGCAGTGGTTGTGGTAGGTCCAGCCACGAGTCGTCGCGTACTGGACGACCTTGACCTTGCCCTCTTCCTTGTCGAGGACGATCGCCATGAAGTCGCTGTCGTCGTACATGTTGCGCTCGAAGGTGTCGATGACGCAGTCGACATAGGTGACCTCGTGGGCCTGCTCGACGTGCGCCTGGAACAGGCCGTTCTGCTCGCTGTACGAGTTGGGGTTGTAGCCCTCCGGCAGGTTGGGGTTGATGCACGTGATGATGGGCACGGGATCCTCCTGGGGACTCTTCAGCAGCGCCTCTGTAGCGCCGGACCGTCGCCCCGGTTGCCCGGGGCTAGGTTTCGTCCTGGTTACTTCTCCATGCTCTGGCCGATGAGGCACCAGGCGCACTCTTCGGAGAGCTCGGGGAACTCCCGCTTGATCTGCACGAAGAGCTTCTGCGCCTCCGCGTCCTGCTCCGCCCATGCCGGCATGCAGCCGGGCAGCGGGATGGGCTGGCCCAGCGAGAGGGCCATCGCGTCGAAGTCGGCCGCCAGCATCAGCGTCGCGTCGTCGGCGGGCTTGTCGGTGATGACCTGGGCTACCGCGTACATGCTTCCTCCTGGAGCTCCTCAGCAGCGCCGTTCAGCGCCGGACGGCCGGAGCCCCGCTGGCTGCGGGGCCCGGACCGTTTCGCTCTACTGCTTCGGCGGGTTCGCGACCTCGACTACAGCCGCGTCCTCGCCCCACCCGGCCTGTGCGGCGGGCAGATCAGCCGGAAGCTGGATGACCTCGGCGTCGTTCCCGAGGTGCTGCTCGTTCTCGGCCATGTTCTCTCCTTGAGACTCTTCAGGACCGCCGTTCAGCGGCCGACCCTCGGGGCTTGTGCAGCCCCTCGGGTTTCGTCTTAGTTGGTTTCGCGAGGCGCCTTGCCCCGCGCTTCGGCGTTACCGCCTACCGGTTTTGTGGAGGTCCGGTGCCTGTCTAGAGTCAGCGGCCCTTGCGGGGCGCGATCGCAGCCGTCTCTCTTGGCTGTCCTACCGGGGCTCGCGGTCTTCGGGCGGATCCTCGACCGTCGGCTGGAGTCGCCGTCCCGGGAGTTCCTGTCCTGCCCTCTCGCTTACAGGTAGAACTTTACTCCATGTCGACAGAAACGCAAAACAGCTCCTACCTGGTCAAACGCGCGTTTGCCCTGGTAGGGGGCTTGCAAAGTTTCTTGAAGTTTTTTCCGGAAGTGCGAATGCCCTGGTAGGCGGCTTGCGGCCCTACGCGCTCGCGTAAGGGGCTAGGGAGCGCCCGATGGGCCAGGGGCCCGGACTGCCGGCATGCGGCCGTTACGCGGCCACGTAGCCCGGCGCACGACCCCGGAACGCAGGACAGCCCCGGCTGGTAGGCCGGGGCTGTCGGAGCGGGGCTGGTCAGTCGTTCAGGCGACCGGCGCAGGGCAGGGTGTTGTAGGCCATGTAGTTCTCCTTGACCGAGTCCTCGCCGAACTCCTCCGGGGAGTAGATGTGGGCGGTGATCTCGGTGTGGGAGTGAGCCATCAGGGTCTCCTTGGAGTAGCCCTGCTTGCGGGTCTTCTTCTTGAGGTCGGCGCACCCGAAGGCGTGGACCTCGGGCTCGCCCATCCCGCCGTAGACGAGGGTCAGCTTGACCGGGGTCGTGTCGATCTCCTGCTCGGCGACAGCGGCCTTGACCTCGGCCTCGTCGTCGCTGAGGGCCTGGTCGGCCTCGGAGTCGTACTCCTCGGTCGCCGCGACCTTGCCGGTCAGCTTGGCGAGCTCGGCCTCCAGCTTGGCCTTCTTGCGGGCCGCGCTGGCCTTCTTGGTGGCGGCTGCAGCGGCCTTCTTGGCGGCCAGGACGGCCTGGTTCTCGGGGGAGGCCTGGAAGTCCATCCGGAAGATCACGGCGAGCTGGACGGTCTTGAGGTCGGGCTTGATGCCGGTCTCGGCCTCGATCCACTCGGCGAAGTGGCGGTGGAGCTCGGTCGGCTCGACAGCTGCGCGCTCGGCGATGGTCTTCGCGGTGGCGGTGGTCTTGTTCATCGTGATCTCCTCGGTGGTGTTCCCTCTTGCTTACAGAGAGAACTCTACGCCAGTCCAGTCCAGTTGGCTACCTCCAACCGCGACTTTCTTGAAGATTCTTTACGCGATGCCGAGGAGGTCGGCCCACGCCTCCAGCTCGACGTCCGTCATCCAGTTGATCCGCTGCTGGTCGAAGGGCGACACGGCCACCTCGGCCAGGAGGCCCATCCGGATCTGCGCCTGGCGGCTGCGGGGACCGGCCGTGAGGGCGACGGCGTCGCGCAGGAGCTCCGTGTGACCGAGCAGCGCACCGCCCTTGTCGAAGGCCGAGTAGGACCGGTTGCCGCCGATGACGTAGCCCTTGGCGTACTCGCGACGCTTGAACATCTGCACTCCCTGGTGTTGGTCTCGCTTACAAGAAGAACTCTACTCCATTCGGGGTGGAGGCGCTACCCTCCACCCCGACCTATTTCGGATCAGGCGAGCGGGGCCAGCAGCTCGGCCCAGTCCTCCAGCTCGATGGCGCCCATCTCGTTGACCTTGGCGACCTCCATCGGGGTCTCGAGGGCGAACTCCCGGATCAGCGCCCGGCGGATCGCACCCTCGTAGGTGCCGACCTCGTCGGCGTCCTCGGCGCGGTCCCAGTCGTTGGTCCGGACCTGCAGCGCGCCATCGGCGGTGAAGACCGAGTAGCAGCCGAGGTTCGAGGTGATGAAGCCGTTGGTGGTGTCGATGCGGGCCATGGAGTCCTCCTCGTTGGTGTTCCTGCCGTCCTTACAAGAAGAACTCTACCCTGTGGAGGTGCAGAAGGCAAGCAATTGCAGTGACCAATTCTTTGGGGGCGTAGGCGCCCGACTGCAGGCCACGGCATAGGTTAAAGCCCAGCTGTGTGCAGTCGCTCGTTACACGGCCGTGCACATGCCGGCAGCCCGCCTCCTCCAGGGAGACGGGCTGCGGTCGGCTGGGCTACTTCGAGTCGGTCTGGATCAGGTGGGCCAGGTTGAGGTCCATCGAGTCGGGGTAGGTCATGTCGATCTCGACCATGTCGTACCGGGCGAGGGCCTTGGGGTTGAGGCGGACCCAGTAGGCGTAGAAGGTGCCGCGCCCCTCCTCGTCCTCGCCCTCCTCGAAGATCTCGACCCAGGCGCCGATCACGCGGCCGGAGGAGATGTTGGCGTCGACCTCGCAGGACTCGCGGACCAGGTGGACGAGGAGCTGGGGGTCGGTGATCTCGCTCATTTGGACTCCTTAGTGGTGTTCCCTGTCTTACGAGAGTAACTCTACTCCACCTGCAACCGTATGGCTACCCTCCAGTGCAACTATTTTGCAGCCGGAGGGGCGGGCCCCGGAGGACCCGCCCGGCCAGACTAGGAGCGGTAGGCGCACGCGGCGCACGAGGCGCCGAAGCCAACCACCGGCGCGCAGTCGGCGCCACAGCCGACCCCGGCGACCCAGGGGCGGAGGTGGGAGGCGGGGACGACATCGGATGCGACCCGACGCCAGTTAAGGTCGAACCAGTGGCAGCCGACCCGGCCGCCGTTTACCGACTGGACCACACCGATAAGGCCCCGGCAGCCGACGGAGGCGTAGGACCAACCAGCGCGGGTAAACGAGGTACCCGGGACGTAGACGAGCGAGCCGATGGCGGGGAGAACGGGCAGACCGGACATTTGGACTCCTTGGTGTTGGGCTTACGAGTAGAACTCTACTCCACTGGAGGGCAGTTGGCTACCCTCCAGTGGAGATTGTTTACAGCGGGTTGCCCTCCGGGTCGTGCAGGTGACGGGACAGGATGGTCAGCTCGTCGATGACGGCCTGCCGCCGGTTGGTCGCCTGCTCGATCTGGTACAGCGTCTCGGAGTCGGTCGACTGGTCCGGGTTGGTGTTGTCCTCGTTGTTCATAGGTAGAGTCTACCTCAACTCCAGTTGCAGCGCTACCCCTTGTCGAGAATCAGTACGTGGCCGTGTAAGGGCCTGCGGACGCGCGAGAGGCCACGGGTACCGGGTTGGTACCGCGCGGCCTCGTAGTGGGCGAGGAGACGGCCTACTGGCCGTACTCGCAGTGCTCGCAGTAGATGCGCTCGCAGTCCCAGCAGTGCTTGTCGAGCGGATAGTCGTGCTCCTCGCACATCCCGTAGTCCGTCTTCGGCCCGCACAGCTCGACCGACAGGACCTCGACCTCCTTGTCCGGCCACTTCATCTGGACGTCGACCCGCGCGTTGTCCTCGGACGTCGCCTTGACGAGCGTCTGCGACCAGCTCTCCCATCCCCGGATCTGGATCTTGACGAGGTACTGCGACCAGCTCATGGCGTGCTCCTTGTTGGTGTTGGGGCGGAGGGGCCACCCTGGTTGGGGTGGCCCCGGGGTCCTACTCGGTGGGCTGGGACAGGGTCTCCGGCCGCATCGGCTCGGTGGTCGCCTGGACCCAGATGACCTCCGGCTGAGCCGGGGTCTCGTCGCACCAGGGCTCGGCGTCGAAGTCGGGGTTCGGGGTACCGGGCATCTCATCCTCCTCGTTGTCGATAGGACAACTCTACCTCATGGACATGGAGTTGGCTACCCTCCACAGCGACCAATTGTATGGCCGTCTGCCGGCATGGCGTGTGCAGGTGCATAGGTTAAAGCCCAGCCATGTGCACCGTGTGGAGGGGCGGCCTCCTAGGAGGCCGCCCGGGGTCGTGTGGACTAGAAGGAGAAGCCGACCCAGTAGGTCGCGGAGCAGGCGCCCCACGAGACGCCCTCGGCCCCGTTGGCCTTGGCCCAGTTGGCGACCTCGACCAGCGTGTCGGCGTTGTTGGCCACGGTGAAGGTGTTGAGGACCTCGGTGGAGCTGGAGTAGCCCTGCTTGACGATGACCGAGGCGCGCTTGCGACGGTCGGCGGGGCAACGGACCTCGAAGCGGGTCTGCTTGTTCATGGGATCCTCCTGGTTGGTGTTCCTGCTTACAAGAGTAACTCTACCTCATGGAGGTGGAGAAGGCAAGCCCGGGGCCGGTCCAGTTTTGGACCGGCCCCGAGGGGTCAGGCGAGCCGGGCGGCGATGGCCTTGGCCGGGTCGCGGAACAGGAACTCGGTGGAGGCGTCCACCTGACCGGCGCGGAGCACGACCGCCTGGACCCGGTCGATGAACTGGGACCGGGTCACCGGCTGGCCCTTGGCGATGGCCTCGACGGTGACGTCCAGCTCGCGGGTCGCGGCCAGGAGCTTGGCGGAGCGGGTCCGGTTGGCCTCGGCCACGGTCGCGTCGATCAGGTCCTGGATCGCCTTGGTGTTGATCATTTCGTCCTCCTTGGTGTTCCCTCGCTTACAGTAGTAACTATACTCCAGTTGGAGGTGCACCGCTACCCCTTTCTGCACTTTTCTTGGATCGGATCTTTGGGGCCTAGCGGGCGTGCCGGCATGGAGGTGCATAGGTTAAAGCCCACAGGCTGTAGAACGTGGCGTAGGGCCGCTCCCTGGCTCGGGGCGGCCCTACTGGAGGTGGCGCAGCTACTACGCTGCACCCTTGCGGTACTCGCCGTACTCCTTGAGACGATCGAGGTCGAGCGCGTTGAGTGCGTCGTACAGGGCCTGCTTCGCCTCGGCCTCGCTGCCCTCGGTGCCCTTGACGAGGCCGGTCTTGACGAGCCGGTAGTCGTGCTCGAAGCGGAGCAGCGCCTCGTAGGGCTCCATGGCCTTGACGACCGCCTCGCAGGCCTCGCCGAGCTCCGGGGTCGTGCGGTACGCCACGAGGAAGCTCTGGGCCAGGTAGACGGTGAAGCGACCCGCGACGATGTCGTCGAGGCGAGCGAGCTCCTCGGTGCCCATCTCGGGCAGGAGGGCCTTGAGGTTCTCGATCGCGTTGTTCAGCACTTGGGGCTCCTTCGTGTTGTGGTTACGAGTAGAACTCTACCCTGTGGACGTCGAGGTGGCTACCCCTCTCCACAAGATTGTTTCGGCGGAGGGGCGCCCCCACCCGCGAGGGGCAGGGGCGCCGGACCGACTAGAGGTCGAAGGGGAGGACTTCCAGGTCGGAGGCCAGCCAGGCGTCCAGGTAGGCGTCGGTGGGGGCGGAGCCGTCCGACGGGTCGGGGGCGTCCACGACCTCGTAGGAGTCCCCGGCCGGGCGGGCCCAGAACATGAAGCCCGCGCCCGGGATGGCTTCGTAGAACTCGACCCACGACCCGGCAGTGCGGCCGGTGGGCTGGGTGGTACCGGGGACCTCGTCCCCAGCGGCGACGAGAGCGGCGAGCTTGTCCATTTTGACTCCTTGGTTTCGGGGGCTTTCCCGCCCCTTGTAGTTTAAGTATACCTTGTGGACTCCAGTTGCACTACCCCTTTGGGCGGAAATATCCAATTAATCTTTTTTTGGTCCAGGGGGTAGCGGACTGGACCTCCATGAGGTAGAGTAGTTGTTGTAGGGAGGCGGGCAAGGGGCCTGCCGACCGCCACAACACCATAGAGGAGTCCAAATGGCTGACAAGGCGACGCGCGAGATGACCAAGCGCGAGCTGGCCGACTGGCTGGCCAACAAGTGGTACGGGGGCACGACCCACGTCGACTGGGCCACCAAGCAGTACCTCAAGGACACCAAGGACCAGCTGGCCGAGCAGGTCGAGCACGCCCGGGGCGAGAGGGCCTCGCACGAGCTGACCTACAAGTACGACCACTAGTCTGGACATGCGGAGGCCCCACCTGGGCGACTGGGTGGGGCCTCTGTGCGTCTACTGCTGCTTGGCGGCGTCCTGGCGGGCACGCCTGGCACGGCACGGCGCCTCTATGTCGCACCGCCACCGGCCCCGGGTCATGGGGCGCCCCGTGTCGCCTAGGGCCTCCTGGCAGATGGCGCAGTTGGTGCGCTTGCGGGCGCGGCGCCTGGCTGCGCGCGTCGTGAGGGCGGGCTTGGGCTGCGCCTGGGTCGGAGCGGCTCGGGTGTTCCAGTCCTGCATGAACTCGTTCCAGCCGTCGTCAGCTGGTGGGCGTATCGGCATCCGTCTCCTTGTAGTGTGAGATGTCGGGAAGGACGTCTTCCGTCCACTTGCGCTTCTTGAGAGGCGGCTCCGTGTCGGCGTCGGCCCCCACGCACGGCGCCACGTCGGGGCTGGGGCAGTCCCACATGCACCATGAACACTGCCCCAACCGGCCGGTCATCGCTGGCCTTGCACCTTGGGCTGCGCCACGCCGAACACCTGAAACATCGTCGCCTCGATGTTCCGCATGTACTTGGTGATCGAGATCAGCGCGCCGGTCTCGCTCAGCACCAGGGCCTCGACCTCGTCGGGATGAGCGAACGAGGTGGACGAGCCGACCATCAGCACATGGATGGTACGCGGATCCTTGGAGTCCTCGACCCAGTAGCGCACGGCCAGCCAGACCGGCGTGCCCATCTGGTGCTGCGCATAGTTGTTATCCATGACCTCTCCTACTTCAGACGGTAGACGGTGGGCTTCTCGATGAGCGGCATGTCCTCGGGGCCGCGCACGTGCTCCTCGATCCACTTCGGCCGGTGCACGCCTCGGCTCGGATACCACTGGTTCCGCCAGTGGCCACGGACCGACCAGCGATGGTCGTACTCGCGAGCGTACGACTCACGCCCCTGGCTGGGGTACCTCTTACGACGAACGTCGATCAGGCGCACAGCAGAAGGCTCTCGCCCCTGTCGGCGCATGCGCTTGGCCGAGTTGCGAGACGGCTCGGCCGAGGAAGACTCTACGATCTCTTCCTGACGCATCAGTAGCCAGGTGGCCTTGAGGAGCGCCATTGTCTCGAGAGGCTCCACGGAAGAGGACTTCATCCGCTCACGAGCGTCCGCTCCCTTGGGCACGATCCAGGGCACGAAGCTCGTCGTAGCGAGTCGCGATCCGAGCATCATGGATCGCATGCCCTCTCGCATACTTGACTTGTACGGGAATTCGCTCCCTGAGCGGAAGTCGATGTGATAACCGATCTCCAGCAGAAGAACGTCTCCCATGTCAGCCATCCCCCAGGAGATGGCTGATGAAGTCCTCTTCTTACGCCCATCGTCCCATGGAGACTGCTCCAGTCCTTCGAAGTAGATCATCCCCTCGGGTACCGGGACATCCTCCTTCTCCAGGAGCCACTCGGGCATCGTCTTGCTGGCCTCGATGGCCTTCTCGGTCATCTCGCGAGTCGAGTGGAAGAGAACTCGAGAGTCCGAAGCGGCGCGATAGCGGGCAGCCATCTCTACGAAGGCCGGACCCTCGATCACGATGTCTTCCCAGCCCTGTGCAGATCCGGGTCCCATCAGATTGGCGAAGTCTGCCGCCCCCATGGACTTGTACATGATGTCCATGTCCTGCACTGCCTCGGGGAGGTCCCGAGGGTCCATTGCGAACTCCATTACGGTGCTGCCTTCACTTTGGGGCCGTCTCCGGCCGACTCGTTGATGTTGATGCCTGTGATGACGCGGACCTGGGATCCATCCACGTCTCTGAACGCCTTGCCCATCTCGCCACCCAGCCGGGTCACGATCGGAGCGAGCTTGCGCGGAAGCCAGTTGGGGTTACCCGCCTTCATCTCCTGGGCTTCACACCAGGACTTCCAGAGCTGCACGAGATGCGCATGCATGCACCATGCATCCTCGTCCCCGGCGGGCGGGATCGTGCAGTACGTCTTGAGGAACTGCTCGTGCGGACTTGCGCCCTCCTCCAGCGTGTCGATATAATTCTGCGCGCTTGCCGGTTGGATAAGCTTACCGGTTTTCTCCAGATCGGCAAGTCCTTCGAGCGCCCAATTGAAGATTCCCTGGACTTCGGCGATGACCCTGCCCTTAAGCGTGTGGTCCTCCTTGTCCAGGAAGGACTTGCGCATCTTCAGCATCACCATTCGACGGTTGATTGCATTCGAGGAGTCCATGAACGAGGGGAGCTCGTTCGACATGATGATCGGTCGAACACCCAGCCTGACCGAGATGGGCAACAGCCCCTTCCGGTTGACGATGATCTTGTCGTTGGCCGAGATGCTCAGCAGTCGCTCAATGGCGGTCTGCATGTCCTCGGCCTTCATGGCGCTACGAGAGTCGGCCGCGATCATGACCGACTTGCCCACGAGGTTCTGCAGGCCGAATTCGCCAGCAAGAGACTTCAGCGTGAACGACTCGGTCGTCTTGCGCCCCATCATCGCCTCGACGACGTCCGCGATGGTGCCCTTGCCGGAACGGGGCGGTCCGATGAGAGCCAGGATCTTCTCGAGGTCGGTCCTGGAGGAGACCAGGTATCCGAACCATTGCTTCAGCGTCCGGATCGACTCCGGGTCGCCCTCGAACACGTCCTCCAGGAAAGCCAGCCAGTCGGGGCACTGAGCCTCGGGGTCGTAGTCGAAGGGCAGCGACCAGGTGCTGAAGTAGCGAGGCGTAGAGGGTCGTAGGACGGCCCCGGAGATGCTGAGGATACCGTTCGCCATGGGCACGTGCGCGCCGTGGCTAGGGGCGTCCTCCTGCCACGCGTTGAAGTCAGGCAGCTCGTTCCTGTAGTGCGAGGTGCGCACCGCGCTCGTGAGGTTGCTGATCTTCATCCCGGTCGGAGCCCAGCGCTGGGGCTTCCACTCGCCATCGACGAGCTTGAGAACCATCTCCTTGTCCATGCGCTTGTACAGTCGCGCCTCAAGCCGCGCCTTCTTGACCATCTCCCAGTGGGTCCCGTTGTACAGCCACAGGTCGTCGTCCGACACGATGAGCGTCTCCGCGTCGTCCTCGTGAACGAACTCGTCGTGGATGTGCCGGGCCACCTCCATAGGGTCGGCGGCGTCAGGAGCGAACGCGCGGCCGTCCTCAGCCTCGTCGGGCTTCGGACCGGACTCGGTCTTGACCTTGCTGGAGTCGAAGAGGTCGTATACGCGGATCCCGAGGAACTCGCAGATCTGCTTGGTGCCCTCCTTGCCATAATTGCACTGGCCGGACTCGCACGTCATAACGACGCCCTTGTTGCCCTGCTCGAATTCGAACGAGGGGTTGTGGTCGTCGTGGTCCGGATGCGGGCAGTTGGTCTTGTACCGCGTCGGGCCGATCTTCTCCAGAAAGAACCCCTTGGCCTCCAGCGCCTTGACAAACCGCTGCATGCCGGGGCCCTCGGGCATGTCCGCCACGGAGAGCTGGAGAGTCGCGGAGCGCTTGTTTCCGGCCTCGATGGGAGCGCGCGCCTTGATGGTGTCCAGCGTCACCTTCTTGAGCTGCGCGACCGTCTTACCAGCCTCCAGGTGATCCCGGATGTCCTTGCCCTTGACGGCCTCTCGGAAGAACGCCTTGACGCCCACTGCCTTCAGCGCGCGCCAACGCCGGAGAGCCGATGCAGCGCCAGGATAGTCCTTGCGCTTGGATTCGTCCTCGTGATTGAAGCGCGCCTGGTGCTCGGGATCGAGGTGGTCCCTGTCAACCAGAATATACACAGTGCCCTGGTAGCCCCGGAAGTGCTCGGCAACCTCCAGGGGGAATCGGGTGCCCAGGTGCGTAGTCGTGGCGTAGACGTCGGCCAGGGCCCATGCGGCCTCGCAGTCCGGGCATCCCTCCACGAGGAACATGTGCGGAACGCGGTTGGCGATGGCCTCTTTGACGCGGGGCAGGCCGTAGATCAGCGCCACGTGCTCCGGGTTGGTCCGGTCGTAGTGGTGGCAGTACCGGAACGTCTTGTCGACGTGATCGGTGAAGCCGGAGGGGTCGGCGATGGTGTAGCGGAACCGGCTGAAGACCCGGGTGCCCTCCGCGTTGTAGTACGGGAAGAGGTGCGTGAGGGTGCCGAAGTCCTTCTGGCTGTTAGCTCGGGTGCACTTGCACTCGTCGAGAGGGGACGGCTGCGGCGCGTACTTCTCGCGCTGCTTAGCTGCTGCCATGCTCTTGGTTCTCCTGTGGTGCTTGTTGGGGCGGGGCAGCGGTTGTTACAGTTCCTGCTCTTCGTCCTCGAACTCCTCTTCCTCTTCGAGGTCGCTCATGTCGTCCTGCTCGTCCTCGACGTCCTCCTGGATCTCGGCGTCGTTGAGGGTGTCGGTGTGGACGAGATGGGCCAGGAAGGAGCGGGCTTCCGGCGTGAGGAACTCGCGGTGCACCAGGATCGCGTTCTCGACGTGAGCGGCTGCGAACTCCTCACGCCCCTTCTGCTCCATGTCGGGCTTACCGAGGCGCACACCTGAGGCGATCAGGCTGGAGGCCGACTTGATTCGGCTGTACACATTCTCGTTGGCGGTCTTCATACCCATGAGAAGGGGGTCCATTCTGCTGCTGGGGAACGGGGTTGGGTCGTTCAAGGCTACGTCAGAACTATACCCTCAACGGCCCCGGGTCGAAAGCGTGCCGTGTCGATATGAGATCTCGACAGAAAATGGGCAACGGCTCAGGAGCGTTGGGCGGATTCCGATGATTGAATCCGATGCGGCCTCTGATGGGAAAATCATCCGTTTGCGCAGGTAGGCATCAGTTTTAGGTCGGATGACGGCGGATGGCTGCCTATTCCCGCCGCCCCTTACGTTAGGCAGGCAGGCGTATAGGGGGCGGCAGGGGTAACGAGTAGGCTGTCCTCGTTCGAGGCTACTTTCTCTTATTCATCCGATCATCCGAAGAGAAGAGAGTGAAATAGGGTTCTACCAGCGGTTTCATGTCGATCGGATGAATTGGGCGCATCCGAGAGCATCCGAGGATTCATCGGATTGGTCGGGGTCGACAGGGCGATGGCGGCTTGTGCAGTGACGCAAAAAAGGGGATGGGGTATAGTTGGTGTGTCGGAAATGGATGTAAAAAGGGCATTGGAGTGCACGGTGACGACAAATTCGGTGCCGACGGGGCGTGGGAGCGGCAGGAGGCATGACCTCACCGAGCAACTCAAGACGCAGATCGCAACACGAGCTGCACGTCTCCGTGTGCTGAGCTACACGTGGAAGCAGTGCCACGCCAAGATCCAGGAGGAGTTCCCTGAGGCCAATGTGTCGGAGAGCTCCATCATCAAGTGGGTCAACGAGCACATCAAGCCTGCGGCTGAGATTGCCGTTGAGGATTATCGACAGCAGCAGCTCGCTCAGATCGAGTTGGCCAAGCGGGCTATCATGCCACGTGTACAGAAGGGTGACGACAAGGCCATTGCCTCGTTGAATGCTCTGATGAATCGCGAGGCCAAGCTGCTCGGGATGGATGCGCCGGTTCAGGTGCAGCTCGAAACCAAGCAGGTCAATGACGAACTCGAAGTTCAGCGGATGCTGGCGGGCTTCATGGGCCACGTCATACCGGGTGAGGTTGTGAAGCCTGCTGAACTGGAATCGGGCGAATAGGGCGAGGCCGCGTATGGGCGCGTAACGGCCTATCTCGGAGGGGTTGGGGCAAGGGGGCTCGGACGGGGTACGGGGCTGTGAGAGCCCCCAAAGAATCCGTTCTCGGGTGTGATACGGACGGCGGGTGGTCGCTGTGACGGAGTGTTCGTGGTGCGGGAAGCAGATCACTGAGGAAGATGGGGAGGTATGGAGTGGACAGTTCGAATGCCGGGACAAGTGGCAGTGTGAGTTGCGCGTTGCCCTGCGAGGCCACGGTGTTGACGGAGTTCGAGACGGCATGGGCTGACTGGTTCGCCCGGAATCCTGGAGTGGTCGCCTCGTACCGCAAGGCGATGGGAGAGTGGCCCATGGAGTACAGGGATGCCCCGGCTTGTGCCACGTGTCGACGGCATGAGTGCAAGAATGTCGAGTGCAGGCGTATCACGTACAGGGCGATTGACCAGTCCAACTGGCCGTGCCCCTCCTGCGGCGGTCCATGCCACGTGTTGTTGGCACAGCACAGGACAGCGGTGTGTCGACACGACAAGGCTGAGAAGAAGCGGAAGCCCTATCGGCGCTACGCGCCACGTACCGTTGTCCGCAAGGGCGACGAGGAGGAGGTGAACAATGCCTGCTAAGCGATACAAGGACGGGTGGATATGGGACGACAACAAGTCGACCATCTACAAGTCCAAGGCCGCTGCCGAACAGGCCAATGCCGCGACGAACTCCAGTGGAGCTCAGCACTCGGTGTACTGGCCTGCCAGGAAGCCGCTCAGCAAGAAGAAGCCTGGCTGATGAAGATCTGCACAGGTTGTGTATTCCACGATGGCAAGTCGATGTCTGGTGCGCAGTGGTGCTACTGCTGCGCGCTGGGCCACGGTAATGGAGAAGACATGGCAGTGATCGCGTACGACCCGACGATCCACGGCGAGGACGACGTGCGTCGCAACCGGCTGAGGGAATGGCTGGAGGCGAATGGCCTCGACACGCGGTTCATCTCGGTGAACGGCACGATCCGAGTGGAGGGTTCACACATCCACTTCCTGGGCTATGTCCTGGACAAGGACGGCGTCAAGGTGCACGGGGACAAGGGTCCTCTGATGGCGGGCATGTCGGCCCGTCTCAAGGTCGAGTGGACGGAGCCGGACAATGGCTGAGCTGGGTGTGACGGTGTCGGCGGCAGTTGAGCTGGAGGTTGGTGAGCGAACCCGAGCCTGGCTGATCTCCATGGGCTGGACGCCGCCTCAGGAGGAAGGCGCGGTCGAGACGCGAAAGGTTGTGGACCGGCTCGGCTCTCAGGGCGCAGCGATGGACAGGACCGCTGCCAAGGCTCGCCGCATCGCCCGGTTCTACAGGCAGGCCATGGACACCAGGACGCGTGGAGCGATCGACATGCTCCTGCTGGAGCTGGGTGTGGAGATCAAGGAGCTGGACTCCGGCAAGAACGAGGGCTGGTCCTGGCTCGCTTCCGAGGCCCGCCACTCCAAGGCCAAGCAGCTGTACGACTCGCTGACCGAAGGGTCGCAGGCCGCCAAGGACGACCTGAACGAACTCCTGGACCTCGTGGGCATCGACCTGGGCGAGTTCCTCCGGCCGACGGTCATCAAGCGGTGACGACACAAGAAGACCTCGATCAGGCGCACCGGGAACTCGAGAGGGCAATCGAGAACCTGTCGCGCCTGATCGGTGCCGAAGGGGTTATCTCGGAATGGACCGCTGTGGTGTCCTTCCAGTCCTTCGGCGCTAATCGAGGAGAAGGCACCACACAGATCATCCGCCTGTTCCCTGACGACGTGCCATATCACAGGAGCATGGGGCTCCTGGATTACGCGCTCACCAGGATGCGCCACAACATCGGAAGGCTCGACAATGACGATGACGATTGACGGCTATCTCCAGGAGGTGGCTGATACCTACACCGATGGCAATCGACAGGCGATGTCCTTCCTGCTGGGGACGGAATCCGGCCGACGCCATCTCACCAAGGATGAGCCGCTCCTGTTCGCCTTGACCTACATGGCCAACTCCCTCAAGATGCCCGCTCCCATCGCTGAGGCGGAAGGCGCGCAGTCTGAGGAGGGCGTCATCTCGATGTGTGAGTTCCACTGGGAGCTCTGCGAGAAGGCGCGTGACTGGAGCGAGAAGCCTGCCAGCCAGTACGGACCGGCCGAAGCGCGCGACGCCTACATCGCTCCGCGTGACGCGGGCAAGTCCACCTGGCTGTTCAAGATTCTGCCCCTTTGGGCGGCTGCACACGGACACGCCAAGTTCATTGCGGCCTTCGCCGACTCGGGGCCCCAGGCCAAGAAGCACCTGTCCTCCTTCAAGCGCGAACTGGAGACCAACGCACTTCTGCAGGCAGACTATCCCTTGCTGTGCCAGCCCATGAAGAGGCGCGGCAACGTCACGGTGTCCGACACCCAGGAGATGTACCAGGCGCAGAGCGGCTTCGTGTTCGCCGCAACTGGAGCGGACACCTCAGTCCTGGGTATGAAGGTCGAGGACCAGCGACCCGACCTCATCATCCTCGACGACCTGGAGCCCGACGAGTCCAGCTACTCCGCGTACCAGGCAGGCCAGCGACTCAACACCCTGACGGACGCCATCCTGCCCCTGAACATCCGGGCGCGAGTTGTCCTGTCTGGAACCGTCACCATGCCCGGCTCGATCACGCACCAGCTCGTCAAGACCGTCCTGAACAAGGACGAGGAACCGGCCGAGTGGATCGTCACCGAGAAGTTCAAGGTGCACCACTTCAAGCCGATCCTCCAGAACGAGGACGGCACTGAGCGCAGCATGTGGCCGGAGAAGTGGCCCATGTCCTGGCTGGAGACCGTGCGCCACACCCGATCGTTCGCCAAGAACTACAACAACGACCCCATGGCGATGGACGGCCAGTACTGGACGCGCGACGACTTCACATACGGCTCGCTGCCTTGCGCCAAGACCGTGCTGTCCATAGATGGCGCCGTGACCAACAAGGGCGGTAGCGACTTCACTGCGCTGGCCGTCGTTGGCGCCACGGGACACCCTGCTGGACATCCCGATCGTAAGTGCGAGGTCAAGTACGGCGTGGCCGTCAAGCTGTTGGGCGCAGCGCTGCGGAAGAAGGTCCTGGACATTCTCGAGATGTACCCCGAGATCAGCCTGATCCTGATCGAGGGAAACCAGGGCGGAGAGCTCTGGCGAGAAGTCCTGCATAACATGCCTGTGCGCATTTCCATATTCAGCAATTCGGAACCCAAGGAGGTTCGGGCCGGTCGAGTGCACGCGCTCTATCAGCGCATCCCGACGCGGGTCGTTCACACCGCCCGGCTTCAGGCCGTCGAGGAGAACATGGTGGGCTTCCCCAAGCTCAAGCACGACGACCTCGTGGACGCCGTGGGCAATCCCATCCTGAAGTTCCTCAAGCCGAAGCAAGCGCAAAGGCGGAGCGCTCGATCAGTGGGATACTGAGGGCTAAAGTAGACTGTGCGCGAACGCGCAATTGACCAGCCTCAGGAGTTAGCAATGCCCAATCTCGCTCTCCTGCGGAAGTCCCTCGTGGAACTGGACAAGGCCAAGCCTGCCTACATCGAGGCTGGTCAGTTCTACGACGGGACGTTCGCAGAGCCGTTCCAGTCGCTCATGATGCAGCGCATGCTCATCCTGGCGAACCCCAACTACAAGATGGTCCTCAGCGCCGTGCCGGTTGACGCCGTCGTGGAGAAGCTGGAGATCGTCGACGTTCAGGCGTCAACCCCTGAGGGCACCGAGGTCCTTCAGGACGACATCTGGAAGCCGAACAACCTTCGGCTGGAGCACAAGCCCGCCATCCTCGCTGCCGAGAAGTACGGCGACGCCTACCTGTTCGTGTGGCCCGAGGACACCGAGTACGAGGTGGTCGAGTCCGACAACGAGGACGTCGCTGCCGAGGAGGCTGCTGACGAGGTAGAGGTCGAGACCTCCATCTCGATCACGTACCAGTCGCCCTTCAAGGTGCGTGTGTTCTACGACGAGGCCAACCCGCGCAAGAAGACGCACGCCGTCAAGCGGCTCAAGACCGGCAAGGGCAAGCAGGAGTGCGCCTGGCTGTACTACGCCGACGGCCGCATCGAGAAGTACGAGACTCCCGTCAACAAGTGCACCATCGACGCGTTCTACTACGTCGAGGACGTCGAGAACGAGATGGACGAGATCCCCTTCGTCCACCTGCGCAACGACTTCCCGTATGGTCGGCCCCTGCACGAGAAGGCGTACGGCCCGCAGAACGCGCTGACCAAGCTCACGGTCAACCAGCTCAGCGGCTCCGACTTCGACGCGTTCCCGCAGCGCTGGGCTCTGGCCAAGACCAAGGGCCTGACCGGCGGAGACGACATCGACTGGGATGGCGACGACAGCACCGTGCCGGACAAGGAGGGCAACACCCTGTCGACGCTCACCAGCGGACCCGGGCGCATCTGGGACCTGTCGGGCTTCGACTCGGTGGGGCAGTTCTCCACGGGTGACGTCGGCCAGTTCCTGGAGCCGATGGACTACTACGTCAAGCTGATGGCTAGCGCCACGGGTACGCCGCTCCACTACTTCACCTCGGACACCTCGGGTGGTGGAACGCCCACGGGCGAGTCGATCCGCCAGCGTGACGCGCGCCTGAACACCAAGGCGGAGTGGCACCAGAAGACTCTGAGCAACGGCTTCGAGGAAGCCCTGCTCATGGGCATGGATTACCTGGGCTACGAGGACGAGTCGGTCAGCATCAAGTGGAAGCCGATCGAGTACGTCACCGAGGAGGAGAAGCTCGCCCTCGTCGAGAAGAAGGTCGCCATCGGCATCCCGCTCGCCGTGGCCCTGGCTGAGGCCGGGTACGACGAGGACACCGTCCGCCAGTGGACCACCGGACAGCCCAACGAGGACGAGCTCACGGCCCGAATCGCGATGCTGGCTCAGATGGGTGACGCGCTCCAGAAGATCGGTACCGCCGCCACCCTGGGCATCGACATGACCGACGTCAACGAGATCGTCAAGGCGCTGCTGGGCAAGTTCCAGGGGCTCAACGACCAGGACGACGCGGAAGAGGAAGAGCAGGAGGCGTAACAGATGGCCCAGGTCGATCCCGAGGCTCTCATCGAGCTGATTCAGGGCAAGCAGATCGAGGCGCTCCAGACGATCGAGAACCGGGCGGTCCGCTCTGCTACCCTGGCGGGCTTCACGGAGATCGACGACGCCATCCGCACCGCAACCCAGAACTGGGTCAAGGCGTTCGGCTCGGCCTCTGCAGAAGGAGAGGCCGGGTCGGCGCTGGCGTCCATGATCCGGGAAGCAGGCGGCTCCGTCACCAAGTCTCTGGCTGGCGTCCATGGTGGCGCGGTCAAGGCGATGAACGGCGCAATGGAGGAGGCGATGAAGCTCGCCCTCGGCCAAAGCGCTACGCTGGTCGCTCAGGCCTCGGGAGAGGCCGCCCCTCAGGTTTCCCTTCCCGACCCGCCCGCAGCCGCTAAGGCGGACGCTCAGGCCGCAGGGAAGACCGTCAAGGCGGCTGAGGCGACGGCCAAGAAGCTGCTGAACCCGACGACGGTGCTCCGACTTGGACTGCGAGGGCTGCTGGCACCACTGGCCACGGCTCGTTCTGCAATCACCGCTATCCAGCGAATGATCTCCGTGAACGTCAACAGAGCTGTGGACGAGGCAACCAAGGCGACAGCCAAGGCTCTGCCCAAGGACGACGAGCCCAAGCTCGAAGTCTGGGTATGCAGCCGAGATGCCTGCGTTCGGTGCACAGCCTATGCTGGAGAGATTATCGCTGAGGGGAAGAACTTCCCCGGCGGCCTGTCGTGGGATCCAAAGTCCCGTGAAAAGAGCGCTCCTGCTGTGCGCCCTCCTCTCCATCCCAATTGTCGATGCCGGACTGTTCCATGGAAGGCATCGTGGAAGAAGCCGGGGCAGGTATCCTTGCCCGAGGCCGCACGACGAGAGGCCGAGCGATCGATAGCACGAGGATTCTCGCTGCCTTCCGAAAGCAACGCATCTCGAGTTCGTGCACTGAAGGAATTGTTGAAGACGAATCCTCAACTGCCTAAGACTGTTCTCGAGTCCGCTCGCAAGGCGGCCGAGAAGGGGACCTTCCCCAAGGGTCGGAGCGTTCCGACTCCATAACAAGGAGATACGCGTATGTCGAAGAACCTGGTACGCCCCGGCATGGCGCCTGCTCTGTCCGCCCCGTCTCTCCTGGAGGGTGGCGTCGAGGAACTGGTGACCGGCTGGGCCCACCCGTACTCCGTGTCCGACCCGTTCATGCCCTGGCACGCCGACGGCGGCGAGGCAGAGGACGAGGACGAGGGCGAGGAGGACGACAAGGGGTCGGAGGAAGACGACACCGAGGACGACGACCTCGAAGACGACGAGGACGCGGGCAAGAGCCCCGAGGAACTCGCCGCCGAGGTCAAGCGACTCCGTGCCGCCTACCTGAAGAAGCTCCGCCAGGGCAAGAACCGCTCGACCCGCATCCAGGCTCTGGAGGCGGACAAGCAGACCTACGACACCAAGCTCGCCGAGCTGACCGAGGAGCTCAAGTCTCTCCGGGAGCAGGGCGGTGCATCGGGCGAGGTCGACAAGGCCGCTCAGGATCGCATCAACGACCTGATCGCTGCGGCCAAGGAGGAGGGCAAGAACTCCTTCAAGCCGGTGGTCATTCGGATGGCCGCGCGTTCGGAGCTCATGGCTGCGGGCGCTCGTGCCACGGTGGTGGACCGCCTCGTCAGGATGGTGGACGTTGAGGACGTCGACATCGACGACGAGGACGGGTCCATCGACCTGACTGACCAGGTCCTCCAGCTCAAGAAGGAACTCCCGGAGCTCTTCGGCCCCGTCCGTGCCCGCACCAAGACCAAGCCCAAGGGCGAGGCCAGCACCTCCGCCAAGGCGAAGGCTGCCGGTGGCGGGGACGGCGGGGACGAGGGTGCCCAGGAGGTCGTCAAGACCGCGACCCAGAAGGCAGCCGACCGGCTGCGCGGGATCAAGTAGCACGAGGAGCAGGACATGGCGATCGGCGCGGCTGAGGCCAAGTTCATCGCTGACCTGAAGGCGCACTGTGCGGCCGGAGCCAAGATCGCTGAGAACTACCTCAAGGCGAGCGACAGCTCCGACCGCCCGGCATCCGTCGTCAGCAGGGCGGCCAACATGATCTCCAGTCAGGCATACGAGATAGAAGAACTCGGACGCCTGGAGAAGTATCTCGAAGAAGGACCGAACGCCTCCAAGGAGGCAGCGGCTCGCCTTATGGGTGGGTACGACTACTGATATCCCGCAATGGGGTATCATCTCCTTAGCGTCCGGTCGCTTGGCCGTGCGGAATGGCTCTGGTGGGTACCAGAAATGGGGTCCATCGGGGCCATTTGCATTTGACAATCTACGACAGAAGGAGTGGAGAATGTCGGACATTCTCAACGCCCTCCAGGCCAAGCAGGCGCTGCGTGACGCCGAGCTGCAGGCCGCGAAGGTGTGGACCGAATTCGAGCCCGGCGACATCGTCGGCTACCGGAAGAACGGCCAGCCGATCTTCCACATCGCCGGTGGTGCGGCGGACAACTTCGACGACTGGATCCCGGAGGAGATGGACTCCGCTGTCATCCAGCGGGTCAACCAGGTCTCCGTCGTCGAGGCCCACGCGCGGCACACCCCGATGGGTACCGCGACCAAGAACGTTCCGCGCTCCAGCGGCATGGCCGTCAAGACCCTCAACAAGTCCGGCGCCTACGTCTCCTCGGACGACGAGAACGACGACATCCTGCTCACCGCGCGGAAGCACACCGGCCTCCTGACCGTCGCGGAGGAGGACCTGAACGACTCCGCCGCCGACATCATCGAGACCAAGAAGGTCGACTGGGCGACTTCCTACGCGAAGTACTTCGACAACGCCTGCGTCGCCACCTCCGGCGCCGAGTCCTCGCCGACCGTCCCCTACACCTCTGTGTACCGGACGCTCACGCAGACCGACGCGCCGCTGGGCTACACCGCCAACCAGAACATCAACGGCTCCGTGGTCGCCGGTCAGGTCTCGTACGACGAGCTGTCCGACACCTTCGGCGTCTACGAGGACGGCGACTACTTCGACGAGTCGATGACCATCGTCCTCGCTCACCCGACGTTCCGCAAGCAGCTCCGCAACGTCAAGGACGACCAGGGCATGCCCATCTTCGTCCGTGGCCAGGGCGGCGACCGTGGGACGCCGGACACCCTGTTCGACGCGCCGATCTACTGGAGCAACGGCCTCCGCGTGTCCGCCACGGCGACCGCGACCCCTGCCGGTGCCCCGCTCCTGGTGGTCTGCAACCGGGAGTACCTGGTCGTCGGTGACCGTTCGCCGGTCGAGACCCAGCCGATCCCGGCCGCGATCTCCACGACCGACGAGGCCAACATCAAGACCCGAGTCCGCAAGGGCTTCGCGGTCGGCCACCCGCGTGCGTTCGCGATCCTCATCGACGACGGCTCCGGCCTGAACTCGTAAGGCGCGGCCCTACGTGGGCGCCTAAGGCCCGAACACGGACGGCCCGGTACCCGGCGAGGGTGCCGGGCCGTTCGCTCGTTACGCGCCCACCTAGCCCGCATTACGACCCGAGGAGGGCGGCATGGCAAGCACCTGGGCGACGCCCGTTGAGGCGTCACAGATCGCCGGTGTTGCGATCTATCAGTCGGACCTGGACAGCGCCCAGTCCATCATCGACCTGTTCACCGACATCCACTATGGCATCAAGGATCAGCTGGAGGACCGCACCCTCCGCATCCTGAAGCAGGCTGTCTCCTGGCAGGCCAAGTGGCAGAAGGAGCACGGCGACGAGTTCGGCACGACAGGGCCGGAGAAGACCAGCGAGACTCTCGGCGACTACAGCTACAGCAATGCATCTCCGGGTGCAGGTAGCGGCGGATCGACCGAGGACCAGGCGATCATCTCGCCGATCGCTCAGCGCTGGCTCACCAAGCTCAAGTGGAAGCGGACCCGCACGATCGACCCGCTCACGCCCGGCGAACGCTGGACGGCTGAGAACGGCGACCTCGACGGGCTGATCCCCTGGAGGCCGGTGCTGTGACCAGCATGACGTCGCACCTGTTGAAGCAGCGAGCGGACATCTACAGGCGGACCCAGGTCAGCGATGGCCAGGGCGGCTACACCACCTCGATGTCCCTCGTCAGCGCCAACGTCCGGTGCAAGATCGACCAGGCGTCCGGCGCCGAGCAGTTCGAGGCCCAGCAGGCCGGGGGCACCATGACCCACAAGGTCTATCTGGAGCACGACGAGAACATCCGGCGCGGTGACGAGGTTCGCCGCCTGGGGAAGGCGTACCGCGTCGATCTCGTCTACGAGCCCAGCACCCCCGGCGTCTATCGGCGCGCGGACTCCGAGCTTCTCCAAGAGGAAGGCGAGGACATCTGATGGGCATCAACGCACGCGGCATCGGCGGGGCTCGTCGCCGTCTGGAGCAGATCGCCGACCGCATCGCTGGCGCCACCGACAAGGCCTGCGAGGAGTTCGCAGAGGAGGCCAAGGACCACATGAAGGGCATTGTGCCTGTGGACACCGGCGTCCTGAAGGAATCCATCGAGGTCGTGAAGGTCGGCGACACGTGGACGGTCGGACCGCGCGGAGTCGACTACGCGGTGTTCGTGGAGAACGGTACGAGCCGTTCTCCGGCCCAGCCGTATGTCGAGCCTACGATTCAGTGGGCCAAGCAGGTTGGACCCAAGAGGATCGCTCGTAAGATCGAGGGGGCGATCACGTGACGACCGCGCTGATCCCGTTCAACGAGCTGCAGAAGCAGATGTTCACCGCGCTCAACGGCAACATCTCGGCTGCGGTCTACGACAATGTGCCGGAGAACGTCACCAAGCCGTGGGTCATCATTGGCGAGGCGACTGGAATTCCGGACAACTGGCACGGTGGTTTTGGCTGGGACGTAACCGCCACGGTCCATGTGTGGACGAAATCCCGAGGATTCAAGTCCGCTCTGGATATCGCGGCTGAGGTGATTGCCATCTTCGATCACCAGATCGAGAGCCTGGCAGTGCCAGCATCGTGGTCGGTAGTCTCCATCCGATTCATGCAGCTCCAGACGCTGCGCGACCCTGACCCCGAGATCCGCCACGTGCCGGTACAATTCGGGATAGTGATTCACCAAGAGGCGTGAGCCTATGCCATCTCGGTGTACCGGTAGAGTTCATCCCAGTAAGGAAAGGTAGAACGACATGGCTAACCTCACGACCATCCCGATCCTTCCGTCGGTCGGCCGCGTGGATGTCGTGGCTGCTCTCGTAGCGGCTGCGTCCCTCGGCGACTCGGCGGAGGTCGGGACGGGCAAGTTCCTCGCGGTGAACAACGGCGGTGGCTCGCCCATCACCGTCACCATCGCCACCCCGGGCACGACTAAGGGCTTCGCCATCGCGGACGGCTCCTACGCCGTGGCGGCGGGCAAGCTCTGCATCGTGCCCCTGAACGACGTCTTCCGTGGCGGTGACGGCCGTGCCGCCATCACCTACTCCGGCGTGACCTCCGTGACCGTCGGCGTGTTCGACATCGGGACGGTGATCTAACATGGCTGGACAGGACGCATGGGGTACCCAGTTCAAGCGGGACTCCACCGGCGGCGGCGTGTACGTCGTCATCGCGAACGTCACGGACATCTCGGGTCCGAGCCGTGAGCGGGAGGCCATCGAGGTCACCGCGCACGACTCGCCGAACCAGTACCGCGAGTTCGTCAAGGGCCTCAAGGACGGCGGCGAGGTCGAGCTCACGCTCAACTACCAGCCGAACGTCGCCTCCGTCGCCGCGCTCGACGCGGACTTCGAGGAGGACGACCTCCGCAACTACCAGATCGTCATCAACCCCGGCAAGGCGGGCAGGGAGTTCACCTGGACGTTCTCGGGCCTCATCACGTCTCTTGGGGACGAGTTCCCCCATGACGACAAGGCTGAGCGCACCGTGACGGTCAAGATCTCCGGTAAGCCCCTCCTGGCCCAGACCGCGTAAGGGATCAGCATCATGGCACTTCTGGGCAAGGACCAGATCAACGCAGTAGTGGACCGCAAGTGGGAAGACGTGCCCGTCCCCGAGTGGGGCGGCGACGTGCGACTCATGGAGCTCTCCGCTGCGGATCGCGGATACATCGAAGCTGGGTCCGTTGTGGCCCAGGGGCAGACGCCGCAGCTGCGGGTCGAGTCGCTCAAGACGTACCGCGAGAAGCTCGTCATGTTCGGCCTGGTGGACGAGAACTTCAACCGGCTGTTCTCCAACAAGGAGATCGTCGACCTGGGGAAGAAGTCCGGTGCCGTCATCGAGCGTCTGGCCGCCAGGATCCAGGAGCTGTCCGGCATGGGCCGCTATGCACAGAAGGCAGCGGAGGGAAACTCCGACGCCGTCCCGAGCGGCTCTTCCGATTCCGACTAGCCGAGCATCTCGGCATGACGGTGGCTGACCTGGAGTCTCGTCTCGGGTCGGCCGAGCTGACCGAGTGGATGGCATTCGAAAGGATGACCGGTCCACTCGGTCGGCGTCGGCAGGACATCCAAGCAGCCACCATCGCGGCGACAGTCGCCAATGCGAACAGGGGCAAGAAGTCCAAGCCCTTCAAGATGCAGGACTTCCTGATCCCGTACGGAGAGAGCCGGGAGAAGACCCCGGACCAGATGCTGGAGGCCATCCGCCAGCTCAATGCGTCAATGGGAGGTGAAGAAATTGTCGGATGTAGTGATTGAGATCGATGCCGACCTCGGCGCCACGTCCCAGACAATCAACAGCGCGGCCGACAGCCTGGACGACCTGGGCGACGCGGCCAATGCTGCGGGCTCCGACCTTGACGCGGCGGGGCAGGATGCCCAGGACAGCGGCCGTGGAATGCAGGCGATGGGCGTCGCCGCGCTGGGTGCAGGAGCCGCGATGGCTGACCTCGGTCAGACCGTCCAGGCGGCCTCCGACCTGTACAACATCGCCGACCGCCGGGCAGCCGCCCTGGCACAGGCACAGCTCGATGTTGAGCAGTCCTCGCAGGACATGGAGCAGGCTCAGCGTGATGCGAGCCAGGCGACCATCGACCTGAAGCAGGCGAACGTCGACCTCAAGCAGGCGACGCTGGATGTCAACCAGGCCCAGAAGGACGGAGTCCAGGCGGGCATCGACGTCGAGCAGGCGGCCATCGACAAGAGGGCCGCGCAGGAGGACTACAACGACGCGGTCAAGGAGTTCGGCCCGGCCTCGGTTGAGGCGGCTCAGGCCGCGCTCGACATGAAGCAGGCGGACGCCGACGCGGCTCAGGCCAAGCAGGACATGGAGCAGGCAACCCTCGACGGCGAGCAGGCTCTCACCGACGGCCTGAACGCGCAGGAGGCCAGCAAGCAGGCCGTCATGGACGGCAAGCAGGCGACTCTCGATGCCAAGCAGGCACAGCTGGATCTCAACGAGGCTCAGCGAGCGGCATCGGCTGCAGAGCTCAACAGCTCATGGATCGGCATCGCGTCGTCTCTGACCTCCACGCTCTTCGGCCTCGTCGGCATGTTCTCCATCCTCGGCACGGCCTGGATCGGCACTGCCGCTACTGCCGTCGCCACGGCTGCGACCACCGCCACGGCCTGGGTAGGCTCGATGCTGACGATGGCGGCAACGGCCGTAACCACCGCTGTAACGACCGCAACGGCATGGGTGAGTGCCTGGGTCACGATGGGCGTGCAAGCGCTCGCTAACGCGGCCAGGGTGGCCCTCGCATGGATCATCGCGATGGGTCCGATCATCCTGATCATCGCGGCCGTCGTCGCACTGGTGGCCCTGATCATCTACAACTGGGACACCATCTGGGCCTACACCAAGAAGATCTGGGGATACGTCTGGGAGTTCCTCAAGGGGCTCTGGGACATGATCGTCAAGGTCTTCGTCGGTGCATTCGATCTGATCAAGTACCTGTTCTTCAACTTCAACCCGCTGGGCATCATCATCAAGAACTGGGGTCCGATCACGGACTTCATCAGTCAGCAGTGGGACAACATCGTGCGCAAGGTCTCGGGTGCCGTCTCCAGCATCAAGGGATTCTTCCACGGCATGTGGGACGGCGTTGTGGCGGGCCTCAAGTGGGCGCTCAACAACATCATCTCCACGCTCAACAATGGCATCTACGGAGTCAACCGGCTCATCGGTGGTGCTAACCGAATCCCTGGCGTCAACATTCCGTTCATTCCCTACATCCCCTTCCTCGCAGAGGGCGGCGTCACGACCGGGCCGACAATGGCCATGATCGGTGAAGGCCGTGAGCAGGAAGCCGTCCTTCCGCTGAGCAAGCTCCAGGGTATGCTTGACATGGCGGGAAGCGGCGGCGGACAGGCCGGACTCGTGTTCGAGTTCCGAGGTGGAAGCCGTGCCTTCCGGGAGTTCTTCCAGGAGTCCGTCCGCACCACCGCCGGTGGAAGTGTAGTCAAGTTCGCGGAGGGATAAGAGATGCCGAGTCTGCCCCCGGACGTGAAGGGGTATCTGTTCTACGACGGCGTGTGGAACGACGTCAGCAACAAGATGCGCCAGACCAGTCCGATCACCATTACCCGTGGCGCCGATAGCGAGCAGGGTGAGAACAGCCCGACCAAGGCTGAGCTCGTTATGGACAACCGTTCGGGGGCATTCAGCCCGCGCAATCCGGAGAGCCCGCTCTTCGGCAAGATCGGTCGCAACACGCCGATGCGGATCGCCATCGAGGCCGGTCCGCCGTACCTGCTCATCCCCTTCCAGAGCCTGTTCAACGACAGCGCTCTGGTTGCGCAGGACTCGGCCCAGATGGACTTCACCGGAGACGTCGATCTCCGCATCGAGCTTTCGTCCAACGACTTCGCGACGTACGACGTTGGCTCGGCTCTCGGCTTCGCGAGCCGCTGGGAGTTCACCGGCAACAACAGGTGCTGGTGGTGGGGTCGGAGCCAGCAGGGCAACATGTACTTCGCCTGGACCGAGGACGGCCTGCTCATCGGTACCGGCGGGTCCGTCTCCTCGACCGCGCCCATCCCGTTCTTCAATGGTGAGCGCGTCGCCATGCGTGTCACCGTTGACGTCAACAATGGCGCCGGTGGATACACTGTTCGGTTCTACTACTCGAACCAGATCGACGGCGAATGGGTGCAGCTGGGCGACGACGTCGTCAACACCTCTGCCGGTGCAACCTTCATCTTCAACGGCAACGGCGACGCCGACATCTGGATCGGCGACGCTGCAGAGTCCATGCCTGCAACCGGCGGATCCGTCGACATGATCGATGGCAAGCTGTACGCCTTCCAGATGCGCCAGGGCATCAACGGTCCGCTCATGATCGACTTCGACGCGGCTCGTGACGCGGAGGCCGGAGACACGGCGATCGTCGACGGTTCCGGACAGGCCTGGGCCGTCCAGGAGGACGCGACGTTCTCCAACGAGTACGTTCGCATCCACGGCGAGGTGCCCTCCTGGCCGCCGGACCGGGACCTGACCGGCAACAACAAGTTCTCCGAGATCCAGCCGACCGGTGTCACTCGTCGCCTTGACGCGGGTAACAAGCCGCTGGAGTCCGCTCTGCTGCGCTACCTTCGCTCCATCGAGGGGCAGCCGATCGACTGCTGGCCGATGATCGATGGTGTGCAGGCTCAGGGAGCCGCGTCCCTCAACGGAGGACAGGCGGCGAACTTCTGGGAGCGAGTCGGCACTCTGCAGTTCGCCATCGCGAACGAGAAGTACGAGTGGGCCAGCGGCACCATCGCGAGCTGGCTGGAGCCGGTTGGTATCGCTGCCGAAGCCACCGCCGGTTACCTCCTGGCAGAGTGCCGGGAGGACGCCACGGCTGACACCTCCTGGGCTGTCGATGTCTTCTTCACGGACTGCAACGACAGCATTCCCGAGTTCGAGTACACTGACCGAACCGTGGCCACCGACGTGGACGGGACGGTCACCTGGCTCCTGTCGCTCAACCGAGACAGTGACGCCCTCGACTTGATCTTCCAGACTCGCACGGAAGGCGCCGGTTCGACCGCTCTTCTCGAGCACATCCTCGCGCCCGGCATCTTCGACAAGCAGCCGCACTTCATTCGTCTGCAGGTAGACCCGGGTGCAAACAGCGACTACTTCCTCTATGTCGACGGAGTTCTCGTTGCGGCCGGAACCTATCCCGTTCCGTCTCGGCAGCTCAAGCAGCTCAAGTTCAACTGGTTCCTGGACAGCGAGCCCTTCGTCGGATTCCCGTACGGATTCATCACGTACTGGGGTCTCAACTATCCGACGGTCGAGTCTGTGTACAATGCATTCCTCGGATTCCCCGGCGACAAGACCGGCACCCGATTCGAGCGACTCATGGACGAGCAGGGGCTCGTCGCCGGGATCGGAAGCAACGGCGGGTCCAGCGGAGAGCAGCAGTTCCAGGAGGAGATGGGAACGCAGGGGCTGAAGAAGTTCATCGACCTTCTCCAGCAGTGCGCGAGCTCCGACATTGGCATCTTCGCCGAGATGCGAGATGACGAGCACCTGTATCTGCGAGCTCGATCCACGCTGTACAATCAGGCGCCCCGGTTCACGCTGGACTTCTCCGAGGGCGTCATCAGCGCGCCGTTCAAGCCGCTCGACGACGACAAGCTGACCGAGAACGACGTCCAGGTGACGCGCATCGGCGGATCCAACAGCAAGTCGGTCGACACGACGAGCAACATGTCGATCCAGGATCCTCCGAACGGCGTGGGCCGGTACGACGTCAACAAGGAGTTGTCGCTGTACCAGGACGCTCAGACGGCCAACCTGGCTGGCTGGTTCCTGCACATGGGCACCTTCGACGGGCTCCGATACACCCGGCTGACCGTCGACCTGGCGAACCCGCGCGTCTTCGAGATGTTCCCGCAGATCATGAACACAGACCTCGGCGACGTCATCCGGATCACCAACCTGCCGAAGCAGTACGGACCGGACGATGTCGACCTGATCGTGCGCGGGTACACAGAGGAGATCGGGCCGGACGCCTGGAAGATCACCTTCAACTGCTCGCCCGGCGAGACCTTCCAGGTCGCCTCTGCGGTCCTCGATATCCACGAGGACTTCGAGGACGCCATCCTCAATGTCGACTTCACGAACGCTGGCTCCGCCTCCTGGGCTCGCAGCACCAACTTCGCCCACACCGGAATCAACTCCTACAAGTCCGGCGCCATCGCGGCTAGCCAGACGTCTGACTGGGTCGTCACCGTTCCCAAGGGTTCGGAGAAGGTCGAGTTCTGGTACAAGACGGACTCGTCCTCGGCCGGGACCGGCGACCGTCTGATCGTGCTCGTGAACGCGGCCACGGTCCTCACGACCTCTGGCATCGGCGAGTGGACGGTGTTCTCGGCTGATGTGTCAGCTGCAACCACCGTGACGTTCCGGTACGCCAAGGATGCAGCAACCACCGCAGGGACGGACGCGGTCTACATCGACGGTCTCCGGTTCCGGATCACGAGCCCGTACGGCGCCAACGCTGACACAGACGGTTCGGCCCTGTCCGAGGCGATCAACACCGTCGACACGAGCTTCCTCGTGGAGACGAACAGCACAACGGACCGCTACTGGGTCTCCAACTACGACAGTCCGGCGGACTTCCCGTTCGACGTGAAGATGGGAGGCGAGCGGCTGCAGGTCAACAGCATCATGCCTCCTCTCGCCGATCAGTACAGCCGGACGACCGCCAACACCTGGGACGGTCCGACCGTGGGCCCGTCCTGGCAGCAGTCTGGCGGTGTGGCGGCCGACTACAACACGACGGGTACGACTGGAACGCACACGCTCTCGACCGTCAACGTGTCGCGCCGTAGCTTCATCGACTGGGATGTCGAACCGGACTGCGACGTGTACGTCGACGTGGGCGTCTCGGCCGTGGCCACGGGCGGCAGCATCTTCGGCGGTCCGACGCTCCGACACCAGGGTGCCAACGACCTGTACATGTGGCGTGTCGACTTCAACACGAGCGGCAACATCGTCTGCACTCTCCGCAAGCGCGTCGCGAGCGTCGAGACGTCCCTGGTGACGTTCACGCCCAACATCCCGTATGTCGCCAACACGATGGTGCGGACGCGCTTCCAGGTCAAGGGCACCCGGCTCCGCGCCAAGGTCTGGCTCGCGACCGAGGGCGAGCCGAACAACTGGCAGGCCACCGTGACCGACGCGGACCGAGCCGACTCGCCGTTCATCGGCCTCCGCTCGATCTCTGCGACCGGCAACACCAACGTCAACCCGCTGGTCATCTACGACAACTACGTTATGGTTAGCCCTCAGCAGTTCACCGTGCTCCGGTCTCAGAACGGCGTCGTCAAGTCCCAGACGATCGGCACCGCAGTCGAGCTGTTCAAGACCCCGATCGTTCCCCTGTAGGAGGGCAGATGACCAACTGGCTCGCCGGGATGCGGCTCACCGCCGACCGGCTCAACGACAACACGCTCCAGAC
>Ga0310887_10000003_pt1 | contig 44765 bp, 82 predicted proteins | sample T60D4metaG_FD_202509 | JGI IMG/M metagenome (GOLD analysis project Ga0310887, IMG submission 202509) | Lab incubated soil microbial communities from West Virginia University Organic Research Farm, Morgantown, WV, United States - T60D4 | ecosystem: Environmental > Terrestrial > Soil >...
CCGGCATCAGCCGGACGCGTCGCGCACCGCGGCGGCGGGTGCCCTCGCGGGTCAGCCGGCGGCCGCCGGCCGTGTACAGGCCGCGCCGGGCGTTGACCACCCGGCCGATGTCGGCGCCGTCGCGGATCGCGTGGGCGCCGGCCTGGGTGAAGATCCGGTCCTGCTCGGCCTCCGGCAGCGAGTCGAAGTACGCCCGCGGGTCCGTGGTCAGATCGTCGGCGGAGGCCTCGGCCGCCGGGATGTGGATGCAGTCGCAGTTCGGGTGACGCTGGAACCCCGAGTTCCACCGGTAGAACCGGCCGGCCAGGATCACGCACCGGCTACACGCCGGCGGGTTGACCATCCGCACGTACCCGAGCGTCGGCGTAGCCGCGATCTCCACCCCGGTCGCCATCCGGCCCGCGTCCGCGACCTGCGTGCGCACGATCATGTCCAGCTGGGCGTAGCCGATCACCGTCGACTCCCGCACCGGCCGCCCCGACTCGATCTCCCGCAGCGTTGTGAGCGCCGGCTGGAACAGCAGCGTCTCCAGCGGCCGCCCGTCGGACGCCACCCCGGCCAGCCGCTCCGGCACCACGTGCCCCGCCGGCCGCAGGCGGCCACCACGCGCCACCCGGAGTACCCGGTCGACGTAGCCACGCGCACCGCGCGCCGCGGCCAGCTGCGCCGCGGACACCTGCGCCAGCAGGCGGGTGCCGACCAGCTCCAGCCACGACCGGGCGATCCGCGCGGTGTCGAGGTCCCGCCACGCCACGGCGGCGAGCCGCGACGCACCCGCCGACACGGCGGCCTGCTCCGCGTACCGGGCCGCGGCCAGCTCGGCGACCGCCGCGGCCCGTTCAGCTGTCGGCGTCGTCATCGTCCGGCGACCCGTAGCCCTGGCCGATGGCCTGCGAGATCGCCCGCACCGGGTCCCGCCGCGCCTCTTCCTCGGCCATCGTCCGCCACCGGCCGATCTCCTGCTGACTCGCGCCCCACCGCTCCCACAGCGCCTCACGCGGCACGCCGAGCGTGGACATCTTCACCAGCGCGTCGACCAGCTCACCCTCGGTGCGGAACTCCGGGTTGCGCCAGATCGTCTCGATCTGCTGATCGGCGGGCAGCCCGGCAGCCCGGCGAGCCAGCAGCATCGCCCGCTCCAGGCCGTCGCCGAACGCGCGCATCCGCTGGCGCACCTTCGCCACCAGCCCGGACTCCGACGCCTTCAGCGTTTCGCCGTTCACGTTGGACAGCTCACCGAGCAGGTACTGCGCCGGCGTCCGCGTCCGCGACGCGATGTCCTTGACGTCCTCGCGCTTCGCCGCTGAGTACGGGTCCAGCGCGGCGGCGTCGAACTGCCCGAAGCGGGTCTCCGCCACGTCGGACGTGACGAGCCGGTCGTGGCCCACGTCGACGACGTTGCGGTTGCCGTCGCCGTCAGTGTCCGGGTACCCGGTCGCCCACCGCTGCGGGAACGCCCCGTAGTCCTGCGTCATCAGCCGGTCGACCAGCGTCTTCGCGATCCGGTCCTGCACCGACACCACGTCGGCGATCTCCGACACCCCGCCGGTCAGCAGCCGCGGGTTGTTCGCCAGCTCGACCAGAGGCACCTCGCGCAGTGGGTTCGGTGCCGGCCACGCCTCGCCCGGCACCTCCCGCGGCTGCCACTGGATCCGGTCCGCGGGCATCCCGGCGACCTGCTTCGGCGCCTGGAACTTGTACAGCTCGTCGGGCAGGTACAGGGTGGCGAACTGCTGTTCGGTGGTCTCGTCAACCCACACCTTCAGCGCCGCCGCCGGCACCGTGCGCGCCGTGCCGGGCACGTACGCCACCGTCGCCTGCGTCGGATGCTCCGCGCACACCAGCGGCGACGCGCCGTCGACCAGCGGCGGGGCAACGAGCAGGAACGAACACCCGCCGATCAGCGCCTCCAACAGCGCCTGGTCGGACAGGTTGTCGAGGTTGTTGTCCTGCCAGATCCGCCACGTCTCCGCGTCCGCGCCCCGTTCGTCGCCGATCCGGAACCCCTCGACCTGCAACCGCTCCGCAGTTGAGTCGACGACCAGGCCCATGTAGTTCGACCGGGTCAGGTGCAGCAGCCGCTTGAACGACTCGTACGCCTGCTCCGCTACCCACGGCGGCCGCGGCGGCTCACCCCGGTAGTAGGCGTCGTAGCACTCGAACGCCTCGCGCTGCTTGAGCAGCTGGCGGTGCAGCTGCTTCAGCCACCACGGCGGGGACAGCGGTTCAAGATCGGCCACCGCCGCGCCCCTCTCCGGTTGTCAGCGACCACGCACGCGTCCGGTCACCCGGGTGAGGCCGCCGGTGGTGTGCATGTCGCCGGCGGCGATCGCGTCGAGGCGCGCCTGCCACGACAGGCCACCGGACATCGCTGCGTCGATCCGGTTCAGGGAGTCGTGCCGTTCCTTCGACATCACCCACAGCGGGGTGCCGTCCTCGTCCTGCATCCGGATGTCCCGCTTGCGGGCGTTGCCGATGTGCCGGCCGAACAGCTCGCCGCCGTCGTTGGTGACCTCGCCGCCGCGGATCGCCGCGGCGTAGGTGCGGCACATCGACGCGGTCTTCCGCAGGTTCCGGGAGTCGGTGTAGAACAGCACCCACGACTTCGGCCCGTACCGGCCCGCGTACCGGGCCAGGGCGTCATCCCAACCCTGCGCCGGGTCGCCGTAGCCGCGCAGCAGCCGCCACCGCCGGTGGATCTCGTCGACGGCCTCGTCGACCTCACCGGTCGGCACCTGCCCGTCGGGCTGTTCCTCGGGCACCCAGATCGCGAGCAGGTGCTGGAACCCGGTCTCGACCTCCGTGACGACAAGCGCCGTCGTGTCCTTCCACCGCGAGCCGTCGAGGCCGGCGGTCACCGCGGCCTTCGCCGGGATCGTGTACCCGGCGCGGGCCAGGTCGGTGCGCCACCGTTTCGCGTCGAAGGCCTGCGCCTCCGCCTGTGTCCACCGGTTCGTCCAGACCCGTTCCAGGTACGCCAGGTCCGCGCCGGGCCGGTCCCACTGCTTCGCGATGCCGCGCAGGTCCGACCACTCGGCAGCCGGCCCGGACGCCTCCCGGATCGCCGCGATCCGCCCGTCCAGGGTGGACAGATCATGTTCCGGGGATGCCTCGCGGTGGAAGTAGAACAGCTCCGGCTCGTCGATGTCGCCGCGCTCGATGACCTCGGCCTCATCCTTGTCCAGCTCGGCCACCGAGCCGCTGCCCGGCACGCCGGCGGTGGTGATGCCCATCGACCACGGGTCGTCGAGCGGCCGCTTCGGCAGGTTCGCCTCCATCGTCTCGTACGCCGCGCGGTGCCGCGGCGAGTCGAGCCGGTGGGTCTCGTCGTAGCCCTGGAACGTCGTCCGCGCGCCGTCCCGGGCGTTCGGCGACTGCGCCAGCGGCACCGCCTTGCCGTCGGCCCGGCCCCGCTCGTCGAGGCGGATGATCCGCTCCAGGCCGGCGTCGAACAGGTCCGCGTCCGGGCCCTCGGTGCACACCACGTACAGGACGTTGTAGGCGAGTTCCTCCACCTGTTCGGCGGTGTAGGCCAGCAGCGGAATGTACGGGTCGCGGACCGGTCGCCCGACCGGGTTGCCGTTGGCGTCCCACCCGTCGAAGCGGACCGGACCCTCCGGGTGCAGCTCGGCGTACGCGATCCAGCCAAGCTTCTCCGTCTTCGCCGTGCCCTTCCGGGCGGAGATCCGCACCCGGCGGAACCGGCGCCGGCCGGCCAGCTCGTGGCCACGCGGGTACACCTCGTACGCCTTGTAGAACACCGCCCGGGTCTCCGGGTCCAGCCGGGCCGGCTGACCCTTCAGCGACCCGGGACCGTAGACCGCGCGTTCCTCCAGGAGGTCGCACACCTGCGGGCCGAGCGTCGGCCACGGCTCACCGTCCAGCGGCGGAACAACGAGGGTGGTCACACCGCTCGCAGTACGTCACGCGGGTCGGCACCGGTCTGTGCCGGTGTCGCCGCCTGCTGCCGGCGCCGTCGGCCACGGTCCTGCGCCTCGTCGACCCGCTCGATCTCCCACTGGAGCCGGCGGCGGTCGATCGGGGTCAGGCCGAAGCACTGCCGCTGCAACCGGATCTCGGCAGCTGCGGTCCAGTGCGGCTTGCGCCAGAACCCGTCCACCAGCACCGCCAGGATGAGCAGCCCATGCAGGTCCGACGCGTCGTACTCCGGTGCCATCGGTGAGGCCCACACGTCGACCCACCAGGCGAGCGTCTGCGGGTGCCACTCGCGGTCGTCCGGCAGGTCCGGGGCGACGATCGTCGGGTCGGCCGTCAGGGTCGCCGCAGTGCTGCTGCGGTTGCGTCGGGCGCGGGTCGAAGCATGCTTGGGGGTCGGTCCGGGCATGCGTCACCCCCTGCAATCGTCACGCTATGTAGCCGTTTTGGGGTCACGATGGGTGACGGGTGCGCCCTTGGGGGGTGTGGATCAATGCCTGGAACCCGTACGGACCGGATTCCACCTCTCCAGCGGTTCTCTTCTCAAAACGGACATGGGGGTCTCCCCCCGGTCTGACCTGGTATGTCCGTTTCACCCTGTCTGTCTTGATCCACCGTCACCCACTGTGACTGTCACTCTGGGTCACTGTGGATCTCCGCCACCATGGTCATCATCACGAGCGTCGATTCCACCCGCCCGGCTGATAGACCGCCGTCTCTCGACCGTGGCACTGCGCGCACGCCGGGCGTAGACGGTGGTCAGCATCCGGGTCACGCACGCCCTGGGCTACCAGGTCACGCCTGCTCACCGGGTAGTGGTCGGCGAGGGTAGCCACCAGCGTGCAGCCAGGGAGTCTGATCGAGCACAGCGGGTGCCGTGCGACGTACGCCTTCGAGCGCCTGGTCCACCTGCTGTCGTACCCGCGCTGCGTGCGTGTGCCCCGTGCCCGCTCTGCCTCGGCCCTGCACTTCTGGCACCGCCCCGTGGCGACCAGCTCCCAGCAGCCCACGGTGGAGCACACCTTCAGGGCGCGGGGCACGGGTTGTCCGGCGTCTGGCTGTCCTTGTGGGACGCGGGAACCGAGCCTGCGTTCCTCGGGCCCTGCTCGGCGGACCCCGGCCGAAGCCGATACTCAGGCCGGCCGACCCCGGCCCGCGCGCCTGAGGCCCACGAGCATAGCGCCCGGGGCATGGCTCAGGTCCGCACCAGCGCGGGCACGCCGTCGTCCGGGTCGTCGCGGTGGCCAGCGTCGACCGTGAGCGTGGCGCCGCCGGCCATCAGCAAGTTGCCCGTGGTGTACGTGGCGGTCGCGGTGCCGCCCGCTGGGACCTGGACGACGATGGGCTGGTGGCATGGGCAGTGCGAGCAGCACGGCTGCGGGTGCACGTCGACCTCCCTCAGCGGTTCGGTCCGGCTGGTGGCCGTGGTGTGCTCGGTGGTGTCGACGGCCTGGGCGTGCCGGGGCGCGGCTGGTGCACGTCACCCCCGCGCGGTGTGGTGCCTCGCGCGCCGCCGGTGCGGGCGAGGTGTGGTGCTCTCGTGGTGGGCCACGCTTACCAGCTCTCGCGCCCGACGGTACGGGCGGCCGGCGGAGCAACCCAGACCCCACGCGGACGTGAGGCGGTGGCCCTTCGGGAGATCTTGGGAGGCGGCTGCCGCCGCTGGGCGGGTTACCCCTGCCTCTGCGCGTGCGGACCGCGATCGTAGTTGACCTTGTCGAGACTGAGATCAAGTTAGCTCATGTTGACGGGACCGCAAGATCAAGTCAAGTGGCCCGGGCCGGTGGCGGTCATCGCGGGCGCCGTGGTGGCCGTGGGAACGGTCGTCGTGCTCGTGGTGGCGTGGGTGCTGGAGCACCTGGCCGTCATCCTCGGAGCGGGTGTCGTGGTGCTCCTCGGTGCGGCTCTTCTGCTGCGGGTCGCTGGGTTCGGGGGGTGGGACGAGCATCCCTGCAATCGGTAGACGCGACTAGGCCGCCCCTCACCTCCGTAGAGGTGAGGGGCGGCCTAGGTTTGTTCTGGGATCTTCCTAGCTGGCGTCGGCAGCGGGCGCTCTGCGCGGCTTGCCACCGCCGACCCCCTTGCCGGGGCGGGCCTTGATGGCCTTGTCCAGGGCGGCGATGAAGTACAGCGGCTTGCGGCCGTCGAGCATGGCGGCGGGCCGGATGGCGTCGCCGAGGCGGGTCAATGCGCCGCGCAGGCTGGACGGCTCCATGTTGTAGCGGGGGGCGGCCAGCTCGATCGTGGCGGCCGGCCGGCCGTCGACGGTGATCCGGATCTCAGGCATCGTCGTCCTCGTCGTTGGCGATCTTCAGGTACTCGGCGCGCAGGTCCGGGTCGGGGGTGTCGGCGGCGAGCTGCCGGGCAACGTCCGGGACGAGGTCGCGAACGCAGCGGACCATGTCGTCGAGGTCTTCGACGTCGCTCAGGGCGATCCGGACCATGTCGCGCAGCCATTGGTCGCTGATGCCGGTGTCGATGCGCAGGCCGATCTGTCGGCGCGGCATGCGCTGCCACCACCAGGCGGCGTCGGTGAGGTCGGAGGCGACCCGGAACAGGTGCAGTGACCATGTCTTGGCGTGGACCGCGTCGGCGGCCCGTGACTCGGCGGACGCGTCGGGCCGGGGCGCGTCGCGGAACAGCGCCTCGGCGGGGTCGGGGGCGGTGGTGGCGAGGTAGTTGAGGACGGTGTCGCGCAGCAGGGTGGCGACGGGCACCTGCTCGGGTGCTCCGGTGATGGTGTCTGTCTCGGTCATGCCCTTATCTTGCAGCGTTGGCGCTGCGTTGTCAAGGTGAAGTTTGCAGCGCGGTAGCTGCAAAGAATCTCGCCGCACTCCTTGCGTATTGCAGCGTTGACGCTGCATACTATAGATACGGAACAGGGGGCCACCAGGGAGGACAGAGAGATGACCGAGCAGGCGATCACCCAGGCGATCGAGAACGGTGACGAGACCGCGGGGGCCGAGCTGATCGCGAAGGTCCGGGCGGCACGCTCCGAGGACGACCTGGCGATCCTGCTCGCGGACATCTTCGCCGCCGGACGCCGCAGCGCGATCAACGACATCAAGATCGACCTGGCGGACTGGTTGCAGACGGCAGCGGTCGAGATCATCGAGGCGAACTACTGAGGACGGCAGGGCCCGGGAGACCGGGCCCCCGCGCGTCAGCGTGTCGCGTACAGCTCGGCGAGCACGGCCAGCCGGTGGTCGACCTCGGCCCGCGTCATCCGCCCGTCACGGCGGACGGCCCGCCAGTGCGACCACGCCCGCCAGTACGCGGCGGCACAGGCCGGGTCGTTCCAGTGGCCGTACCTGGACCGGCAGGGCATGGGTCCGGCCTCGACGTCAGGCAGGTAGCTGTGCACGGCGCTCGTCCATCAGCTTCACGGCGATGTGCGCGGCGCGCTGGAGCGCAAGAGCTTGGCGGTACCAGTCGACGCAGCACGGCGGACCGGCGCAGGCGCACACGAAGGGCTCGGCGCGGAGCCGGTCCATCGCTTCGCCGAGGGTCATCCGCGCGTACGCCTCGGCGGCCAGCCGGCGGATCCGGGCGATCTCACGGTCCCAGTGGTCCATCACTCCACCGTCCACGCCTGGTCGTGGTCCGGGTGGTCCGACCACGCGTCGGCGAGGTCGCACACGGTCCCGCATGGTGCGACGTGCCAGCCGTCGTCGTCGCCGGTGCAGCAGACGACGCAGCGCCCCTCGTGCGCCTCGTGTCGGCCCAGTGTCCGCCGTCGTGCCGCCACCTCACGCAGCACGCGGGCCGGGTCGTGACGGGCGATATGGAAGGCCTCGTGGTGGCTGTCGAACGCCGCGACGACGGCGGTGCCGTCCGGGGCACAGATGGACTCGGACTCGGGGTAGTCCGCGCTGTTGACCTCCCACGGGCCAGCGGTGGCCGCCCGCGCGATCCGCTCGTCTTCGTCGAGTCTGGCGCGGATGAACGCCACGATGTCGGTCACTCGTGCGGTCCTTGCGCCGGCTCGACGAACAGATACACCGTGGGCATGTCGGTGCGGCGCCCGTCCCGCCCCTGCACGTGCGCCATGGACCCCTCCTGGATGAGGTGGAAGTACGGGAACAGGACGCGCCACACGCCGCCGTGGACGGTGCCGTGGGTAACCAGAGAGCCGGCGGGTGGGAGCACCTCGTGGTAACCGGCGCCGAGGTCCACCTCGCCGTCGGGACTCTTCCAGTACAGCCGTAGCTGGATCAGGGTCATGCGGGTTCCCCTCCGTTGGTGGTCGGCCTCATGCCAGTCCGTCGCGTTCCGCCTTGAGCCGGCCCATTCGGTCGCTGAGCGCCTTCAGCACGTCTTCCCGGTCGCGGCCACGCGCCGTCAGCAAGCAGTCGTACGGGCCGTTCTGGGCCACCCTCACTTGCTGCTTGTGCACCTTCACCTCGACCCGCTCCGGGTACAGCTCGACCGGCTTCGGGTCGAGTTCGTCAGCGTCGTGCACGTCGTGCGGGTGCGCGTACGGCGCGGACTCGTAGCCGTCGTGGTCGAGCCGCGCGGCGCCGTTCCAACCGCGTCGCGTCTTCACCGGCAGGACGCCGGGTGCGAACAGGATCCGCTCGGAGTAGTCCTCACCCAGCCCGGCGGCAACTGCGGCTTCGGCGTCCTCCTCGCGTTCGAAGATGCACCCGACGCGGTAGTCGGAGTATTCACCGGACTCCAGGATCCAGACCTTGCGCCGGCCGTCGGTCATGCTGCTGCCTCCTGGTGCGTGTAGATGCGGTCGGCGTACGCGGTGAGATCCTCCCACCGGTACAGGGCCCGCCCGTGTTGGTCGCGCAGCAGCACGCTCGGCTGCCCGCGCACGAGCGACACCCGCCGGCACGGTGCTACACCGGTGCGGGTGGTGCGGGTGCCCCACTTCCGTACGGCGTCGGGCGTGACCTCCAGGCCGTGGCGGCCGGACAGTCGCCAGGCCGCCTCGATCGCGGACACCGGGCCGGTCGGCGGGGGCAGCTCCCCGACGATGGTCCGGTACCACCAGTCCAGGGTGCCGGTCGCCTTGCAGCCCCGGCACTCGATGACCGCGGTGGCGCCGGCGTGGACGGGGGTGAGGCACTGCACGTCGGGGTCGCCGGCCGATGGGAGCGGGCACACGCCGAGCAGCTGGCGGCGTCCGTTGCCGGCGGGGAAGGCGAGCGAGCCCAGCCGGCCGTCGAGGGCGATGTCGCGCAGTTCCTCGGCGAACACGCCGGCGTTGCGGTGCGCGGCGAGCCAGCCGGCGTTGTGGCCGATGTACGCGGCCATGGCCTGCACGGTGTCGTGGGTGCGCCAGACGCGGTTGGGTGGGCCGATGAAGCCCCGGGGCAGCCGCTCCACTTCGTACCCGCCGGGGAGCTGGTGGCCGCGTTCCTCCGCGATGAGGCGGACCAGGCCGACGAGCGCGTTGCGGATGGCGGCCCGCGCGTCGACGGCCGGGTCGCGCAGTTCCAGGCCCGGGTCGGGTCGTGGTCCGGTGCCGCCGGTGGTGTGGCTGGTGCCGCCGGTGAGCGCCCCGCCCAACGCCTCGTACAGCCAGGCGATGCGCCAGGCGTCGTGTCCGATGCGGCGGTGGCACACCCAGCAGAGTTCGAGCCCGTCGGCGGCCTCGGCCTGGCCGCAGCCGCGGCAGTCGGGTCCGCAGTCGTCGGGGTCGGCGTCGGGCCGGTGGGTGCCGGGCATGTTGCAGGCCCGGGAGCGGCACAGGTACGCGGTCATCGGTCGTTCGCCTCCTGCTTGCGGATCCAGCGTTCGTGGCGGCGCTGGTCGAGCCACGGTGGACCGCTCGTCGCGGAGCAGGTGGGCAACCATTCCGTCGAGGGTGTGCATCCAGACGGTCACCGGTCGCCTCCCCGCTCCAGTTCGTCGGCGCGCCCGATCAGCCACCGGTAGTGCGCGCCACGGCAGCAGTCGCACTCACCCGGAGGGCCGTAGCTGCACAGGTCGTCGTGGCCGGTCGGCTCGTAGCGTTCGTCGTCGAGCAGCACGGCCGCCGCTTCCCGCAGTGCCCGTGCTGCGATCCCGGCCGCCGCTCGGTCGTGGACCCACGGGCCCACGCCGTCGTCGGGGACGCTGACTGCCTCGACCCGCTCGCGGAGGAAGTGCTCCAGGGCGGCGGCCAGTCCGGCGCGTTCGGCGGCGTAGTACGCCGAGGTCGCCTTGCCCTGCGTGTCGATCGGGGCGTGTGCGACCAGCGTGGCCCGGTAGGCGGCGGACCACGCATTGACCAGCTCGTCAGTGACCACGGGTTCAGTCACGGCCGACCTCCCGGAGCGCACCGGGTGGCAGGTTGCCGCCATGGGTGAGGGCGTGCAGGAGCAGGTGCCGGATGCGGCCCCAGTCGATGCTGGCGAAGAGGTTGTCTTGGGGGCTCACCGGCTGGACCACGGCACCGCGCGCCCCCTCAGCGCTGGTGGTGCCGCCCGCCGGGTCTACGGTGCGCATCCGTGTTCCCGGGCCGGATCGGTGGGTCGAGGTTACCCCGAGCGCGGCGGCCAGGCCACGTCGTATCCGGTAGGGCTCGCGGCCGCCGTCGGGGACGTAGCAGCGGCACTGCGGCACCTTCCCGCACGCGGGGCAGGGTGTTGCGTCGGCGGCGGCCTGGTACGCCTCGACCATCTCGTCAGTGACCGGGTCGGTCATGTGGTCACGCTCCAGATGAGGGCAGCGATGGGCGCGAGGACCAGGGCGGTGAGGGCGATCGCGGTGGTGAGGCAGTGGCCGTGCCAGCCGCCGCCGTCCTGCTCGGCCGGGCGGGTCACGAGCGGGCCCGCTCGACGTAGGCGCGGATCCGGGTGCTCTTGGCTATGGCGTCGTGCCCGTCCCACTGTCCGGGGTAGGCGGGCAGGTACCAGGACACCTGCCCGTTCGGCAGGTCGATGTACGCGACGGGCCAGTCGGGTTCGGCGGGGTCGATGGCGAAGCCGCAGGGGTAGCCGTAGCGGGTGGCGACGGAAAGCGCGTTGTAGATCAGGCCGTTGCGGACGAGGTACCGCTGGTCGGTGTCGACCTGCTCGGCGCCGGGCACGCTCGGGTCGATCGCCTCGATAGCGGCGAGAACGTGCGCGAGTCCGACCGCGTTGGTGAGGTTGACGAAGGTGCTTTTCGAGTCGGCGGGGGTCATCGGTGTCCTTCCGTGGTCAACGGGTACGGGGGCGCTGCGGGCCTGATTCGCCCGCATCGGCGATGACGCAGCCGGGCGGGATGCGCTCGTTCTCGGCGGCGGTGACGGGCACCCGCAGGTGTCCGACGAGGACGGTCGGGTTCCAGTACCACCACTCGTGGTCGGGGTGGCCGACGCCGCGTAGGAGCCGTACGGCTTCGCGTTCGGCGTTGGCCGGGTCGCTGCGTTTGGTGGTCCGGTTCGGGGACCAGACGGAGACTGAGGCGTGCCAGACCGGCAGCCCATCGTTGAGGCGCGCTCAACGGTCCACCGCCAGGATCGACAGCAGCAGGAATCCACGGGCGTGGACGCGGATCGCCTGGTACACCGGGTTGGCGACCTCGCGTGGGTCGGTGGCGACGTGGTTGAGGGCGTACGCCTGGCGCTCGTTCACGGCGTGGCCTTCAGGCCGTCGATGAACGCGGTCCACGCGGCCGCGTCGAACTCCAGCACCGGTGACCGCGCACCGAGCTTGGAGTCCCGGACCCAGACCGTGCCTCGCGACGGCTGGCGGGCCTCGACGCAGTTCCAGGTGTCGGACGAGTAGCTGGACTTCGTGAAGTCGCCGGCCACCTCGAGGCACGCGCCGTTAGAGCAACGGGTCGAGCGGCGCCAGTGGGCCGCCGTCATGGCCGCAGCAACTTCTGTGCGAGCAGCAGGTGCAGCAGAAGGGGGCCGATCAGGTTGTCGCTGTCGGTGCCCTCCTCGGCGATCCAGCACCGGGTGTGTTCGTCCATTCGGAAGTCGCCGCCCTTCCAGCCCTGGTACGTCGTGCCGACCGCGGACCGGGCGGCATCGAGCATCGAGCCGATCCGGATGTCCGTCGCCGGCTCGAACGCGAGTTCGTGGTAGTCGCCGCGGTACGAGTGGGGGTTGCGAAAGCCGATCGGCAGGACGCGGTCGGGATCCTGTAGTTCTTCGAGGCGGGCGATCAGGCTGCCGAGGGTGAGGTACCGCTCGCCGAGCGGGTCTACGGGCTTGGTCACGGGCGTCCTTCCGGGTCGGTGTTCGGGTGTCTGACGGCGGCGCGCGCGTCAGCGATGCGCCGGGTGGTGCGTTCGGCGAGTTCGGGATCGGGCTGTTGGCCGAAAGCTTTGAGCGTTCGCCAGTCGGGGTTGTCGGGTGGCGGGTCGCTTGCGCGCCCGCCCCTTCCCCGTAGGGGGGTAGGGGAAAGAGGACTCACAGCGTCCGTCACGGCGTGACTCCCAGCGGACTCACGCGTCTCGTCACGTGTCCGACGCTTCGAGTGGTGCCGGTCCCGCCATCGGGCCTTGCGCTCGGCGTCCGCCTTCTGGCGCGCGCGGACCTTCTCGGCCGCCGGGTTGCGCTCCAGATAGTCGGGCACCTGGTAACCACCCTCGGCGGTCTCCCAGAGACCGACATCCACGAGTTTGCGGATCTGCTCCGGGGAACCGTAGGCAGTCGCGATCTCCCCGGGCACGAAGCCGTCGGTGAGGTTGCGCGCCACCCAGATCCCGCAGCGGACGTAGAGCCCGAAACACGCGTTGCCGGCACGAGCGACCGGAGTGCAGTTATCCCAGCTGTCGTCGAGCGAGTAGGCCATCAGCGGACAGGTCCGGCGTGGTTCGTTCGGATCATCTCCCAACCCTCCAAGATCGACATTGATCGATGACCTTGCGTGTACGCCGAAGGCCGGTCCCGGTGTGTCGAAACGGGACCGGCCAGCTCGGCGCGGTACTACAGACCTCCCTACGCCGGGGCGCCGCGCAGCACCGCCGTGGCGCACGCCGAGCCCAGCTCGGCCACCGCCGCCTCGAACGCGGCGCTGACAACGTCGTTGGGCCGGTCGAGGCGGTACATCAGCCGCAGGTGCCCGCCGTCGAGCCGGTGCCGCAGCCGTGCCGTGAGGGCGTGGGCGACCTCGGCGCCGTCGAAGATCTGCACCCCGATCACGATCTGCGTCGGGATGGCCAGCTCCCCCTTGGCGCCGGCCTTCGCCGTATTGGTCTCGACGTAGCCGATCCGGCGCTGCCCGTCGACGAGCCGGTGCCCCGCCTGCCAGTCCACTTTGGACGTGCCCTGGATCGTCTGGGCGATCTCGAGCATCTCGGCGGCCAGCGGCTCGCGGATGTCCGCGGCGTTGTCGTCGAGGAACTCGGCGAAGTCCTCCTGCGCCATCAGCCGCCCGTCCATGGCCCGCCAGGCCTTGAACGCCTCGGAGAACTGGAGCGCCAGGACGAGGCGGTGGCCTGCCCAGCCGGGGGTGTCGGGGGCGTGGGCGTCGAGGACCGCGGTGACGGTGTGCTTGTCCCGGTCGGCGTAGACCTCGCTGGTCCCGGCGACGGAGTGCTTGCGCCAGTACTCCGCGAAGCTGGCCACGTCCCGAACGGTGACCGCGCCGCGCTTGCGTTTCGGCGCCTCCCGGTACTGGTCGGTGCTGAGGTCGATCAGTTGCGTGCTGTTCGCGAACGTGACCGCGTAGATGCCCCCGGGCTCCAGTTGGTCGGGGATCTGCGACATGCCCTTCAGTTCGGCGATGGCCTCGACGGCGCTGCGGTCGATCACGCGGTGATGTCCTTCCGGGTGGGCAGGCCGATGAGCGGCAGCTGCGGCTGGGTCGGGTTGTCGCGGGTGAGGTTGCCAGCGGGGTCGACGAAGAACACCGTGACCGGCTTGGCGTTGTCGGCCTCGGGCGCCTTGAGCGCGGTCGCGGCGGTCATCTTCAGTGTTTCGCCGCGCCCCTTGGTGACGACCTCCAGTGACAGCTGGAGCGTGAGGGTGCCCTTCTTGCCGGTGGTGGTGACGGCGGCGATGAGGTCGTGGAGCTGGTTGGACAGTCGGGCGTGGACGGTGCCGTGGTCGAGTTCGGCGAGCGTCTTCGCGAACGGTGCGACGTGTTCGTCCTCAGTGGACATGGGTCTCCTTGTCGGTGTCGTGTTCGGGGTCGGTGTCGCTGACGTCGATCAGCCCGTCCTCGGGCGTCTGGTGCTGGGTCTCATGTCGGTCCTCCGTGGACGATTGAGTAGGCGCAGGTCAGGATCAGGACGCAGGCGAGTAGGGCGGCGACGATGGCGGCGGCCGCGGTGGTCGACCTCATCCGCAGATGCTCCCGTCGTCGTCGACGGGGCTGGCCGGCTGGGCGGGCGGCTCGGTCCGGTACACGGTCGACGTCACCACGTGCGGGTACATCCGGGTCAGCGCCACCGGGCCGCTGGTGCCGCGCCACGGGTACTCGTGGTCCTGCATCTCGGTGAGCCCGACCTGGTAGTCCAGGCCCCACGTCAGCCCGTCGGGGCTGCGGACGATCAGGGTGTGGTCCTCGCTCCAGCGGTGGGCCTCGCCGCGGACGTCGGTGACGCGGGTCCAGCCGCCGACGACGTCGCCGTCCTTGCTCTCGTGCAGTTCCTCGGCGGTTCCGGGCTGGATGTACGCGGTCTCCATCAGAACGGTCCTTCGGTGTCGTAGTCGTCGGCGGCGGCTCGCGTCTCGGCCGCCGCGTCCTCGGGTTCGAGCCGCGCGCTGACGGGCAGCTCCCACCGCTGGACCGGGTCGGGCCGGCAGTGGGTGGCCACGGCGCGGCATACGGTCTCGGAGACGGGGTGCAGGGCGTAGACGCTGCTGGGTGCGACGTACTGGGTGGCGCCGTCGGGCACGTCCAGGCGCAGGAACCCCGCGCCGGCGAGCTGGACCTCACGCACGCGGGCGGCGAGGCGTCGGTGGCCGAGGAGTTCGACGATCATCCACTCGTCGAGCAGCTCGGGTGTATCGGTGTCGGACATCAGTCCTCGTCTCGTTCGCCGACTCGGCGCAGCTCGGCGGCGCGCTGGTCGGGGTCGGTGTCGGGTACCTGGTGGCCGCGCCACTGCTCGGGCATGCCGCAGGTGCACGGGTGCCGGCCGCGGTGGTCGGTGATCTCGGTGTCGGGCTGGTAGTGGTGGCTCACGGTGGCCGCCTGGCCTCGATGCAGGCGGCGCAGTCGCGGCGCCAGAGCCGGTACCGGGTGCCGGTGAGGCGGCCGACGATGTCGATGCCGCAGATGTGCGGGTAGGGCTCGTCGACGGGTGCGGGGCGGCCGAGGGCGTGGCTCGCGCCGATCCACACCCCGACGGTGGCGGCCGGCGTGGTCACGGCGACCTCCGGGTGATCGTCACGGTCACGGGCTCCAGCTCGCCGCCGCACGGGCCTGGCGCGCCGTGCTGGTCGTAGGGCTGCCCGTACCGGCAGCCGCAGGCCTGGCACTGCCACGCGTCCCATTGGGCGATCAGCCCGGCCTGGCGCAGCGTCTGCGTCTCGGGCGGCGGGTTGTCGGCACGGTTCCGATTCCAGCGCTCCAGGGCGGCCATGTTCGCGAGGTAGACGGGGCAGTCGAAGGTGTGCATGCCGTGTGGGTCGCCGTGGGCGGGCTCGCCGGGGCAGCAGTCCGGCGGGATCCGGGTCACCGTCGGCTCCGGTGTCGGCGTGCCCGCTCGTACGGCTTGCGGGCGGGCATCGGCAGCCCGGCCGCTTCCCACCGGGCGCGGTGGGTGAGGCAGTCGGCGCCGGTCGGGTTGTGGCACCGCTGCCGCACGCCGCGTTTGCAGTGCGGGCAGGCGACGGCGAGGACCTCGGGCGTGGAGTCGTTGTGCGCCATCAGCCCGTCACCGCCGGCTGGTAGTCGGTGCACGCCGGCCAGGAGGCGCGGCAGTCCGTGGCCGGTCCGTGGGTGAACCGGTCGCGGTTCACCCGCCTGCGCAGGTCCGGTTCGGGCCACATGCATTTCGGGAAGCTGCGAGCGTGCCCGCCGACGCTGACCCGGAACCGGCACCCGCCGCACCGTGGCCCGGTGCCGCCGATCTCGCGCTGGGCATCGGGGTGCAGCCGCAGGTACGGGGAGACGGTCAGCGACAGCGGGTGCATCCCGACGGCGATCGCGCCCCGGAACCGTGCCCGTTGCCGCTCGCCACGGGGCACGGCCGGAGCGGGGATCGGCGGCGGTTCGCGGAGGTGCTCGGCGTCGAACAGGGTGTCAGCCACGGCCCGCCCCGTGCTCCAGCTTGGTCAGCGCGGCATCGATCCGCTCGTGGTCACGAACGAGCGCGCCGAGTACGCCGGTGAGGGTCCGTTGGTAGCCGGCAACGGCAGTCAGCAGGGACGCGGACTCGACCCGACGCTGGCCGCCGTCGAGCAGCAGGGCGAGGTCGTAGCCGAGGGCGTGCGCCCACCGCTGCAAGGTGTCGACGCGCGGCTCGACCTTGCCCCGCTCGAACTCGCAGACGGCGCTCTGGCTGGTGCCCATCCGGTTCCCGAGGTCGGCCTGCGACCAGCCAAGCTCGCGGCGGCGGGCGGTCAGCGTCCGGTAGATCGCCTCCCGCTCGGCGCGGAACGTCTCCAGGACTTGCTCGTCGGCGCCGATCACCACAGCACCCACCCGCCGAACAGTCCGGCCGGCAGGCCGCAACACACCGCGCCGACAGCGAACGTGGCGGCGACCACGGCCACGGCCACGCCGAGGTCCGACACCTGCCGCTCACCCGACATCGGGCACCTCCTGGCCGAGGAAGATCCGGGCGACCGCCCACGCGAACCACGCCTCCTCGCCGGGCAGCGGCGACTTCGGCGCCGGCTCCCCCGCGAGGTACTCGGCTTCCCGGTCGGCCGCGCCGTCGAGCAGCGCCGCGATCTGGAGCATGTCCGGGTCGAGGACGTAGTGCCGCAGCGTGTCCACGGCCAGCCGGATGTCGCTCAGGTGCGTCGCCACCACACGGTCAGCGGTGGTCGAGTCGGCTGCGGGCGCGGCGCCGGCTTCGACGGCGGGCGTGGTCCCGGCATGGGTCACCTCCGTCATGACGCCTCCAGGGCGGGCTCGTCGTAGCAGACGCACGCGGCCAGTTCGCGCTCGCAGCGGCGGCACGCCGGCCGGTGCGGCTCGAACGTCGGTTCGCCGGTCGGGATCGGGCCGGGCAGGATCACCGGTGCAGGTCGGGCCGCCCGGGCCCGGGTCGATGCGCCGATCCGCGCCGGTTGGCACGACTGGTGCGGCGGGCAGGTGCCACAACGGGTGTAGCCGCACTTCGGGCAGCGGCGGTACGAGCTGCGGTCGTTCGCGCAGCCACAGGACAGACGGACAGCGGTCATTCCGCACCCGCCGGTTCGGTCACCTCAGGCCAGTCGGCGTCGTCGACGGGCACCTCGTCGATGACCTCCCCGTCGACGTACTCCTGCACCGGCAGGTCGGCGCCGGGCGGGGCGGTCGGCGCGGTCGCGACCCGCTGGGCCTCACCGGCGGCGCGGGCCTGCTCCCGCCGGAACTCCGCCGACGTCGGCACCCACTTCTGGAGCTGCCGGACCGCGGACTTGAGCCACATCGCGACGACGTGGTTCACCCACGGCGAGTACTCCGAGTCCGATCCCTGGCTGGACTTGCGGATGCGGGCGATGTCGTCGGCGTTCAGCTCCACGACCCGGGAGACGGCGCCGTCCTTCATGCGGGCGTACGCGTACACGCCGATCAGCGGCCCCCGGTCGGCGTCGCGGGCGAACGGCGGAAACCGGTGCACCGGCACCTCGTCAACGCCCCGGTTGTACCGGTACTCGTCGTTGGCGCGCACCACTTCGGCCACGATGGACGCGACCGCGCCCGCCCGGTACATCAGCTCGATGTGGCCCTGGTAGCCGACGATCCCGAGGATCTCCAGCCGGCCGTTGCGTCCGCCGACCTTGCGCGGGGTGAGGTAGTACTGCTCGGTGCCGGGGTCGAGGCCGAGCCGGGCGGCGTCGAGCAGCGCGGCGAGGAACACGCCCGGGTTGTTCGCAGCGGCGGTCTCCAGCTCGAACCGGCCGTCCTGCCCGCGCTTCCCTCGCCGCAGGGCGCCCTGGGCGAGGCGCACCCAGGTGGCGGAGTTGACATGGCTCGGGAGGACGGTGGCGAAGTCGGTCGTGTACTGGCGGATGAGGCCGGCGGGCGAGTTGTCGCGCTGCGCCACGGCCTGGGAGACAGTTTGGGTCATGTCGAATCCTTCGATGCTTGGTCGGAGGTCACGTCGCCACCACGGAGTCCTCGGCGCGGCACGCCACGCAGTAGCGGCAGCCGCAGTCGGAGAACCAGCCGATGCCGTATGACACGGAGAACCAACAGGTCCACGAGTGCCCGAGTCGGCACCGGTAATGGCATTTCCATCCGCCCTCAGTTCGCTGCATGGAGTGAGGGACGGCGGCAAGGTACGGGTCACGCTGCAATGCGTCAGGGTCGGCGTCGTAGTACGACCGCTCGCACGCGGCGCAGTTGTCTTGGTAGTGGATCGGTTCGGTTGCATGGCTGGCGACGGGTGGCCAGGTCATTCCGTTGCGCTCCCGCCAGGACATCCACTCGTGAAGGAACATCGCCCGCTTCTGGGTGTTGCAGGCGACGCATGCACACGTGAGGTTGGTTCTGTCGTTGTTGCCGCCGCGCGATGCTGGCCGAATGTGGTCGACCTCAAATGGTCCGATCCGATCAGAGCAATAGGTGCACTCCTGCTCCGAAAGCACCTCGCGGCGAAGGGCGTCCGGAAGTTTCGCGCTTGGACGGGACATTGGTGCCCGCTGGTCAGGCATAGCTGGCGGCCCTCCCCGGGTTGAGCCGGTTCGTGGTCGGCCAGTCGTCTTCGAGTGCGGTCAGCTCGGCCTGGTCGGTGCCCTGGTCGTAGACCGACCGGGACGCGACGAGCCGGCCGCCGCACATGGCCCGCCGGCCGTCGCCGATTGCCGCGCGGATCCGGTGCTCGAACCCGTCCACAAGGGACTCGGCCCGGGCGCGGAGTGCGCGGGCCCGCCGGTACCCCTCGGCCAGGTCCACGGGCACCTCGACGTCGACGTCCTGCACGGTCGGGTGCAGCCGCTTCAGGGCGGCGCCGGTCGCCGCGTGGGAGTCGATTTCCGGCGGGTCGCCCGCTTCGAGGCGGTCCATGAACTGCCGGCCGGCGGCGCGCATCACCCGCAGGTCGGCCTCGTCGCGGCGCAGTCGGTACGTCCGCAGCTCGTGCTGCGCGTACGCGGCGAGGTAGCCCTCATCGACGCCGAGGACGTCGATCTGCCACAGCAGCTGCGCCCGGTAGTACACCGGGATGATGTCGGTGCCGTCGTCGCCGAACCCGTCCCAGGAGTACGGGTGCTTGCACTCCAGCACCGCGACCGGCGGTTGTTCCTCCGCGCAGATGCAGGGGGTGTGGTCACAGCAGACTGGCGCCAGCGCGAGGTCGAGGTAGACGAGCCGGTCGGGGGTGGCGAGCTGCCACGGCCGGTCGGGGTGCGCGTACAGCCCGGCGGGTTCGACTACGAGGTTGCCGTGCGGGTCGGCGCGATCCGCGAACCAGTCCGCGATCATGCCCTCGGCGCGGCGACCGGCCTCGAGGTGCTCCGCGTCGTCGGTCTGCCAGCCCATCGTCTTGCGCCAGTACAGGCTGAACGGCGAGTCCCACGGGGAGATGCCGAGGATCGCCGAGATCTCCGACGCCGTGACGCCGTGGGAACGGAGGTCGTGCCACAGGGGATTGGTCGGGACGGCCTTGGTGGCGGGCAGCAGCTCGATGGCGGTCATGGCGTGTCCGATGTGGACTGGAGGTAGGCGAGCCCACGTGGGGTGATCTCGTACGTCACGTCCCGCGACCGGCCCTGCCCCTGGACGTGCGCCTCGATCACCCGGACGAACCCGGCGGACCGCAGCACCTGGAAATCGGCGGGCAGCCCGATCCGGCGCCCGTCGGCCAACACGATCCGCCCCGCGCGGTGGGCGCTGGTAACGGCGGCCAGCCGGGCGAGCGCCTCGCGTTGGCGCTCGGTCAGGGTGATCGTCACGACGACACCTCGCCGACGTACCGCACGTAGACGCGCGCGCTCACCGGACCACCGCCGCGGGTCGGCCCTCAGCGGCGGCGAGCTGGTTCTCCAGCCGGACACAGTTCGCCTCGGCGAGCGCGGCCCGCCGTTGCGCGACGGTGAGGGCGTCCTCGTACGGGGCGCTGTTGACCGGGTACCGGGTGTCCGGGTCGGCCGTCCTGGCGTTGAGCCGGTCGGCGAGGCGGCGGGCGGCGTCGCGTTCGGCGGTGACCCTGGCCTTGGCGGCGCGGCAGTCCGCGAGGTCGAGACCAAGCCGGTCCCGGTCGGCGCGGGCCCGGGCCAGGTCGTCGCCGACGGTGCCGAGGTCGCGGACGGTCGCCTGCTGCGCGGCGTCGACACGGCGCCAGTGGGCGTGCCACGTCAGGGTCTGCGCGCGTTGGGCGTCGAGGGCCGCTTCGAGCTGGCGGACCCGGCGGGACACGATGCGGGCAAGCAGGTTCACGGCGCGCTCACCTCGTCGTCGAACGCCCGGTCCGGCTCGGCGGTGAACACCACGAACTGGTCGCCGGGGTGGTCCGCCAAGGTGGCGTAGCTGAGACTCCAGTTGCGCAGGTCCACGATGTTGGTCAGGTGGTCCGGCAGGCCGTCCAGGGTGACGCCGGTGGTGTAACGGCCCCGGCCGGTCAGTACGAGGCGCAGCACCAGCCAGAGGAGGGCGTAGACGCTCACCGGCCACCGTCCAGCAGCGCGCGGATCTCGGACTCCCAGAAGCGGCGGTGCCCGCCCAAGGTGCGGATGCCGGGGAGCTTGCCGTCGGCCGCCCACCGGGTGACGGTCTTCGGGTCGACCCGGAACAGCTCCCCGACTTCCTTCGGCGTGAGCAGCCGGTCGTCGCCGGGCCGGGTCACCGGGCACCGACCTTGCGGCGGACCTCGGACAGGATCAGCGCCCGGGTGTCCTCGCCCACGAGATGGTCGGCGAGGCCGGCCCGCTCGACGATGGTCGTGGCGAACAGCAGCGGCGGGTCCCAGCCGACGGCCGGCCGCCAACGCGGGTCGAACGGGTCGAGTTCCTCGACGGCGGGCGCGAGCAGCAGGCCGTCCATGGTGGCGCCGATGTGAGGTACGGGCACCGGCTGGGGTTCGGCCACGGCGGCCGCGACCACAGCCGAGCCGGCCCGGTCGAGCTGCCAGGCCGAGAACAGGCCGGCGGCGGTCACGAGTCCGATGACGGTCAGAGCGGCGGCGGTCACCGGTCGGCCCTCGCGGGTATCGGCGCGGACCGCAGCTGCTCCAGCAGCTGGCCGGCCTCGCGCTCCAGGGTGACGCACTCGGCCCGGCACCACTCCGCGACCTCGGTCAGGTCGGCGCCAACCGGGATGGCCTCGATCGCGTCGACGGCGAAGTCACCGGCACCGTCGCGGGAGTCGTACGACTCGAAGATGTCGTCGATCGCCTCGGCGACGTCGCGGTGGATGCCGAACTGTTCCTCGACCTGAACCCACCACCGCTCGCAGGGGTCGCCCACCGGGTCTGCACCCGGGTCGAGCAGGCACCCGATGGCGCAGCCCTGGTAGCCGAGGGGCAGGCTGCGGTTGACTTCCTGGTACATGCCCTGCACGAACGCGTCGGCTTCGCGGTGCTGGTACATCCGCTGGACGATGCGGTCCCGCAGGGCCTGGTCGCCGTGCCACGCGAGCACGGTGGTGGTGGTCATCGGATCTCCTTCGCTGGCAGGGCGAGCAGCCGTTCGAGCGCCTGTTCTTCGGCGCGGCGCTGGTCGCCGGTGAGGTCGAGGCGGTTCGCGGCGCACACCGCGCCGTCACCGGGGAGCGGCATCGCCGGGTTGCTGCTGGTCGACCGCAGGTTCCGGACGATCCGGCGGGCCCGCCGGTGGTCGGCGGTGATCAGCCACATCAGGGCGCCGACGAGCACGAGGGCGAACAGGGTCAGCGCCGCCAGGGCGACGCGTTCCGGGCTCACCGGTACCTGCCGTTGATGACGCGGGTCAGCGCGTCACCGCGGACGACGGGGGTGCGTGGGGACACCGGCCGCAGGTAGGTGCTGCGCCGCTCCAGGGCGGCGAGCTTCGTGCGGGTGGTGGCGAGCTGGGCGCGGGCGTCGTCGCGTTGCCGGCGGAACCGGCCCGCCCGGGCCAGCGCGGCGACCGTGGCAACGGCGAGCAGGAGGAACGCGACGGCGGCCACGACGAGGGCGACGGCGATGAGGTGGGTGATCGTCATGGTGCTGGCTCCGGTGCTGGTTGTGCGGTGAGGAACGGTTCGGGCTGGCGCTGGGCGGCGCAGCGCGGGCACGAGGTGCGGCGGCAGGCGCCGACCTCGCAGTAGAAGTCCGCGAGCAACGCGGCGGCGGGCATGGGAACGTCGCGGGGCTTCGGGTAGCCCGGATCGCCGAGGAAGACGGTCATCGGGATCACGCCCCGCCGACCCCGGCGAGGAACGCGCCGAGGGTGAACCGCCGCGACAGGTCGCGGGGGACGACAAGGAGCGTTTCGCGAACGAACCGGGCCAGGCCGGCCCGCGAGGTGACCATCTCGACGACCGAGCGGGTCTCCTCCGGGTTGGTGAACGCCAGGGTGAGCTCGCCGCTGCCGTCGTTGTTCGGCCACACGGCGAGGTCGTGCCAGGTGGCCAGCTCGTCGAGGCCGTCGACGAGCACCCCGCGCGGCACCCGCCAGGTGCAGTGGACGAACTCGATCCGCACGATCTCCGGCTCGTGGGCGAACCACACGAACGGGGTGGGGTGTTCGTCGCCGACGCTGGTGAGGGTCAGGACTGATCGCACCGGGTCACCTCCCGGCAGACGCAGGCGTCGTAGCGGAGCACCCTGATCACCCGGTCGGCGGCGGTGATGACGAGGGCGGTCAGGTGGGCGGCGGCCCGCTCCCGGTCGGGGTGGCCCTCGTACCAGGTGCCGTGCGCGTCCCCTGCCGCGTCGGCGATGGCGACCGCCCGGTCGTGCCGCTCCGGCTGGTCGAGGGCGGCCATCGCGGGCTCCAGGACGGCGCAGGCGTCGTCGACGGTCTCGACCGCGACCCGCTCGGCGAGGTAGAGCAGCGTCGTAGCGAGGCCGTCGCGGGCGTGGACGAGGCTGGCGGCGGCGAGAGCCTGCTGCTGCGCCGTCGGCGGCCGGGTCAGGGTCGCGGTCACGACGCACCGCCGGTCGGCTGATCTGCGACCGGGTCGGTCGCCTGGAGGTGGAACTCCACCAACGACCGGCGGCCGTACCTACCGAAGTCGTGGTTCATGACGGCGATCTCGTGGTCGGGACGGCCACGCTGGACGGCGCCGCCGACCAGCTCGGCCGCGCGTGCCAGGTCGGCCACCGAGTTCACGCACGCACTGACGGTCAGCCGGTACTGCGGCAGGGGCAGGTCGCCGTCGACGAGATCCGCGATCTGGCGCAGCGCGGCGGCGGTCGTGACCCGGATGGTGTGGGCTTCGATGTCGGCGAGGTGGCGCTGGTACTCGTCCGGCGGGACGGGGGTGAGGACCTCGGTCGGGCCGAACCAGTCGATCCGGGCGTCGTCGAAGACGAGCAGGACGCTGCGGCCCATGTTGCGGTCCGGGTCGGCGGCGCGGCTGACGTGCTCGACGCGGACGATCTCCTCGCCGCAGCTGGTGTCGGGGCGCCAGCGGATGATCGCGCCGGGCTCGACGGTGCCAGCGGTCAGCGGCGGTGCGGCCGGCTCGACGGGCCGGCAGTACGGGCAGTCGGCCCGGGCCGGCAGGTTCGAGTCGTAGCAGATGCACTCGGGGTCGCCGTCGGTGGTTGTGTCGGTGGGTGCCGGTACCGTTTCCATCGGTCCGTCCTCTCCTGCGATGGGGTGGATCACCTGGCGGTCAGTGCTCGCGGCACTGGCCGCCGCTTTGCTGTTGCGGGTGGTGCGCCGGGCCGCCCGTCGCCTCGGGCGGCCCGGCTCTCACCACCCCGAGGAATGTCTTCGGTGCCCCCGGCCGGTCGGCGGTACGGGGATCGCCCGGCGTCCCGTGAGAGGTGGGGAGCGGGCGGCGCTGACCGGCCGGGGTGATCACGGCGGCCTCAGGCCGCAGGCGAGGCGATCGCCGGACGGCCCTGGTGCCAGAGCCGCAGCGTCTCGCCGGTGATGTCGATGCCCGTGCGGGCGGTGATCTCGTTCGCGATCCGGCGCCACGCCACGTTCTCGTTGCGCCGCTGGGCGATCAGCGGGCCGAGAGCCTCGCCGAGCTTCGCCTCAACCTCGATGTACAGCCTGGGTGCCTCGGACATGGGCTGAGTTTGTCATTGACAAGAGCATGCCGTCAACAGGGCACTGACTAGTCCGAACGGTTAGATCAGCCTCGTCCAAAACATGAGCTTGCCATTGCCAAAGGAGTTGGCGAGCCGCAAGCTGGTGGCATGACCGCGAATCCTGGGGAGCCCGACGCCAAGCCGGACGCTCCCCCAATGGCGCCGACGGGCCGGATCCCGGCCGACACATTCAGCAACCGCCTGCTGCTCGCCCGCAAACTCGCAGGCATGACGATCCGAGAAGCCGCAGCGCAGACCGGCCTCAACTACGGAAGCTGGTCCAACTGGGAGAACGGAAAGAGACCCCTCGACATCCTCGACGTCTGCCGGAAGATCGCGGACGGCCTCGACGTCGACTTCAACTGGCTACTGCTGGGCGGCCAACTGGCCGGCCCTCACGGGATGCCGACTCGGCCGGGCCGGGATACCGTGCGGTATCGGCGGGTGACTGATCGACCGATGTCGGTACGACCGGACGGGCGACCACGAACGGGGTCACCACCGAACGGACCACGGCGGCCCGTGCGGATCTCGTCACCAGCAGCGGCATGAGGCGGCAATGACCACCATCACCAGCCGCGCCGGCGCGGAGACTCCCCACATGACCGACCTCATCGAAGCGCATCTAGCGCACATCAGAGCCGGCGGACTGGCCGCCAACACGGTCGACGACCGGCGCAAGGTCCTGCATCGGATCAACGCCGACCTGCCCATGGGCCTCGACCAGGCAACCGTCGAGGAACTCGCCGGGTGGCTCGCCCGTGACGAATGGGGGCCCCAGACGAAAGCCACCTACTACGGGCACGTCCGCGGCTACTTCAGCTGGGCGTGCGACCCACGCAACCCGAAGCTCGACTACGACCCGTCCGCTTCCTTGATCCGACCGCGGGTGCCCGCCACCCTGCCCCGGCCGGTCAGCGACGCCGAACTCCAGTTCGCCCTGGAGCACTCCGACCCGGACTGGCAGCGGCGGATCCTGCTCGCCGCGTACGCCGGGCTGCGGTGCTGCGAGCTGGTCACGATCCGAAGGGAGGACATCACCCCGATCAACATCACCGTGAAGGGCAAGGGCGGCAAGCAGCGCACCGTGCCCACCGCGGCGCAGATCTGGGTCACCGTGCGGGACCTGCCCGCCGGTCGCCTCGATCCGCACTGGGACGCCGACGGTCTGGCCCGCGAGGGCGGTGTGCATCACCGGCGGATCGGGCTGCGCGGCGTCACGATGCACCGTTACCGGCACTGGTTCGCGACGACGGCCCTGCTCAACGGCGCGAACCTGCGCACCGTGCAGGAGCTGATGGGCCACTCATCGCCGGCCACGACGGCGATATACACCCTGGTGACGGACGAGCAGCGCCGGACTGCGATCGCAGCGCTGCCCGTCCTCTTCGCTCCGACATCCGCGTAGACATCCGAGCACGGACAGTATCCACCGCCCCGGTCATGAACGCGACCGGGGCGGTGGCCTGTCCTCCGGCGGCAGCCGGTACCCGGCCCGGTACAGAGCCGCGCGGATGTCCTCCGCCGGGGCGTCGAGCAGATGCGCGATGGTGCCCACGCTCGCGCCCCGCTCGTACATGCCGGCGATCAGCACGTCGGCGTGCAGCCGGACACGCTGTCGCGGCGGCCGGGCGTACTCCACCCGGCCGCCGGCGTGCTGGATCCGGGCGGTCAGCGCCCGGTCGTCGCCGTCGTAGGCGGCCACGACGATCGACGCGGTGCCGGCCTCGACGAGCGCTGCCACCTCGGCGGATTGGTCGCAGACGCTGTCGATGTTGTAACCGTGACGAAAGCAGTAGGCGAGGCAGGCGCGTTTCTGCTGGTCCGGTGTTGCGCCTCCGGGACGGATGTAGATGACGGCGATGGGCATGGGCGCCTCCTAAGTTTCCGCGCCCGGCCCCCGACGTGAGAGTTGCACATGTTACGGAGTGAGATCATCCCCTCACGAGATGAATTGAATTCATCCGATCATCCGAGAGTAACTCCTCCGTTATCAGAGCGTGACCGCCCACGGCTGTCGCAGCTCACGAGGGGACCGGGTCCGGCTGGAACGACCCGATCACCCCGGCCGCGCCGATCTGGATCGTCAGGATGATCGCCGGCAACGCCACCACATAGCCCATGATCAGCCCGGCGACAGCCATACCGCGGCCGGCCCGGACGCCGTTGCGGGTCTCCATCATCCCGATGTGCCCGGTCAGCACCGCGAGGATAGAGAACGCGCCGAACGTGCAGCACACGAACACCAGGCCGAGGATCGACAGGACCAGCGACGCCACCGCCCACCCCGACGTCGCCGGGCTCTGCACGACGATGACCTGCTGGGGCTGCTGGTACTGCGGCTGGTACGGGGTGACCGGGTACCCGGGCGAGGTCGGGTAGCCGGGGTAGCCGGCCGGCGGGGTGCTCACCGGCTGCTGGTAGTAGCCGGCCGGTGGTCCGCTCGTCGGCGGTGGCGGGGGCGCGTACGGCTGGTACGGGTCCGGCTGGTCGGGCTGGGGTGGTTGGGTCATAACCCCACAGGATGACCCTCGGTTAGACGGCCGTCACTCGCATGATCGGCTATGCGATCGGTGGGCGCTCGGTCACGAACACCCCGAGCCCTTGGTGTCCCTCGACCCAGCCGGCCGCCTCCAACATCCGGATCGCCTGTTTGATCGGCGTCTCCGAGCAGCCGTAGGCGGCCATCATCGCCGCCTGTGTCGGCAGCTTGGAACCCGGCGGGTACTCGCCCGACTCGATCCGCGCGCGGATGTCGTCGTGTACCCGCCGCGTGTGAGACACGCGTGGCATGGTCTTCTCCCTGGTCAGCGTGACCATGCCACCACCTCTGGCTCGCCAGATCAAGTACTTAGTGTCCAAAGTCTGCCCTCAGCCGGGGTTGCACTTAGGACACTAAGTATCCTACCTTGGACGGCGAGTCACCGGGTGTCCCTGGTCAGCAATCAGGTCCGCCCGGTGGCGAGCAGGGTCGGTCTGGCTGCCATCGGGGCGTTGGGCCGGCTCGCCCCCCGTGCCGGGGGTACGCCGCGGTCAGCCCGCAAGCTTCGCGCCCGCACCCCCGGCACCCGCAGGAAGGACGCGCCCGGTGCCCCCCATCGCAGCTGTCGTCCTGCTCGTCGCAGCCTGGCTCGCCGCCATGGGCCTGCTCGCCCTCGCCGGGCGGCGCCGGTGAGCGGCCCCCGCGCCGACTGGCCCGGACCGGCGATCACCTGGAAAGACGTACTCGCCGCCCAGGACCAGGCCGCCCGGCGTACGGTGGCCGGCATGTGGTGGTACGTCGTGATCGAACGCTGGTGGCCGGAGAACCACACCGCCGACCTCACCGTGTACGAGTACCCGACCGAGCTGCCCGACGGCGACGGCCGGCAGGTGTGGGGCTGCATCCTCCAGGACGTGGACCGCGCCGAGGACCTCATCCCGGCCGCTGAGCGTCGCCTCGAGCCCGCCCCGTACACGCTGATCGGGCAATGGCAGCAGGCCGGCGACCGGTGGCTGGCGCGGGTCGCTGTCGAGCACCTCACGTAGACGCGAAGAAGCGCCCCGCCACCTCCCGAGGGAGGGGCGGGGCGCTCAGTTTCAATCAGGGTGTCAGCGGCGGTCGAGGACCTTCGCGGTCGACGCGGGCGAGTTCACATGCCGGCGCGCCCACCAGGCGAGCACCAGCGGCGCCACCGCGGCGACCACCGCGATCACCGCGGTCTGCTGCGCGTCGGTCAACGGCAGGCCGAACGCCACCGCGGCGCCGACCCCGGCCGTTGCGACAGCGACCGCGACCGCACGGCTGAAGACGGGCTCCTGCTCGTCACCGGTCACCAGCTGCTTGTCCATGCTCTCTCCTCTCGCGGCGGCGCCAGTAGCGCCAGCCGAAATGCAGCGGCAGCCACAGCATCAGGGCGCCGACGAGGACCGCGGTGATCTCCCACGGGATGTAGCGCACGATCAGATCCGTCCATGGGTCGGTCGACGGATCACCGTCGAACGAGGCCCACAGCTCCATGCCGATCGCCACCGCAGTGATGCCGAGGAACGCGACCAGCCAGTACCTCCGCCGCATCCCGCTCACCTCCGCCGCCGACGCCCGGGCGGCACCCGTAGCAGGATCACGATCCGCCAGCCGATCGCGACCGGCACACCGCAGAACACCACCAGCCGCAGCACCTCGAACCACGCCGGACGGCCGATCAGGATCCCGATCGCCGACAGCGTCAACACCGCCGCCACGACCACCGAATACGTCATGATGTGCTGGCCCATCGCCGACCGCCACCACGGCTGCCGCACGTGATACAGCACCACGAACAGCCACGCCAACACGCCCGTGCCGACGATCAGGGCACTACCAACCAACCGGATCACTATCGCCGCCCGAAAGCCGCGGCCACCATCGCCGCGAAGTTGTTCTGTTCGGCCGCCGCCGCCAACTGGTCGGCGACCAGCCGCACCGCCGGCTCCAACCGCTGCACCTCAGCCAGCCGGCGCTCCGACTCCCGCCGCCACGCCGCCGCCTCGTTGTCGGCGGGCCGGCGCCGCCACCGCGACCAGATCCACCTCACGACGCATTCCCGTCGTCCGCCGCCACAGGCGGCCGGGTGCCGTCGCCGGGCAACGCCCGACGCATCTCCCCGATCAGTTCCCCCGTCACGTGCGCGTACGGCAGCAGCTGATGGATGTACTCCGTCAGCTTGTCCGCCCGGGCCCGCTCGGCATCCCGGGCGGCCGCAATGTCGTCACAGCGGCGCTGCTCGGCCGCCACCTCGCGCGTCAGTGTGCTCACCGGAACAATCCTGCCGGTCAGCAGCAGCACCACGACCAGGGCGAGCAGCACCGCCAGCGACGGTTGTACGAACGGGGCGAGTTCCGCCCACACCTCAGCCCGCCGGGGCGGTGGTGCTATCCCAGCTGACCGCGGCGGCGCGGTCCCGCTCCGCCAGCTGGGCGCGCAGGTCGGCGATCTGCGCCTGCAACGGCTCGACCGCGTCATGGACCGCGTCGTTGATCGCGGCCTTCACCGCCGCCACGTCGACGGACCCGCCGCCGGCCGTGATCGCCGCGGCGAGCGCGTCAATCGCGGCCCTCGCCGCCGCATCCCGGGCAACCTCCGCAGCGGCAGCGGTCAGCAGCTTGGCCACGCCGTCGGCCGCAGTCGCGGCGTGCTGCCAGGTGAACGCCAACGCGGTGTCGCGCTGGTGCCCGGCGTACCCGGGTGCGCCCTGCGTGAGCGGCTCGGTCCAGCTGCTACCCATGTCGTCCCCTCCCGTGCTCTTGCCCTCGATCAGCTCGGCCAGCAGGCCGAGGACGTTGTCCGGCCGGTCCCGCCGGCCCTCGGAGTCCCGGAAGAAGCTGATGTGCGTGTGGAACAGGTGCGACGAGTCGCCGGTCGAACGGATCCCGAGCCGGTCGAAGCGGCGCACGGTCGATCCGTCCGGCGTGTAGATCACTTCGCGGACGTCCCGGCACCGGGCGTCGCCCCGCTGGCACGCGGCCACCAGGCCGAGACTCACCGACCGCAGCGACACACCGCCACGGGTGAAGTCGCCGATGTCGAGCGCGCTGGCCGCGTTCGTGCCGGGCCGGTCGCGGGCCGACTCCTTTTTGGAGTAGTCGGTGTTCAGTCGCCCTACGCGGGCAAGGTCGTCGTTGCCCTCGTGGTACCCGCCCGACGCCGCGTGGTCCGGGTCGCCGACGATCCCCACGGCGTCGCCGGACAGCCCGGTCGTGGTGAGCAGGTACCGGCGGACCGCGAGCAGGTCAGCGGGCGCGTTGGTCATGGCCCCGGCCAGACCAGGGCATCCAGCCGCTCATCCAGCGCCAACTGGTCGGGTTCGCCGGCGGACACCTGCGCCCACTCGGCCGCGGTCAGCTCCACCGTCGGCGGGTAGTCCGGGTCCGGCGGGTCGACGGCGTACTTACGCGCCAGGACCGGGCCGCCGAGCTCGTGGCCGAACCAGTGCCGCTCCCGGTCGTCGGCCGCCCACCCGGCCTCGTTCTGTCTGATCATCAGAGGTCCACCCCCGTGTCGCCCGGATCGACCCCACCGTCGATCACGGCCAGGTCGATCGTCGGATGGTTCGTCGCGGCCACGATGCTGACGTTCCCGGTCCCACCGATGCGTGCCACCGACAGCAGGAACGACACGTTCCCGGTGGAGCCCGGCACGTACTTGACCCGCAGTGGCACCCCGAACGCGGTGGTGGTGGGCTGGGTCGTGCCACCCTCACCGACGATCGCGGAGGCCGTCGTCGCGGCGCCCGCGGTGCTGGCGCGGATCCGACCCGTGATGACATCCGCAGCGACCGACGAGGCCAGGAACAGGTTGCTCGTGACGACCCAGTAGACGCGGCCCACCTCCACCGGGACCGCGTCGATGCGCAGCACCGCGGTCTCGGACGTCGTCGTCGACGAGGTGGTGGGCCGCTCCCCACGGGCGACCGTCGAACCGGTCGGGTCGTTCAGCTCGTCGGCGGGTGGGGTGTCACCGGCGTTGATCGTCACGGTCGTCTCACCACCCCACCGCGCCAGAGGTTGACCGCGTCATCGGCCCGGTGTGCGATCTGCACCCCGTTGATGCCGCGGGTCAGGGTCAGGGTCTGGACGTCGCCGAGCACGGCGACAGCGCCGGCCTTCGACACCGCCGAAGTGCCGCCGGTGATCGTGAAGCTCGACGCCGCGACCCGGGTCGCGGTGGTCTGGATCTGGTACGCCCACGTGGCGCCGTGGTCGCCACCCAGGGCCGTGTCCGGTTCGCCGATCTCGGTCATCCCCGCCGGTGGTGCCACCGACGTCCAGTCGTCCTTCATCCACCCCGCGACGATGATCACGCAGCCGTTGCGGATCACCCCGAGGTCCGGGGTGGTGATCGTCGTCGACGATGCGGCGTTCGACAGCCGCAGCGCCCGGTTGTGCAGCACCGGTTGCAGGTACCGGAACGCGCACAACTGCGCGGTGGTCGAGTCGCCGGCGGCGCCGTTGGCGAACTCGACCGTCGGCGCGGTGTCCGTCGCCCGGTACTGCCGGGCGAACAGCTGCACGTTGTCGGCCAGGCCGAACATTGCCAGGCGTACCCACCCGTCGGGGGTGAGCGGTCGGGCGCCGGTGTCGTCGCGGATCGCCGCCAGGCACAGCAGCAGATCCCCGACGGTCAGCCCCGCCGGCAGCGCCGGCGTCAGCGACGCGTTGTCGCCGTGCGACGCCGTGCCCGCCGCGACGAACGTCGGCGCATTGTTCGTGACCGCGGTACACCGGACCCGCTCGACGTCGCGCAGCGCCAGGTCGTACGGCAGTGACGTGGTCGACCACTTCGCCGCGTGCCCCGTCTTGTACGCCGGCCGCCCGTAGGTGCCGACGATCGCCGACGTCGCCGAGCTGGTGACCGCGGCGAGCAGCCGGCACCCGGAGGTGTCGGCCTTGCCCAGGTTCCCGTCCGTCGACTCGACCACGAACGCGCGGTAGGGCCGGTACGGCATCAGCCGCACCGTCGCCTCGTACTCGATCCGGTTGATCCGCTCCGACCAGCCGCGCACGTACTGGTCGATCGTCTCCGGGATCCACTCCGGCGGGTCGGTCACCTGGACCCGGTCCCCGACGTCCGTGGCCAGCCACGCGGCGAGCTTGCCCGCGGCGCCGGCGTGGAGCTGCAGGCCCAGGGTGTACCGGTCGTCGGGGCACGACCCGACCGCCGCGGCCCACTGCGCGTGGTACTTCAGGTTCAGGTCCGACTGGGCGTTCACCGTGACCGGCCTGGATCGGACCGGCCGGCGGACCGGTGCCAGCGGGCCGACACCGTCGGCGGTCGCCGCTGACCCGTTGACCCGGTCGACGGTCACCCGGTTGATGTAGTCGCGGATCGCCGCCACCGGTTCCAGCGACTTGACCTGCCCCTGGTAGCTGACCGACCACGCCGGTGTCTGGTTGAGCAGCGTCACCAACGGTCGGAACATCAGCCGCCCGTTGGCGCGCTCGAACATCAGCCCACCGTCGAACGTCGGGCACTCGCGCAGGATCCCGACCAGGGTGTCGGTGGGTACGAACCCCATCGGATCGCCGGCCGGGTTCGCGAACTCGGCCCACACCCCGCCGTACGAGGCCTGCACGTTGAACCGCACCGTCGCCTGCTCGCCGTCGCCGCCGTTGGCCACGGCGGCAGCCGACGAGAAACCGTTCGGCGTCGACAGGGCGAAGGCCGCGTAGTGGGCCACGGTGTGACCGTCCAGGCCGCCCCCACCACCGGTGACCATCAGGCCCACCGGGCCCAGGGTCGCCCCCGCCACCGTCCCCAACGACACGGCCCCGTTGCCCGCCTGATGCCAGTACGTGGCCTGCCAGTCGATGTCGGCGCCGTTCTGCATCGCCCGGATCTCCAGCGCCATCTGGTCGCCGAACGGTTCACGGTCGAAGCTGTTCCCGATCGAGTCGAACAGCAGCCCCGGGTCGCCGAGCACCTCCGCGCCGGCGGCGTTGTAGCCCCGCAGATACAACACCGACGGGGTCGCGTTCGTGATCTCGAACACCCACCGCCGCACCGTGCTGGTCTCCGAGATGACCGCCATGCCGAACTCGATCGTCGACACCGGACGCTCGGGGATCCGCACCGCCATCTGGACCGCCCACGCCTCCGGGGTGGTCCGCTCGTACGGGGCGATGGTGAACATGTGGTAGCCGGTCGCCGTCAGCTGCGGCAGCGGCTTCGACCCGCCGAAGTCGGAGTCGGCGGCCAGGTTCATCTCGAACAGGGTCGTCCCGTCCGGCTGCCCAGCCACCGCCGACGCGTACCGGGTCGAGTCCCGCCCGTCCTCCAGTGGCCAGTACGCCACCGGCGGGTCGAAGTTGCCCAGCGTCGCCCGCCGGGCGTACGACTCCAGCGGATCCGCGGACTCGAGCCGGGCGAGGACGCCGAGCGCTTTCACCGGCACCCGCAGGTCGAACCCGCCAGCCGACCACTCCTGCGGCAGGTCCGACAGGTACGCGATACCCCGGGTCACCGGGCCGGTGCCCGGGTCGAAGGTGACCTTCACCGGGGTGTCGTAGTTGATGAGCCCGAACCAGGCGCCGCGCGGATTGCCGGGCGCCCACCGGCCGTCGGAATGGTTACCGGTGAAGGAGATCGCCGTCGGTGACGCCTCGTCGGACCCCTCGCCGTAGCCGACGTCGATGGTGACACCGGCCCCGTCGAGGTACACCCACGGGGTGACATCGGTCCACGGCCAGTCCAGCGGGTCGTCGGCCAGGTTGGCGAGCTCGCCGGTCGCCACGTCGAAGCCGAGCCACACCCGCAGCCCGTCGACGAGCGTCATACCGGTTTCACCCGGTTACCGACGACCTGCAGCCGCCACTCTCCATTGTGGAGCGCGTCGTCCGCGCGCTTGAAGATGGCCTTGTCGAGCGGATCGGAGATGACACCGGAGGACACCATGCGTACCTCCAGCACTCCGCCGTATCCGCCGCCGGTGACGACCCTGCCGCCGTGCCAGCTGGCCGCTTGGTTCGCGATGGCCAAGCTGCGCCCGTGGTCGGCGTTGCGGGCGATGAACGCCTCGCCACCGGTGCCCATCTCCGCGAACCCGTACGTTGTCGAGCCCGGACGGAACATCGCCGCCTGCCCGGAGAGGTTCGTCAAACCCTTGCGGGCGTAATGGATCCCGCCCTCGCGCTCGAAGTACCGGATACCCGGAGCAGGGCCCGGCCGGCCAGCGGTGGCCGGCTTCCCATCGGTCCGGTAGTAGGTCGTGATCGTCGACGACTTGTTCACGTTCGCCGGCGTGTTGACCCACGCCATCCACTTGTCCGTCATCGCCTGTATCTGTGCCTGAGTGAACCCGGCCGCCCTCATGACCGCCTGAATCGCCGCCACGTTCTGCCCGAAGATTGCGTTGGCCTGCCGGGTCGCCTCGGCCACGCCAAGGGTGGCGCTGTTCTGTTCGATGAACGCGGCGCGGGCACGCATCGCCAGTTCAATCTGCTGGTTGAGCATCGTGCGGTTCGCGATGCCCTTTTCGGTGAAGTCGTTGAGGCTGCGCCCGTTCTCTTGGAAGGACTTCTTCAGGTCGATGAGGCCCTGATTGAACGCCAGACGGGCGTTGTCCAAGCCCAGCATCTTCTGGGCGCTCGCTTCGAGCTGGTCGTTCAGCGCCGCGATCTGCTTAGCGAGGTTGCCGGTCGCCTGTGCGGCCCGCGCGGACGAAACCGCCATGTCGTCAGCGCCGGCGGCAACGTCCCCGGTCCGCGCCGCCGCCTCCCGGCCCGCGTCGTTGATCGTGCCCAGCACGTCCGCGATCGGACCCGCCACAAGGCCGATCAGCGGGAGGTGGGACAGGAAGCGGGTCATCCGCTCACCGTTACGGGTCAGGAAGTCGAACCCGACCGCCAGGCCGTGGACCGTGTTGCCCAACAGGCGGAACGTGCCGGCGAGCACCATCATGAACAGCCGCATGCCCTTCATCACGCCCTGGCCGCGGCTCATCTGGGCGAACATCTCGCCGAACTCGCGGCCCACCGCGGGCAGGTCCCGGGCGAACTGGCGGATGATCGGTCCCGCGTTGCGCAGCGCCTCATTCAGCCCCGGCATGGCCGCGGACAGGAACCCGGTCAGTCCGCGCGCGAGCGGGCGGATCGAATCGGCCATCAGCTCGAACATCGACTTCACCTGCGGACCGATGTCGTTCCAGGCGTTACCGAAGTCGCGGGCCGCCAGCACGAGCGGCCCCATCGCGGCCTGCGCGAACCCCTTCACCTGCGTACCGATCGGCCGGAACGCGTTGCTGAACGCGGACTGCACGGCGTCGCTGGTCTTGGCCGCGATCGCGACCATCGCCGCTATCACGACGCCACCGAGGATCAGAGTCATCAACGCGCCGATCATCGCGCCGAGCGCGGTCACGAACATGATCGCCATCGCCACCGCCGCCGAAACGATCGCGATCTGGACCTGCTGCGGCAGTGCGCCCCAGGCCCGGCGGAACAGGCCGAAGAAGCCACCCATGCCGCCCCGGCCACCGCCCGGACCGTTGATGATGTTGATGTTCGCGTTCGCCGCGGCCGCCGCCGCGGCGAGCCGGTTGATCTCCTCGCGGAGCTCGCGGACCCGGTTCTCCGCGATCCGGGCCCGGTTGCCGAGCTGGCGGATCTGACGCGACATGCTCTCGGTCGCGTTGTTCGCCGCCGTCGCGTCCGTCGCCAACCGGCGGAAGCTGTCGGCCATGTCCCCGTTCAGCCGCACCACCGCACGGCCGTTCGTCAGGAACTGGACCGCGTTCATCCGCAGGTTCACGGTCACGGTGCGAACAGCCACGACTCACGCCCCTCTGCGTTCCACCTGCCACAACAGGGCCTCGGGATGATTGGCGTGCGGACCCTTCAGATGCGTCGCGACCGCGTCCATCCGGGCCGTGCACGCGTGGCAACGGATCGGCAGCTTCGCCCGGTACGCGCCCTCAGCGGCCGGCCCGGTGCTGTCCGGCAGGTACGTGCCGCACTGGTCGTGGACCGACATCCGGTACGCGGTCAGCGCGACCATCCACCCGCGTTCGGTCTCGTCCCACTCCGGTTCCTGCTCGGTCACCGCCCGGACCAGGCGGCCGTCGTCGTCGTACTCGTACTCCGTGACCGACGCCGGCGCCCACCCGTCGAGCCGCTTCACCGACACGCCGAGCTGCTGCGCCGCCTCTACTCGGAGTCGGAGTTCCGCAGAATCTGCGAGGCGGCGAACGAGAAAGGGACATCTACGTCGGACTGGTTCACCCCGAAGCAGTACCCGACCAGCACCAGGAACGTGCCGTCGCTCAGGCCGTCGAGCAGGTTGTCCCAGTCCTCGTCGTCCAGCTCCGGTTCCACAATCGACAGTCGCAGCAGCTGCTCCCCGAACTCGTCGGTGTTGCAGCCGTTCTCCTTGTCCACCGGGTGGTTCTCCCGGGGCGGGTTGGCGTCCTTCAGCTGGTTCCAGGTCGGCTGCTTCCCGCCCCGGCGCTTCGGCAACGCCCGCAGCCGGAACTCCAACATGGAGTCCTTCATCTGCTTACGCAACGCCTCGATCTGCTCCGCCACCTCGCGGGCCCGGGGGTTGCCGGACAGCGACGCGCCCGGGCCGCCCTGCTCCAGCTCCAGGTCCCGCAACTGCTCCTCGAGGCGCTCGCACTCGGCGGCCAGGTCCCCGCGCATCGGGATCGACACGACCCGCTCCGGCAGCCGGGCACCGGCGACGAGCGCCTTGATCTCGGCCTTGCTCCGCGCCACGCTATGCCACCGCCGCGCGCAGGTTCGGCTGCGAGGAGACGAAGATCGGCACCTCGTACCGCTCGACGGTGTTCGCCTCCGGCGCCAGGTACTTCTCCACCCCGGTCGTCGACGGGTACACCTCGAGCTTCTGCCCCGTCGCGTACGCCGTCGCCGCCGCGATCGACCGGCGGATCACCACGAACCCCGTGGTGTTCGGCGCGAGCAGCGTGAAGATGGCGTCGCCGCCGTTCTGCTTCTTCAGCCGCAGCCCGTTGCCGGAGAACTTCGACCGGCCCGGCAGCTCGGTGTCGAAGATCCCCGACAGCGGGGTGGTCTCCACCGGCTGCGTCTCCGCCTCGAACCCGATCAGACCGTCCGCGGTCATCGTCGAATCCAGGCGGGTGCCCAGGTTCAGCTCGGTCGTCGTCGGAAGGGCGATGTTGCTGATCGCCGTCACCCACTGGACCCGGATGTTGCCGTCGCTGAAAACGTCCGTCATGCGTCAGCCCCCCTAGACCCGGTACAGCTCGTATGTGACGCCGGTGAGGGCGCCGCTGAATGTGACCGATGCCTGGTCGGTGGACTGGCTGATCGCCGCCAGCGGGATGTAGATCATCCGCACGCCGGTCGACGGTGCGGCGACCGCGACGACCGTGCCCGCGTTGCCTTGCGCCGTCAGGTTCGGGTCGAGGACCGACACGTTCGTCGCGGTGCCCGTCGTGATGACCCGCATGAACGCGCCGTTCGGACCGAACTGGGACCTGGCGATCGTGTCGGTCGCCTGCGGAGTGAGCGCGGACGGTGTCGTACCCGTCGTCACGATCGCTTGTGAAACCTGCGCCGTCACCGACGCACCTCCCTAGAGAGATCCGCCGGGGCGGGAATGTCCTATGTGGATACGGCCCGGTCAGCCGGGGCGGGTCTGGAGCTGGTACACGTGCACGTGGTCAATCACGCTGCGGCGTAGGGCCTCGTCCCGGTCCGGCAGCAGCGAGCTCATGTGGCGGATCATGTCCACCGACCGGCCGGCGATCGTTGGCCGCTGGTCCAGCAGCGCCGCCCGCACCCGGCCGGCCACCACCAGGGCGGCGGTGTCGTTACCGCCGACGCAATGGCAGTACCAGGTCACGACGCACGTCCCCGACAGGCCGTCGAGGCCCTGCGCCCCGTCGGCGTCCGGCCAGGCGGCGAACGTGTACACCAGCACGTACGGCGGGGCAACGTCGGTGGCCGAATCGGGCAGCTTCCCGTCATACACGGTCAGCCCAGCGGCGGTCAGCAGTGCCAACCCGACCGCCTTGTGGTCGACCTCGGTCGGCGCCGTCATCCGCCGGCCGCTTCCTCACCCGCGTCCGCCACAGCGTCCACGAAGCGGGGCTCCTCACGGATCGCCGCGGGTAGGCCTCCTGGGTGCGGCGGGTTGTTCACCGACCCAAACTCGATCAGGTTCCCCAGCGCGCCCTGTGGCCGCGTCTTGTCCGGGCCGATCTCGGCGCTGTGCTCGCCCATCCCGCGCGAGGTCAGGTCGTAGGAGATGGCGTCGGCGAGCATCGGCGCGTGCGACAGGTTCCGCCACCGCCGCTGCCAGCCGAGCTTCACGTTCAGGGCGCCCTTGTTGGTGACGCCCCGGAACTTCGTGCCCGCGGCACGACGGCCGGCGTCGTAGCGGGCCTCCCACTGCACCATCCCGCTCACCGACACGTGGAACATCGCAGCCTCCTACATGGACGGTCAGGTGGCTACTTCCTGCACCTGAAGGCGACGGGCGGTCGCGTACGTCTTGGCCATGGTCCCCAGCACGGTGAAGACCTTCCCGACCAGATCCGGGTCGTGCCCGGCGGCGGTGATGGTGATCTCGTCCCCGTCCCGGATGCCCGTCGACGTCGCGACCGGCAGATGCACCGCGTACGCCACCAGCCGCACCGACGCCTCGCCCGGATCGCGCGGCTCGCTGGCCGCGCCCAATGTGGACTGCTGCACCTTGCACCGTCCCGTGTAGACGGTCGTCGTCGTCGGTGTCACCACCCCGGTCGTCGTGTCCGTAGTTTCGCCGGTACGGTGCCGGATCGTGCACGTGTCGACCATGAGCGACTCGGCGGCCGCGCGACCACGGGCCAGGGCAGGTGCGGCGTTGACCACAGCGCCTCCCCTACGGCCTCGGAACGGTCCCGGTGTTCGGCCGCACGACGATCCCGGTGTTCGGCCTCGACACGGTGCCCGTGAACGGGCGGGTCACGATCGACGGCGCGGCACCCTCGGCCATGGCCGCCGTGCCGGCCGGTGTCACCGAGCCGGTGAACGACTTCGCCGGCCGCTTCACCAGCGCGCCGACCGCGGCGACCGTGCCGGCGAACGTGCGGGCCAGCAGCTTCGCCACAACGCCGGACGGGGTCACCGCTCCCGCGAGCACCTTTGCCGTCGCCCGCCGCAGCGTCCCGGCCGGGGTGACCGTGCCGGCCAGGGCCAGCAGAGCCGCCCGGACCTTCGTCAGCACACCCGCCGGGGTGACCGAGCCTGTGAGGTTCTTCGCCGCCTGCCGGACCAGCGCGCCAGCAGGTGTGACCGTGCCGCCGGAGGCCTTGCCCGCCCGCCGGGTCAGCGCACCCGTGGGCGTCACGGCGCCGGCGAACGACCGCAGCACCGCCTTGATCGTGGCCAACGCACCCGCCGGCGTGACTGTGCCGGTCATCCGCTTCTGCGGCTGCCGGACCAGCACCCCCGCCGGAGTGGTCGAGCCGGCCAGCGGCTTCTGCACCTGACGCACCGCGGCGCCTGCCGGGGTCACCGTGCCCGTGAAGCTTCGCAGGACCGCTTTGATCGTGGCAAGCGCGCCAGCAGGGGTCACGGTCCCGGCAACGGTCTTCGCGACCAGCCGCACCAGCGACCCGGCCGGGGTCACCGCGCCGGCCGCCACCTTCCCTGTCTGGCGCGTCACCGCGCCGGCCGGCGTCACCGTCCCGGACACCGCCTGGTCGAACGTTGTCCCGCCGGCGTCCGCCGACGACGACAGCGCCAGCACATCGTGGCCGTAGCTGAGGATCGGCACGCTGACCGCGGCCACCGCGGTACCCGTCAACGACGACTGGTTCGCACCGTTGCCGGTGAGGTCGACGACGGACTGGCCGGTGGCCGACTGGTCGAACACCCACATGCCGACCGGGCCCATGCCGTGCCAGATGGCCAGCGAGTGGGCCATCTGCTCGACTTCGGCGTCGGTCAGGTTCCGGTCGAAGATCGCGGTCGCGGCGACGTCGCCGTCGAAGTCGTCGGCGGTCTCCCACAAGCCCCAACGGACCGTGCCGCCGGCCGAGCTGGCCGGGTTACCGGCTGTTCCGGACGCGTCCTGGTGCGTCCAGGTGTCGGTGCCGTAGACGTACTTGTGGACCCGAGGCGTCGTGATCCCGGACGCTTTGCCCCCGGCGAGGAGGACGTAGCCCTCGGCGGCCGTGACCGAGAACGTGCTCAGCCGGAAGGTGCTCCCCACCTGTACCTGGAGGTTGTTGCCCGAGGACGCGTCCTCGATTTCCAGCCCGAAGGTGCTGGCCCCGCCGGAGGTGTGGACGGTGCAGAGGTTCATGAAGCTGGCCGGGTTGCTGTTCTTCCGGCACACGATGACCATCGTGAATGCGCCGGTCAGCCCGCTTGCGCCGACGGAGCAGTTCAGGACGTCGCCGGCGCCGTCGAAGAGGCGGGCCACAGCTCACAGCCCTTCGGACAGCGGCCTCCCGGCGCGCAGCCAGCACACCAGCGCGAGCATCAGGGACTTCTGGTTCGCGGTGGCGTTGGTCCGGAACGTGACGTTCAGGGCTGCGTTGAAGCTGGTCGGGGGGACCGTCGTCGCGGCCGCGTCCGCCCAGTCGTCGACGTCGTCGACCGCCGAGCGGATGACGGATTTCACGACGGCGCAGCCCTCGGTGTTGATCCGCATGAACGCCCGGGCCACCTGGTCCCGCTGGGGCGTACTGAGTGCCATGGCGCGCCCCCGTCAGGTCGTGGTGTAGGTGAGGGCCACACCGACCAGCTCCAGATCGCCGGCCGCGGTGTCCGACCCGGACGCTCCGTCGCGCGCGACGTACAGCACCGCGAAGTCCCCGGCGGCGACGCTGTCGTCGTTGGTCATCGTGATGCTGGTCTCGGCCAGTCGGCCCGCCGTGGTTGCCGGCACCGCCGTGGCGGCGCTGGTGTTCGCGGTCGCGAAGACCTTCGCGTCGAAGTCCGTCGAGTCCGTTCCCGGCGTGAACGCGGCCAGTCGCGACACCAGGATCACGTTCCCGGTCGTCGCGCTGACCATCTTCCATACCAGCTTCGCCGCCAACGCGGATGCGTAGTCAGCGGGTACCCGGAACTGCCAACACGCCCACTCCAGATTGCTCGCGTCAAACGCGAGCTGGAGGAAGTACACGCCTGGCGCCGAGCCGCTGGACTTGATCCGCTGGACGGCCGGCGCGAGGTTGCTCGCCGAGTTGTCCGGGAGGATCGCGGCGCCAGGATTGAGGATGATCGTGCCGGTGGCCACGCTACGACCCGGCCGCGAAGGTGCAGTCGTACGTGGCTTGCAGCGAGTCACCCGAGGCCAGGTTCACCGTGCTGAACACGCTGCGGTCCCACAGCGTGCCACCACCCGTCGCGGCCTGGCTGAAGATGCCGTGCTCGACCGCGGCGATCGACGCGTCCGCGGTCAACGTCCCCACGGTGCGGTAGATGTTCGCGCTGGCACCCTCGGTCGTCGAACCGGTCGCCCGGGTCGAGTCCGGGTTCAGCGCCGTCGTCGACTCCGTCACCAGGGCCGTGTCCCCCGACGCCTCGGCCGTGTTGCCGGTGCCGATGCCGTGGTACTTCAGGTTCTCCAGCTCCGTCGTGTTCTGGAACGCGTCGACGAGGTAGTTCACGCCGGCGGTCGTCACGACCCGCATCGACGCCAGACCGAGGTCGACCACCGTGCCGTCGGCGCGGATCACCGACAACCACAGCTGGCCGTAGAAGTGCGGCAGCCGCAACGACCGGGCCAACGCCACCCGCCGCCAGCCGCGCCACAGGTGCCGCAGGTTCCGCAGCCGCCACCCGTTCACCTCGGCGGCCAGCCCGGACTGCGGGGTGCCGTACGCCAGCACATCCGCCAGCCTCGCCGGACGGTACGGCCACGCCCGCGGCTCGACCACCGGGATCCGGGCGCCGGACGCCTTGATGATGGCCAGGCCGAGATCCCCGGCCGGGCCAACGGTGCCACCGAACATGGCGTCTGGCTCCTATCGCTTCGCTTCGGGTTTCATGACGCCCTGGTGAGGACCGCCGACCCCGGCGGGCGCCCGTACATGCGGCGCAGCAGGCGCTGGCGGGCAGGGGATGCCTCCATGCGGGCCGACATCGCCTCGAACACCTCGGCGTAGTCGTCGATCTTCACTGAGGTCGCGCCGGTCGGCGTCGAGTACACCCCGGCGATCAGCGCGAGCACCGACCCACGGGCAAGCTGCAGGCGCTGGTGCCCGGACGCGTATCCGTGGGTGTACGTAACCGTCACCGTCGACGGTTGGGACGGGTACAGGGTCAGCGTCGACCGCCACCCGTCCGCCCGCCACAACCTGGCCCGCCGCAGCGCGGTGCTGTAGTCCGTTACCGCCGTCGCGCCGATCAGGACCGTCGCCACCGCGGTCACCGGTCGCTCCGGCAGCTCCAGGTACAGACCCCGGTGCCACTCGTCGACGTCGAGGGTGACCTCGTCGTCGACGACCTGGACGATGCGCTGCTCCGCGGTCGCCTGCACGACCGCGGTGCCGCACTCGACGAGCAGCGTGGCCGTGGACAGGTCCAGGTCCTGCTGCAACCAGGAGGCGAGGTCCGACGGCGTACACAACTGGTCCGCCATCGGACCTCACCACCCCTCGTTACTGCCGGCCGGACAGGTCGCCGTCGACGACCCGCGCGGCGCGTTGCTGCCCCTCGCGGGCCTCGGCCGCCGCCGACGCGTCGGTCTCCGGCGTCGGCGCACCGGAGGTCACGCCGGCGACGGTGTAGTTCTCGTTCGGGGTCGGATCGACCTCGACACCGCGGAAACCCTGCTCGGTCTCCTTGTCGACGCGTGCCTGCACCTCGGCGGTGGACGTGTCCGCGGCGACGTCGCGCGCCTTCGCGGCCCTGCCCGCCTCGCTGTTCTCCGGGTGATCCTTGGGTGCGCTGCTCCGAGTGGCCACAGTTCCTCCTACGCGTACTTGGCGCCGGCCGTGATGCACACGAGCCCGCCCGGGTCGGCGATGCCGGTACCGACGGCGGTCGACTGCCACTGCAGGACGTCGCCTGCGACCACGACCAGGTCGGTGGCCGTCACCGACAGGGTGATCGCCTTTTCGTCGGCGGCGACCGTGTTGATGCCGCTGTTGAACTGAAGCGTCGCGATCACCGTCGTGCCCGCGCCGGCCTGGCCCTTGTTCACCAGCGACACGGAACGGGTATTGGTGTTCGCCCCGGTGATCGCGGTGACGGTGGTGTAGGTGACGGCGGTGATGGTGCCGTCGCGCGGCACCACCATGGCGATCGTGTTCAGGTTCGACCCGGCGGTGGCCTGCGGCTGCACCGGGACCTGGTGTGCGGCACCGAAAGGTGCGGTCATGGTTCAGATCTCCGATCAGGCGAGGTTCAGACGGGCGACCGGGTACCGGGACGCCTCGGTCGGCTGGTCGTAGTTGAGCAGGTTCGACACCTGCCACCCGACGCGGAACGTGAGCCGCAGCGCGGTCATGTCCTGCTGGGCGAGGTTGTAGATGATCTGGCCGGTGTTGTCCTGGATGACAGCCTCGGTCAGGATCTTCATGGTGATGTCCTGCCGGACACCGACCACGAAGTTCGTCCAGTCGCCCACGAACAGCCGCGGCGCACCCGAACCGGTCGGCCAAAGGCCCCGCATCGGGTACACGATCGGCACTCCGTCGATCTCCGAGAGGTTCCCGGAGATCCGGTTGGTGTCGAGCTTCTGACCGGTCGTGTCCCGGGCCGCCCGGAACTGGGCGCGTGCCGTGCGGTTCGCGACCACACCGGTCATATCGAAGCCGTCGGCCTCGATCGTTGCCACGGTCTCGTCGAAGTCACCGAGGAACCCACCGGTCGCCGCCGTGTTGCCTTCGGTGTTGACGTTGCTCGCTGCGGTCGCCGCCGCCGCAATGTTCGTCGGCCACGTGCCGGGGGCGTTGGTGCCGAAGAACACCGCGGCGTCGAGGGTGCGGTAGAACGCCTCGACCAGGTACGGCGTCGCCTCGTCCCAGATGTCGAGTTCGACGTCTGCAACGACGTTGTCGGGCACCGGCATGATCGTGGCGATCTCTTCGATGTTCAGGTACTTGTTCGTCCAGTTGACCTCGGTCGTCTGCTTGAGACCGGTGTCACCGTTGACAAAGTAGGCCACGGGCAGCGCCGACAGGACCGGGAACCGGACCTGGTTGCGAGACACCGGCACCCGGCGGAACAGACTCAGCGTCGCCGAATCGTCGGTGGCCCGACGAATCATGTCCCGGCTGACCTCTTCCGGGATCAGCGCGCCCGCGTCGGTCCGCGAGACCACGTTGTTGTACGCCACGGATTCCTCACATTCGGTTCGGAGCAGCGGACCCCGCGGCGTAGCCGGGTGCTGCGGTTCAGCCCAGACCCGCCAAGCGGCGGATGAGCGCGTTCATGTCGGTCGGCTTCGCGCCGGTCGTGCGGGCGCCGCCGTCGAAGTTCGTCTGCCGGGTCGGGCCGGCCAGCCGGCCAACCGCGGCCTCGATTGCCTTCGCGTCCGGCTCGCCGTCCGCGCCGAGGAACTTCGACAGGTCCGCGTACTCCAGGAACCCGGAGAGCGCATCGGCGTCGACCCGCCCGGCGGCGGCCGCCCGGATCTCCGCCCGGGCCAGCCGCGTGCCGGCGCCGGCCAGTGCCGCCGTCCGCCCCCGCAGCTCCGCTTCGGCGACCGCGCGCTCCTGGTCGGTCATCGCCGCCGCGGCCCGCTTCTTCAACTCGCCGTAGTCGGCGTACTTGGACCGCTCCCGGGCCACCCGGTCCGCGACGATGCGGTCCAGTTCGGCCTGGGTGAAGGTCTTGCCGGTACCCTCGGCGACCGCGTCAGCGAGGTTCGCCTCGGCCTGGTCGTCGCTGCTGTCTTCTGCCATGTGTTGCTCCGTAGCCCGTCGGCTTGTTCACCGGCCTTGAGCGCGGCCGTGGCGCTTGCCTCCCCGGACGGGGAGTGGTCTTCAGGCGAGGTAGCCGTGCAGCCGCAGGAGGCGGATCGCCTCGTCGCGGTCGCCGTTCGCGTCGCGGTAGATCTGCTCCGGCATCAGCCGGACGCGTCGCGCACCGCGGCGGCGGGTGCCCTCGCGGGTCAGCCGGCGGCCGCCGGCCGTGTACAGGCCGCGCCGGGCGTTGACCACCCGGCCGATGTCGGCGCCGTCGCGGAT
>Ga0310887_10000008_pt1 | contig 34844 bp, 49 predicted proteins | sample T60D4metaG_FD_202509 | JGI IMG/M metagenome (GOLD analysis project Ga0310887, IMG submission 202509) | Lab incubated soil microbial communities from West Virginia University Organic Research Farm, Morgantown, WV, United States - T60D4 | ecosystem: Environmental > Terrestrial > Soil >...
AATCTGAATTGTTTTATCCCATAATTCAGGGTGTTCCTTTATGAAGTCTCTAAATGTATTAGAACCTGAACCCTTTAAAATTTGATTTGTTGCCTTATCTACAAACCAAAAAGTGAATCTATCATCTACGGTGGACATTATTTAACTAAAACCCCCTGTGTGTTATAGAACCAAGGAACAATACGACCATCGGGATAAATTCTGAATTGTAGATAACCCCAAGTTGTATCGTTACAAAAATTCCATTCGCCGCCAGTATCGCAACCATAATGAGAACGCATTCCAGCACCAGAGACAAATTTCGTCTTATCCGCAGTATTACCCATGTGGTGGTTATGACCGCTCACATAATAAACTTTTATCCCAATAGGGACATTTTGTGCTAGTGCATTGAGGAACGTCTTAACTTCTGGGTCTTCTGATACAGGGTGATGCGAACCCGGATTAGTATAAGCAGGTTTATGTGATACAAAAATAACATTCTTGACTCCTTTCATATAGGTTGAATTAGTAAGCCAGGACTCGGCTTTTTGGAATTGTGTTCCGCTTTCATCCATGTTACCATTTGTATTAACACCTATTATGACCGTAGTTTTATTCTCTACTTTCTTTCTCCAAGTTTCCTGGCATAGTTTTTTCGCCTCACTATAAATTGACGAAGAACCGTCTTCTGGGGAATCATGGTTGCCAATCACGCAATTTTTTGAATCGAATTGATTCCAATATGTTGATTTAAAGCCTGAAAGACTAGAACCATAACAGAGGTCTCCAAGAAATACTACTGCATCCGGATTCCTGTCTTTGAGAGCATTTGCCATGTCGGAAGTGCATTTGACGTCACCAATTAAAAGGAGTTTATATGAAAATACTGGGGTTACTGCGGAAGAAGCAACTAAAAGAACAGCCGCTAAAAATATGGGAATTATTAGTTTATTATTCATTGCCGATTGTTTTTTTATATTCTCTAGTATAAAACTATTCTTAATCATAACTGTTGAGGACCATTTTAATATCTCCATTTTCCTCTCTATAAATTCCGTCAAAGAGTGTATATCTCTTAGATGCTCCCCCGTCGTAAGCAGAAGCCGAACTTCTCGATACTGATATATAATTAGTAGTCGAAGGAGACCCGTCTTCTTCAATGGAAAATCTATCAGTTAGTTTTGCGGCATAAGTATTAGTGGGTGAACTTGTGAAATTGCAAGGTGTTTCAGATGTTCCTATTGAAGCGGCTGTTATTGTAGCCAAAGTCCTTTTTATGTTATTATTCTTATCTCTTATTCTAACTTTGATATTAGTTCCAGAACCAAATTTGGTAAGGTATAGAGTTCCACTACTGATTTTTTTCAGATAGAGATTTGATTGAGTAGATTTTATTACTTCTCCAACTGAGAAATTTTCACCATCTAAATCGGATTCCCCGCTTGATTCTTGTTGATTGAATATCTGCTTTTCTCCTGCTGCTGAACAAATTGTTCCTGATATGTAATTAAAATGTCTTCTGAATGTGATAGGCACAAATCCTGATACTAATTGAGGAGGCGGAGCAGGCTGACCACTTCCACCCGTAGGCGTTCCACCGCCAGATTGTTCCCCTCCGGGTTCGGTTATTACTGCACCGGGAGCAATTTCTGCCAACATTACGGATTTAATTCTAACATCTGAATTTGGGTCGTCCCATCGCATACGTACACGACCATTCCCCCAAAAGATAGGTTGGTCTTTTGCACCTCCGCATAATGTTCCGTCTCTGCCTGATTTGAACCATCCACGACCTTTGTAATCTTCCTCTCTTGAGTAGCGTTTCCAGCCCTTTCCATCTGCATTAGAATCTATGTATGTTTCAATGACGACCGATGGAATAGATTGTCCGTTTGAATCTTTTCTAGTTGAATTATATCTAACGTAGCCTACGCCGATAGTTTGGTCTTGTAATCTCGTTGAATGAACCGCTGAATTTGCAAATAATTCTAAAGATTCGTATCCGTCATGGTGGAACATTTCTTTTCCTATCTGCACTCTAAATGGAGTAGTATTCTTGAATCTAGCGAAATAAGATGAACCCTGACAACATGGACTTGAATCAGATGGATGGTGTCCTGTCGGTCCACCGATAAGAACATGCTCTTCTAGGGAATTTACTTCAAGAATCATCTTAACTTCTACATCTCTAAAATCATCTTTCTTATACATGAACAGCCTTTTTTCTGCTTCTGCGAAATCAGCATTACAACCGTCTATTGAGTCCTCAAATTCTGGGAATTTCTTTATTGATAATCTGACTTGATTAGGATTATTAACACGCCAAAAGTTATTTGCAACCTCGTTTATTTTGGTAACACTACCCCCTAATTGAAAGTGATTGTCGCTTAATGGGTCGTCATTATCCATCGTATAAACGAATCCGTTCTTCTTCAGAGGATAGATGTATTCCATTCCGTTTTTGTCTGTCGCCATTATTTATTCACCACGAATGTATCCCTCACTTTACCCTCAGTAGTTTGCCATTTAACTGTCACAGTTTTGTTATTATTTGTGAATGTGAAAAATACCATTCCGTTATCTTTGTTGTTCTGGAATTTTATAAATGAAGGCTGACTTCCTAATGAATATAATGCACCTCCTGAATCATGTCCTCCTGTTCCGTTAAGAATGTGTATCAGACCGTCGTTAGCATCATACGGTCCTGCTCCACTATCTGTGACTTTTGGTGAGGCTGGACTGCCTGAATTATATTTAACCTGAAAACTTCTTTGGTAATTATGGTTATGACCGCAGAGAACAAAGTCCACTCCGTTATCGTCGAACATCTGGAAATATGTTTGATTGAAATTGCCCTCATTGTAACCGTGGTCGGAAGATGCTCCAAACATTGGTTTATGAAATAATACTATTTTCCAATCGACATTCTTCATGGCTTTAATCTCTTTAAAGAATTGTGTTACTGCTACGTGTTGCGGTGAACCTGAATCGAAATCTATTTCTGTGTCCATTGCAATTATAGCGACATTTTCTTCCACATAATAATAATATGACTTCTTCTTATTCTGATAATATTTGTTGCCCTGATTATAAGAAGCATTCATAAATTCACCTCTATCGCCGTCGTCGTGATTGCCAATCGAGATTTTTAATTCTTCAAACAATAAGTTCTTCTTGCAGATATCAAAGAAATCGCTAGGGTCTCCATAGGCTAGGTCTCCGCCACAGAGCAAACGGTCTACTGGTGGATTGAAGTCTTCTCTAAAGTCATGTATCAAATCGAAATTCTTTTGAGTCGTGCTAGTCGAATCCCAGTCTGAGTTAAAACCGAGATAATAGTCCTGATTGTTTGGCGGTGTTGTCGGGTCTGGTCCACCGTCGGGAGTTCCGTCTGGGTCTGTTCCTCCACCGGAAGAACCTCCACCCGTAGAACCGACCATAAGACTATAATGTAAATTGAATTGAACGAAATCGTTTTGTATATCCGGTGTTCCTGCTTCATTAGTCCACTTGCCAAGAACAGGGAAATATTGACCAAACTTAAATTCGCCGATATTCTGTATATCGTCGAGATTTGGTATATCAGAGCGTTCATCGAACCATTGCGTAACCGCTGCGAATGGTCCTAATCCTCCGTTCTTTAATATGGGACTGACCATATCAACGAGGTTATTATTGCGACCGTAATGTCTTTCATATACAAGATTAGCACTTTGAGGTTCTTTGTTTTGGTGATATAATTCGTATATTTCTCCCTCTGTTAATGCAGTATTCCAGATTCTAACGCTGTCAATCTCGCCTTGAAAGAAGTGTGTGCTCGCTGCCGATGCTCTACCGATTGTTAATGGACTAGCATTAGTTCCTGGCACTAAGGCTGTTCCTAATGAAGCGACCTTAATATTATCAACATATAGACGCATGACTGAACTACCATTATAGGTTAAGACTACCATGTGCCACATGCCATCATTATACGCTCTTGGTGAATCAACAAAGACGTCTGTTCCTGTTCCTGTCTGCTCGAAACCTCCTCTGAATATATTACCTGCATCTTCGACCCATATACCATAATTCAAAGTTGCTCCCACGTCACCCTTTCTTACAATAGCCCCGTCAAGTCCTCCCACAGAGTAATCTTTAGTAGTTCTAACCCAAGCACATATAGAGAAAGTGGTCAGGTCTAATGCTGCCTCGTCGTTTTTACTGGAAAAATCAGTTGTTCCGTTAAAGACCTTCGAATCTCTATCACGATACCAAGAACGTCTAGCATTAGGAACAAACGCCCATTGAAAAGTTGTATATCCTGTTTTCTTTGTTGCTTGTGCTAATGCTAACGATAAGTTTTTGAGAGTCTTTGCATTGGTATTGCCGTTCACTCCCGGGTCGCCGAGATATCTAACATAAAATACTCGATAAGAAGTCATTCCGTTCTGACATTCTGCTCCTGTTGCATTAGTCCATAAATTGTTCTCGTCGTTCACATCTATGATATCAAGTATTCTCGGAGAGATATCACCGCCAAGTCCGGTTTGGAAACCCCAAATTGTTCCGCTTAAGGTTGCTGTTTTGTTAGCCATGACGTCGATAGGATTGCCTGAACCCTCGTCTATTCGCCACCAAGCATAAGGAGCATTACTAAAAACGTACTGCAGGTCATTATTGTTAAAAATATAATCCATCATAGTGGCGTCGAGTTTATCATTGCCCCAGAAGCGAAAATCTATCATTCTACCTTTAAAGTCAGTAGTAGTATTACCCCACAATAAAGAAGCACTTAGAGTTAAAGTCTGAGTAAGATTTGCTGTCTGTGAACCAAGAACATTATTGACATATATTTTGACATTAGCAGACCCTAGAGAATTATCGTAAGTGCATACGATATAATTCCAGGCGTCTACAACTAAATTATTAGAAAAGGCTGAGAATATTGTTCCTACATTATTTTTAATATCGAATCTTATTCGACCCGCTACTGCTGTATCTATAAAGACACCCCAGCCCTGATTAGAAGCCGAACCATGAGTCACAACAGTTCTATCGTTACCGTCTCCTGAAGCAGTAGGAAATATCCAGAAACAAAAGCCAAATTTGCTTAATGTCGCTGACCACATCGTAGCATCATTGCCACAATCGACAGAATCATTTACGCCGTCAAAGTCTAGGTAATTAAAATAGGAACGAGATATTTGGAAATTTTCTGCTGTTATGGGAGTAGACATTTATTTTTCATTTTATCCTTTATCAATGAATGAAAGATATTTTTTCTTATGTTTGATATATTCCTCGTTTATTTTATCTAGGTCTTTATCGCCAGTAACACGATTTTCATCACCATATATTACTTCGGCTTTTGACTTGAATTTATCTAATGATTCTAATTGTTTCGAATCTTCAAAGTCTCTAAATCTTATGAAGGTCTTGTCATTTGGTAAATCTTTTCTGAATAATGAATCTCTCGTCCTATCAGAATAAATGAATCTCAGGCGTTCTACTTCTTTATCGATATCTTTCATTAATAGCCTTTCAGAGAGGCAGGGATTCATATCGCTAGTTCGGAACATTACATCGTATAGGTCGTTTTCAGGTTGATAGGGCTTTATGACCATCTCGATACCGCGTTTAGGAAAGTAACCTCTTAAGTTTTCGTAAGGTGATTTGACTCTAACAACATCTTTGTATAATGTCAATTTAAGCAATCACCCATTGACCCAAGTTCCTTTCATGGTAAACCCTCATACCCAATATTCTAAGGTCTCTATTCGCTACGCCTCCGTTGTTATTTTTTGCACCCTCTCTAAGAGCATTATTACCCAGTCCTGCACCTGAGGGCAGATTAGTCGATTTGTTTATAGTCGTCGGACCTGCATCGAATACGAAAGAGGCTTGACCCCCTGGAGTGAATAACATTTTTACACCGTCTATTGTAGTCGTCAAAGCGACCGTTGAATCACTGGAAGAACGAGCAGAACCCGAAGCGGTTGTCACATAATAATTAGCATTTGCCTGACCATCACACCATTCGACGCCTATCTTGTTGTTATTATTTTGTGCTACGTTAATATTCTCCATGTCTAAGCCGAAACTAAAGAACACATTAGTTATTGCCGATATTTGCCATACCCAATTAAATAATATTCTCTGAGAATAATTCATATAAACTGCTCCGCCTTTAGTCCCTGTTCCAAAGCCTGTTGAAGATGTTCCCGTTTGATATCTTCTAGCGATATCTGTTCCGTTATCGTGGACGTTTACAGCCGAACCTGTTCCAGTATTAGAAGTAACCCAATCGGCAATATGAGACATGGGTTCGTTATATTCCAAGAATTGATTATTGTTGATAAATAGGTCTACGAATGGTCCTCCGTCTGCATTTCCTGTATGCTTGTGAACTGGCAGGGTTGCTTCTATCCAAGCGGAAGTTCCATCCCAGACATATAGATGCCACTGAACAAAACCACCCGAAGTATCATAAGATACTACGACCTGACCCTTGAATTTTCCCGTAAGTCCTGCTAATACTGTTCCGTTTTCGCCTATGATAGTCATGTTATTCATTTTGGATTTTGTCATTACTTCTTTAATCCACTGTGATTGAAGTCCCATTATATGAGCACTCCTTTAATTGACGTAATAACTTTTTTCATTATGATTTGTTCAAGAGCAATCATTCTACCATCGCAAACTCCGTTACTGCTACTTGTGACGCTGTTAAAGTTGAATCTATTGAAATCTTGTTATTAAATAATGCTGTTACTTCTGACGAACTCATCCAATCGACTTCCATTCCGAAAAGATATAATCCACAGTCGGCTAAATTCGCATGTCTGTTTGAAGATAAAAAATACAAATCATTCCCCGCAGTGCCTTGATTCTCGTTTAGTTGTCCGGCTATTGAAGATGTGGCAGATATATCACTAGCATTTCTATAAATTTTTATTACATCGGCAACTTGGTCCCAAGTGACAACAATCCAATTCCAAGTATTAAGTAACATTGGAGAGGACATTTTCTTCTTAAAACTTGAACCTCCTTGAAGTATCTCAACACAAAGAACACCATCGGTTTCTACCCAGATAGTATATTTGTTTGAAGAATCGTCTCTCTTTGAAACATAAATCTGATTTTTCGCTATAATATGAGTAAAACTTTCGGATACGTTCCAATGTGCTCCATTAACTAGGAGTGCTGTTAATCCTGAACCCGAAGAACCTGACGACGTAATACTGCTTCCTTCGCCTGCATCCATCACTAGTGTATAATTACCTTCGCTAACTGCGGCGTCATTACCAACAAAGAGGTCTAATACATTTTGGGCTGTTAAAGCGGTCGCAGGTCCCCAAAATCTAAAGTCTTTTACTTTGATATCGGGTGATTGTTGAGCATCAGTATCGCCTATTAGTAAAGTCGTAGATAAGTTAATTGCAGATGTAAAATTATGCTTATCTGTCTGTAAGACTGAATCAATATATAATTTCATATTATCACTTCCCAAACTGTTATCATAAACGCATACGACAAAATACCATCTATCTTCCTCCATTGCATTATCGCTGATTGCTTCTTTATTGACACCACCAGAATCTTTTATTAAAAATTGTAGTGTGTCAGTTCCAGCAGTCCGTTCTAATGTTAATCTAAATGATTGATTTGTTCCTCTCCCATGTGAGAAGATATATTCGTCACTGTCACCATCAAGAGAATTAAATCTAACCCATAAAGAAACTGTGAATTTTGTCAGAGATTGTGACCAAAGAGAAGCCTCATTGCCTAAGTCTATGTATTGAATATCTGGGTCTATTTCTCTGTTCTCTAATTCGATACAGTTCTGAGTAATGGAATTTACCTTGCCGAAACTTCTCGGATATATGGCAAAAGCCCAACTTCGACTACCGCCGCCTGATACTTGAAAGTCTGCATGATTAGGAATACGGTAATGCGTATCTGAATTTGCTACTGTGACAAGAGACGGAACAGAATCGGGTCGCCAGGGTAATTGTAAACCCGGTCCTCCTGAAACAATACAAGGATTCCCATATACACGAGCATGTCTATCGAAGTATGACGTATCACGAACATAGCCAATACCAGCAAGATAATTAGAATTTACATGGTCGAAAATCCACCATCCAGATATGAAGGCTTTATCTGGGAAGGAAGCAGTATGATAATCAACTGTTGTTCCCGTCTTAGGAACTTTATAGATAGAAGATAGACCGTCATAGATTCCCATTCTTTCGACGTGTAATAAAGTGTTACCCCTTATGTCATCGTCTGTTATTTCCTGAGTTTCAGCACTTTGTTGTTTTAAGAATAGATTAACAATCTTATCAATATATGTAGATGCTAACTTTGAATGATATATTTTTCTGAATAATCTTGTTGTAAATAGAACCATTAGGCACTATAACTCCTATATTTTATTATTATCTCTACGCCGGGAGCATTCTCATTCAGAGTATGAACTAATGAAGGGCTGAATTTATTATGAGTTATCATAACATCTCCTGTGGAGGCGTTTGGACCTACAAAGAGTCCTGCTTCGGTGAAAGTTGCGGTTGCGATGGTAACAGGCCATATCATACCATAATATTCGTCTTCTCCGAATAAATCACGATAACCGCCATCTCTCAAGAGATTAGCCCTTATTTGTTCTGAGCCTAAATTAAAATCTGCAAATGTCGGCGTAGTGTTGTTTGTTCCTAATGCGAGATAGTCGGCTGGTCCTTCTATCTTTCCTGTGTGCATCTTTGAAAAATGTATCTGTCCTTCTTTAACGACCAGATATTTATCGTCAATTGCATATTGTTCGGGTTCGAATCTATGAAATTTATTATAGAATTTAGTGCCATATTTTTGGTCGTTCCAGATTCTTCTTATCTTTGTAGTGATGGTATTCACAGGGAGAACACCTGCTCTTATTAAATCATATTCTCGTCTTATTTTAGGGAAGTCTTCTTTCGACCATAGATGCAGGAATCCAGTATCATTATATTCATATAGATTCATTCTATGTTTTTTGTTTCTCTCGTATTGGAAACGGTGATATAATTCTCGTAGTTTTTCTATCATGGTCATGTTAGATTTACACACCCGAAAGTATTAGGGAAGTTTTCGTCTATATGTGCTAGGCAGACTAGGGAACATTCGTTAGTATTCTCGGCAAAATTGTATTCGACTTCTTGTATTTCTAAATCAATTCCAAACGGAAATATTTTGTTCACTGTTACCCCTGGTATTGTCATATATGGTTTAAAGAGGAAATTATTCGGCATTGTTACTTTTAACGGAATAGGAACTTTATACAAAGAAGCATAGTATAAGATAGATGCTAAATATCGCTGAGCAGTATTAACGTCTTCAATGAATCCAAAATCTATTGAAGGAGGTTCAAGATAACCTATCTTTTTAATCATCTCTTGATTCTGTGCTATGAATCGTCTATTCAGATTAGATTTAATCGAAAACATATAGTTCGGTCCGTCTGCTTTCCACACTAATTTATCATGTAATGCCCTATCACCTTCGGCTGCTTGAAGTGAACCTCCATTGGTAGCAGTATCCCTATGCCATCTTATCATATTATTTACGTCGTCGTTAGGGTCTCCTGTTATTCCTGAACGTTGGTAAAGGACAATATAATAATTAGAAATGCCTACTAAACTTTTAATCTGCCGTTTGTTATCTTGAAGGTCCACAGTTACATTCGTAGGCGTTTCTTCAATATCAGATAGGCTAATTTCGAAATCTAATACTCTGCCGACAGGTTTGTTATTTACGTTCACATAGATACGACCGTTTACCCTTTCTTGTGGACTTGTCGGGTCTCCTATTTTTGAAAGAGTTAATTGTATTTCTGAGAAATTTGTCTCTAATGCTGTGAATGGCTGAGCAATTGCCTTTCGATTTAAACCCGTAGATGCTACATTCTTATTTTTTAGAGCAATTGGAAAATTTTCAATCTTACTAACTGCTGTAATTCTAGTAGCAACATTCGCATCCATTCTGCTTGAGGATGATTTATTTATTATTTCTGTGATATATGAAGTCGTATCAATAGCATCACCGCTGATATCTTTAGTGTCACCAGCCTTGAGGACAATTTTCTGGAAGTCTTGATAAGGATATTTTATTACGAGGAAAGGAACTCCATCGATATAATCAAGATACCAATTAAATCCGATAAGGTCTGCTAACTCGTCTAGGGCGGTTCCTGCGGAAGTATCGATAAATCTTGCTCTCGGATAAATGATTTTAACTTCTTTATCGACTAGTGTGTCAGTATCAAGAAATGGTATTCTGCTTTTTATTGAAGCGTCTCCTAATAGTGACCATCTTTTATTATCTACCATGTCTTTGATTATTTTCCAGACTTCAAATTTTGAGGCTGTGGCTGTTTGGACTTTCCCTAATTCATCGACAGGAGCAGTTCTTTTGAAATTAAGGTTACTGTTATAAAAGATATCTTTTAATTCAATTACTCTTACTTTGTATTCATGGGCTTCGAATCCCTTCCGCCCTTCACTAGGGAAATCAATCTCTCCGGTGAAGCACCAACTTTTCGAGTCAGCCTTAAATTCTGAATTTTTCCAGACTTGAATATATACTACGTTACCGGGTTGTATCATCTTAGAGTCTATATTTCCGGCTGAATTATCAATAGTAAAAGTAAGTTCGTGCATGAATGTATTCAATTTGAGAACACAGTCATGTATTTGAAATTCTGGGTCTGGGCTATCACTGTCGAAGAAAAATCCGCCCCAATATGCTCCCCCTAGAAATGCGGCTTCTCTTAATAGCATTATATCGGTTGGCTTTTCTGTGCCTTGATTAAGTGGTAGCCAGTAATCAGGAACAGGATTCTCGTTCCCTGCTAATATGCCATCTATTTCAGTTTGTGTTAATGCTCTAGTATCCCAGAACCTAAAGTCTTTCATTCTACCTTTGAAATCTGTCGAACCTTCTGCTAATGTTAAAATTCTACTGAGATTTTTTGCTTCTGTATCATTCGCAGTGGTAGCACCTAAAACACCATTTAAATAAACTTTGATATTTGCCGAACCTAAACTGTTATCATAAGTGCCTACAATATGTTGCCACTTATTAAGAACTAAGCCCGAAGCCTGTGATATTGCATCGGCAGAATCGGCATTATTCCTGAAATACCATTTTACGTTTCCATTGCCAGAATTTATGTCACATCTGAAACGTCCACCGCCAGTGTTACCATGTCGCATAATATCTCTTGTCACATCGCCTATTGCAGTAGGATAAACCCATACAGACCAAGAAAATTTTGTTAATGATTTAGACCATAAATCGCTCCAATTTCCACAATCGATTTGGTCGTCTACGCCGTCGAACTCTACGGAATTAGTAAAAGGGTTTTTTGCGGTATGGTCCCAAAACTCTAAACGGTATTTCTTAGGTTGCCAATATGTCGCTTCTTTTGTGAATGACAATTATTTAGCGAATGCTCCTGAAATTCTGACCTAAGCCTGTCTCTACTTGTTGAATTATTTCTTCTGTGGTTTTTCCGCCTACTTGGACATAGATATGTAATACCATTGTTCCCCTTCCAAGTCCTACTTGATTTCCCGAAGTGAATCCCCTATGACCGAAAACTTTCATCACTTTTTCTAAAGTAGGCATAGGATTATTGTGTGGAATATAAGCGACAGTTTCACGACCGCCAGGATTGTCACCTGCCAAAGTTAAGGTCGGTCCTCTTGTGGTAAAGACTTTTCCAGCGGCAGCCGATTGAATAAGACCGCCTTCTCTCTGTCCGGGTGTTACTGCTTTAGCGATGGCATCACCAATTTGACCTAATGTTTTCCCTGCAAAGCCTAATCCTGCGGATATTTTATCCCAAATGAACTCTCCCGCTTTTTTCAGCGTTGAGGCAGCATTCACAAGACCTTCCTTAATCTTATCAGCAATTTTCCCACCAGCGGTTAAGGCAGATTTATAGAGAAAATCAAAGAAGTCGAAGAATGCGGCGGTTAATTTAGGTTGATTGTTACCCCACCACTTACCAATATAGTCCATTATTTTTCCTAACATTGTTCCTACCCAAGTTCCAGCGGCATACATAGCATCCCTAAAACCTACCCACATAGCATCCGTATTTTTCTTGTCTGAGAAGAAAACAAATACTGCATTAACTATCATACCCAATTGTTCTATTATCCAATCTGCACTAGCAAATAGAGCAAGTCTGAATCCGTTCCACATTGCATCTGTATTCTTTTTATCTGAAAAGAAAACAAATACTGTATTGAGTAACATACCTAGTTGCTCTATTATCCAATCGCCAGTAGCAAAGAGAGCGAGTCTGAATCCATTCCAGATAGCATCCGTATTTTTCTTGTCTGAGAAATACAAGAAGATAGAATTTACAATCATGCCTAACTGCTCTAATATCCACGCACCACCACCAAAGAGAGCAGTTCTAAATCCGTTCCAGATTGCCTCTTGAACCTTTGGGTCTGAGAAATATACAAAGATTGAATTGGTTACCATACCTAGTTGCTCTACTATCCACGCACCCGCACCAAAGAGAGCATTCCTAAAACCATCCCATAAAGCCGCCTGATTTTTAGGGTCAGAGAAATAGACGAATATAGAATTGCCTATTTTCCCTAACTCTGTTAATATCCATTCACCTGTTGAGAATAAGGCGTCTTTGAAGCCCTGCCACGTCGTAGCCCAATCGTGTTCTTGCATTGCTTTGAGTAGGAATGCTCCTATATCTTTTACAACTTGAACCCAATCTGTCTTCATAATTGTGTCGATTGCTCCTTGAAATCCTGTTTTTAGTAAATCAAATGCTTTTCCGAAATCTACTTTACCCCCTGTTAAGCCTAGAGCAGATGCTAAATCTTTGACCCAATTTAAGAATCCTGTTAATTGTGGGAATATTGCACCTAATTTTTGTCCGACTGAATCGAAGGCGTCTCTAATACCAAAAGTATTATTCCTTACTGCTAAGAGAATACCGACCAGAATAAAGATAGGTGATAACTTTAGAGCAGTATTCAAAAGTTTAGTGGATTTAGCCATCGAATTAGTTGCTGTGGTTGCTGCTCCTGCGTTCCTACTGAAAGAACCCATCACACCGCCTAACGTAGTGACTAGACCAATAACAGTAGGTAATATCTGTAACTTGAAATTCTCTTGAGTGTCGTTATAGGCTTCTTGTGCTTCCTCTGCGTTGAACGTAGCGATACCAACCTGTTCTTGTGCTTGTTTTTGGTCGAGTAAGGCTTGCTCGTATTCTTTACTGCCTTTTCCGTTCTTCTTGAGGGTTTCTTTTACTTTTAAATTGGCTTTATTCAATGCCTCAGTTGCCTTGCTTAATTTAAGTTGTGTTTTATCTACTCGTCCTTGAGCATCACCCAAATCTCTGTAACTCCTTTGGAGACCGACTATTCCAGTAGCCATTGTTCCGATTCCTGCTCCTGCGGTTAGCATACCTGCACCAAAATTCTTAACTCCACTTGCGGCACTTGCTGTATTTTTCCCTACTGATGAAGTCGCATTGGCTGTTTGATTCAAAGTTTTATTTGCAGTTCCAGCGGTCTTGTTCACATTGGCAGTAGCAGTATTAAGACTTGTGACGCCTTTCTGGGCTGTTCCTGCTTGTTGTGCTACTTGCTGACCGCCTTGTGCCTTAATATCAAATAATAAAGTGTATATGTCTTCGACCATTAGACTATCTTCTTGCTCCGCATTACTTTTTGGATATTACCGATTAATAGACTTCCAGAAAATTGTGCTACTGTTCTTGAGTGCATCTTATCAAAGAAGGCGTGGTCACTCCCTCTAGCATTTTCATATCCTGAATAAATCGCCTTTGATAGAATTTTAATTTCAGTCTCAGAAACCTTTTGTTGTTGAATGTTCCGTTTCATGTGGCCTGTTATAACATGAGATTCCTGTCTCCCTGCACCGACAGCAAAATTACCCGCTGCTTGTATGTGTGTTTTTGATTCGTTTAATATTGATACATTTAATTGATTTATAATTTTCTTAATGGCTTCGGGGTCATTTTTTATTATGAATGGCAATTAATTACCCCCATCTGCCATCTCAATAAAAGCAGAATCTGTTCCCATTAATGTTGCTAATTGGTCTTTTGTTTTAACTGGCTTGTTTGGATTTGTGAGTATCTCTTTATCTGGAACAAATGACGAAGGGTCTTTAGCCGCCATTATTTTTTTATCATATTCGCTGACTGGTGGATTAGGACTAGGATTAGGATTTGTTTGTGGGTTTTTATTATCTGTCTTTACCAATTCTTCCGCTTCGAGTAATTCTTTAGATTCTAAATCTCGTATCTCTTTTGGTAACAATCCTTTTGGGTGTGTAGAATCCCAGTCTGACGGCATCATGTGATATTTTTCCAAAAATGTAATGAATTTCCAAGTATATTTTTCATGCCCGTTAAGTTCATTGAATTTAATAAACTCGCCTTTGAATAGTCTTTTGAGAACATCGCTATAAGTGACGAAACCCTTTTTGCATCATTCCCAAGATAAGAGCAATATTTTTTATTTCTCCCCTATCACAGTTTTTTAAATCTTGTTCTGTTATGTTAGTAGCAAATGTTAAGAAATTGTATAATGCTGCTCTAACTTCTTTTGGTTTCAAAGCATTAACACTATTTAATTTTTGTTCAAGTTCTGAAAATGTATCCTCAATTTCTTCGGTTACTTTTGTGATATTATAAAAGAAACCATTTATTTTAATTTGCTTCCCGTTTGGAGATATGATTCTTTTATAATTTGCCTTTGCGAACTCAGTCATCATTGTTGCCTGAGAATCTTCGACTTGAGTAAGTTTTACTTCTTTTGTTTCTTCTTTTTCTTCTGTCTCTTGCTCTTGAGCATCATTTTCGTCTAGAGTGACACCAGCGGCTTTTACATTTTCGATTATCTCTGCTTTTTCCATTAAGAGCAGTCTAGTATTCTTCCTTTAAAGGATTGCTAGTATTTCCATAAAGATATAACTTCATGGAGTGCTTCCATGCAAAGTATAGTGTCTCTATGAAGTCGCAGTAGTCATAAAAAAGTTTTAGACGAAGGCTGTCGATTGACATTCGAACCCTACTTTAAGCCTCCATTCATCGTTTGCTCCTGCTACTTGGTTCTTTGCTAGAGTGTTTAGTTTGATTTGGTTCAAGTTCAGTGTTGATACAGTATCCTTTACTTTCTGCGTTCCGTTTAAGATATCCATTGTTGCACTATCGAATTTTCCTTCTATGACTAGGTCTTTGCCTACTACAAGTTCAAATGTTCCTGATATATCTTGGTGGAAGCAATGATTCGTGTCTATTAGTCTTGAACCCGGATAAGCCTTGTTCAAGAGCGAGTTAGACCAGTTTATCTCGAAGTTATCCATTACATAAGGAACAGAGTTATATGAGAACGATAATTGTCCTGAGTCGAGATGAGTCAAGGGAACAGCAGTATAACCTGAGAAGTTGCTCACGAATGTAGGACTAGTATAGCCGAGAGACGCCATAGGTCCTCTAATCTGTCTTACTGAGAAATCTATGCCGAGGTTTATCTTACCGTCTGCGGTTATTCCAAGAGTAACATTTTCTGCTCTTGAACCCTGATATCCCATGAAATGTTCCGCTAAAGTATATGCTCCTGTGGACTGTTGGAACGACCTCACCATTGAAATGGACGAGGCTAGATTATCAGATGGAGAAGAATAGTTCGGTTGTTTAGTGCAGAGATTCATAAAATTTATATCAAATATTGCATATTTCGCAGAGAGAGTATATCTGTCTCCTAAAAAGGCATGTTTGTAATAAGTGTATAAATTATCACCCATTACCTTCTCTGAGAGTATTTCATAATTCTCGTCTACATCTGTTGCTAACGGTTGTGCTGTAAACGTTGTAGAACCAGCGACCTGTCCGAATCCAGATAACGCTTCAACAGCGTATTGAAATGGTTTGACGTGATTGTGCCATCCGGTCGGAATAAATGTAAGTTGGCTTGTGGACATTCTATTACAAATAAAAAATTATTTGAAGAAATATATAAGCAAGAAAATTTATTTTTCGATTGGGCTTAATGGCTTACCCGAAGCATGGCTTGACGGGCATCCTTTCTTCATTAGACGAGGGGGTCTTCGACCTCCTCTCTAAACTGACCAGCATAATATCTTGAACCATGATGCGTGGTTTCCCATGCTTCCGTAATAGGAAACAGGAATTGTTCAGAATAATAAATATCGATTGTTACTAATCTTTTGTAAACATTCTGGAAAGGATTTCGCTCAGTTTCGGGCGGTTCAATAGAATTAACTTGAATACTATCAATTGTTCTAATTCCAGCGATTGAATAAGTCATATATCTCATAAAGATTCTTCGCATTTCTGATACCAAAAAATCGAGCGAATCTAATCTTAGACCCAGAGAACTTAACTCAGATGAATATAATTCGAATCCTAATGTATCCACATAATCATTTTGTGTCAGGTGTGCTTTTTTACCACTTGACCGAACAAGATAGACATGAACGTGATGCCCTCCGAATCCCTGATTATATTCCAAATTTTTTGTAGTATAGACTTCGTCTTTATCTAAATGAGAATTTAATTTGAGAATAAAATATCTATAAAATATATCTTCCCAAGGTTCTGAAGATGGACCGTTCGCACCTATTACATAGATACCATCTGAATAAGCAGATTGAGAGAAAATAGAACCTATTCTTCTTCCTGGCATTAGACTTTATAGACACACCAATCGATTGTTCTTGCTACACCAGCAGTCTGATTTCCAGTAACACGAACGCCTAGTCCTGCAATCATTGGGAAGGAATAGATTTTTGAACCGTCAGAGTGACCGCCTCCTGCCTGACCCGTAATTGTTACAGCAGGTCCGACTTGATAGAATAGACCGTCTTCTTGTTTTCTTACGTACTGTCTGAGCACTAATGTATCACCGCTTACAAGGGCTTCTAATGATATATCGCATTGGTAATGATTTAGTGTTGAAAAAGCAAACATCTCCGTTTCTACGCCTATAACCATTGGTTTGTCACCTGGCACTGGCTGAATATTTGGGAAGGGCAATTTTAATTCCTAAATGCAGGTAAGTAATCTGAATTAAAAGTTTTACTAGTTAAATCGGGTTCTGCGTCTTCGTTTAAGGTATCGGAATTATAATCAGATAATATAGTTTCACCGGATACAGCGACTTGACCCTGAATATTGCTCTTCATAAAGGATTGTAGTAATATCATACCCATGTCCCAATTTTTCTTATATGTGTCTTCTTCGTCAGGATAGATGTTCCTCAATAAAGCAATCGAAAAGAATTTGGCTATTTCCTTAATAGTGCTGGAAGGGTTTTCTGTTGCTCCTGAGTAGGGAAGCCATTTAAGATTAGTTTGGTCATTAATGAAGCCCTCAGCGGCTTTAATTGCGTCGTTTATTTCCGAGTCTTTAACTCTAAATTCATTCTTGAATCCTGCTTTGTCTCTGATAAAAGATGTGGTAACATAACCTGCATAATTTTCTTCTTGACCGCTCATGAGCAATATAAAAAAAAGTGAGGATAAAAAGATTTTTGGTTTGATTTATGCTTGTGGTTCTTTTAGTGTTTTCTTTTCGGTTGCGTTGTTTGCTACCATGTCGCCACCACTGCTTCTAAATCTGTCGATTCCGAATGCCATGAAGAACGCTGCAAATACTGTAACTGCGAACAGTGCATCAGACATATCGGTAAATGCGTCTATTGCTATATTGGCTATTGCAAAACCTAGTCCGGACATTGCTCCTATGATTAGAGCATTACCATGTTTCCTACCATTGAATACTTCCCCACTTGCATTGAAAGCCATCCATGATGAAAGAAACCCTCCGCCTATGGTCGCTACGAAATATACAATCGTGCCGACGAGTTGTTCTACCATTAAATCGATTTAGACAACTAGTTAGATATAAGTAAATTAATTATTGATTAGAAAGTCTAATTAATATCGTCAGTAATATTCAAAGACTTTACAACTTTTTCTAAATATAGAGTATTTTGGTCAATTTTGTGAGTGATATTGTTTAGGATAGCAAGTTTAGCGGCTTGAAAGTCCTGTTCTCTTGCTTCTGTTTGTTGTTGGAATTGTTTAGTCCTTAATGCGGAATTTTTCTCTATTGTTGAAATAATATAATCTTGATTCTCTCTTGATTTTTTATCGTTTTGCTCGTCGGCAAAGGAATTGATTGCGTAAATAATTATTATTACAAATATTGATATTATGAAGATAGGATACCAGTTTCGTATTTGTATAGCCAAATATTTTATTCTATGTCTGCTTTAGCATGGTCTTTAATATACCTGCGTATATTTGCGTCTCTTTCGATACCTTGAAGGTTAGCAATTGCTTTGTCCAAGTATTCGATTGCTGTATCAGTAGATGCTTGATAATTTTTCATACCATTACTAACTTCCGATAACTGCTTACAGATATCAGAAACAAAGGGTTCTAGTTTCGCATCGATGTTTTCATCGATTCGAGTATCCAATTTCTGACTCAACCACTTAAACCCCGGAATGATTGCCGCAACGAGTGCGAGGATTTGTAATGCGATACCGATTCCAGAACTAAGAAATACTGATACATCTGTAACAATGTTATACATACATCGTATAAGAGACTATGTGTTTGCTTATAAGAAATAAGAAAATTAATTCTCTATCTCACTTCTTTCTTTTTGTGTTTGTTTTTACCTCGACCTTATCGTCGATATCTGCTATCTCTTTGATTTCTTCTGCTGCTTCCGGTTCTCCGATTTTCTCAGCAATATCGGCTTGTTTCTCTGCTTCTTTCTTTTGTTCCTCTGTTTTCTTTCCAGAGAGAGTATTTGAAGCCAATTCCATAATTTCGGCAAGTGTTCTCTTTGTCTTACCCATCTCTAATAGTTGGATAAATTTGGCAGACTTGAAACCATCGACGTCATTTACTGGATATCCAAGAGACATATCAGGAGATTCCTTTACTGTGAGCACTGTCGAATCATCTGCATATTGGAAAACCTTGTCTATGTTTTCTTGAGTAAATTCAAGTTCGTATTTGCGAACGTGGTCCCTAACGTTCTCTACTACATATTGGTCGGTCTCTTTGTCTATTTTTTTATTAAAAATAGGTTCATCATAAACACCGAACCATAATTGTAATTCCTCTTCTTGACCTGAAGAATTTGTTCCGATTACATCTGCATAATAATAAATGACTTCTGTTAGTTTCCCTTTTATGATAGCACGAGTTCTGACAATATTCCTCGCTCTCATATTAAATTTATTTTTTCGGCATCTATTATACCAATTCAAATATGTGTCGTCAAATGCTCCCTTTTCTCGTGGATAATTGTTCCCTCTTTTTTCATCTGTATATGCTTCAATAACTTTTTTGTGTGGGTATAATCTGTTATCTTCCAAATCTACCTTAATTTCATACATATTTAAAATGAAATTAATTTACGTAATAAAAAAGTCTTTCTATTTTTTTAAAAAAAAGAAGGGTTATAAGTTCACAGTTATCTTGTTTGGCTTCTTTAATGACTTTAGTTCGCCAGTAAATCCAGTCCCATTGACGTTACCAAATATGGATTCACCTATTGTAGGACAGGGGCTTATCTTCTTAAAGTTAAGCGGTGCTGTGATAGATGTTTCGTTTTCATCTACGGTTTGGGTCTTTGTTACTGTCTTTCCGCCCAAAGTTGCACTTGTAATTACTGTTTGGTTTTCTTCTACGCCATTAATCTTGACTTGAACCTTTACATTATTGCATTGTTTCTGTGGTTTCTTCTTATCGCTCTGAGCAAGAACGTCACTCGATGCTACTGTCATGGTGAGCAATGCTAGTGCTAAGATTACGACTATTGATACTGTCAGTATTTTAGACATTGATATAAAAAAAGAAAAAAAGAATAAAAAGGTTTGTGGATTTTTTAAGGAACTGTGTTTATGCCTGTGATTCTTCGGATTTTGCCTAAGTCGATAATCTTTGGCAAGTTCCATGAGAATCTCACGAAGCCACTTCTGAATCTTCGGTCTTCTCTGAAAGTTACTGTTCCTTCAGGTCCTTGGTTCCATTCTACAAAGTCGTCGTCCCACATTACCGCTAAGTTGTTTGCAAATCCGTTGTCTACGTAATTAGTGAAGGCATTTACGAATATGTCTCCGCTGATTATTCGACCGCCTGATTGCTCTACTCTGCTAGTATCCATTTGGGTCTTTGTATTCGGGTTTCCTCGCATTACTGCTCGACCGATTTCATTCATCATTAGTTTCTGTGCTAGACCATGATTGTCGTTTATGGCTTTTTGTGTTCTTGCTAGGTCAAGATAAGGATTGTTTGTTGAAACTCCCCAATCTGTTCCTGTTACTGCGGTTATACCAGTATCTGTTATCAGGGTAACTACTTGGTCGGCTTTGTCTCTGATGAATGCTGCTCCGATTGCTTCTAAGTTTGCTCTAAAGTAGTCTACGGTGTGTGGTCTCCAATTTGTGTGGTCATAGATTGCGAATGTTGCTCCGTCGCACTTCAATTCAAGGTCAGTCTTCTTTAGACCTACGGATTGCATAATCATGTCTTGTGTGAAGTCGATGTTCCTGTTTATGGTGACTCTTGAGGTTAGTTCTGGATAGGTTCTCTTTGTTCCTGCGACATTAACAACTTTCAAGGCATTTTGGGCTACTCTTACACGTTCCTGCATTCCGTATATGATTGCCTCTACAACGGAGTTTTCCATTCCTGAATAATCCGATGGTTTGATACCTTGAACGTCCTCAGCCACACCTACATTTTTCTTTGAAGATACCCAGATTTTCGCTTTCTCGTCCCATCCGTCTTTACTGTTCCAGATAGCATAATTCATCTTGTCTTGGTATTCAGCATCGGAAAGTTGTCCTGCGTCTCTCGCCTTGATGAATTTGTTCATCTCGTCTATTCTGATTACCATTCTTTGTCGGTCTGCAAATGGGAATTGTGTGATATCGCCTGAGTGTTGCATATAGACTTCTCTAGTTTGTGGGTTTGTTACTGCCATTGTTGCCTTGCTGTTCCTAAATTCCTCTATTAGTTGCTCGTTCAGTTGTAGTTTAGTTAAGTTAGTCATTTTGTTAGACATACCTCCACGGGGCAAGATGTAATACACATGGGTTTGGTCCTGTTATTGGCGTTTCAACCACTTTACCATCGACTGAATCGATAGTTCCGATGATTGTTCCTACGACCTTGTTTGCTGCTTCTGCGGCTCGGTCTTTTATCTTACCGGCTGTTGCTGATATAACGGCGTCGGTTCCTGGTGTTGCTGTTCCTCCTGAGACCACATCTGCTATTACAACAGATTCGGGTGATACAATCAAAGCCTTCGGGTCTGTTGAAATTCTCGCTTCTGGTGCGAATGAGAATATGTTAATGTGTGTGCCTCCTGCGGCAGTAGCAGTTTCCCAATTCTTAGAAGCATCCATTGAAACAATATCGCCTTTACCGATTGCGGCTGCTGTTTTGTCTCGTTGGTATTGCCATAAGGTTTTCAATACTTGACCGACTTGTGTTCCTCCTAATCCTGCGACCATTATAATCTCAACTCCAAGATTTCGTCCATTATAGCCACACCTTCAAGCAATTTTGCATTTGGTTTCTTTGTTGGTAATGAAGTTGTAGTCACATCTTCGGCAATTCCCACGTCTTTTGTGGTCTTTGTCTCAGATTGCTCCTTCAACTTGGCTTCTGCCTCTTTTAGTTCGTCTTCGGTCATAAATTGACCATCATAAACGACGTCTAGGTCTTCGGGCTTGAATCCTTTGTTTACAAACTCATCAACCTTTTTGCTTCGTAGGTCGGCATCATTAAAGAACAATTTTGTTCTTCGTAGTTTATCTTCAATGGTTTTCTTTAATTCTGATTTTTGCTTCTCCTTTTCGTAAGAATCGGTTTTAGTTTTATATGTATCCCGTTCCTTTACGACGGAATCTTTTTCATCTTGTATCTTTTTAAGGGACTCTGCTAGTTGCTTGTTTTTTTCCACTTCAAGTTCTCTCTGTCTTTTTTCTTCTGCTAGTTCATTTTGGAACTTGTTCAGAAGCGTATCGACATGATTAGAACCTGTGGGTTGTTCTCCTGTCATATTATTATCTGAATCATTTTTTCCATTTGTATTATTTAAGGTCGTAAAATTATTTTTGATTAAATTGTCTAAATTATAGCCGTCTTCTGCAATTGCAATTAATTCTTTCCTGCAAAGATATTTGTCACCAGTGCACCCGACAGGTTTTATCCTAGCCATGTCTATCGGTCGGAAGGCTGGTTTCAATACGACAGCAGATTGCATCCCTTCCCAATTTGTAAAGACTTTGACATCTCCATCGAATCTGAATGTCCCATGAATAGCAGGGCTTGTGAAAGGTGGAACAATACCCTTTTCAAGAGCAAGTTTGGCTTCTTCTTTTGTTACGTGAGTAATAGCATCATAACTGCCATAAGTCGGATTGAATACTACGTCTACCATAGAACCGATTGCGTAAGGTTCTTGAATTTTTAGCCAGGTATTTTTATCTAAATCTGCTATGTGGTGGAATCCGGGAGCAACAATGAGGGGTTTACCAATGAATGTCTTCACGTATTCTTGTAAATTTTCTACTCTCCAGCCCTGAGTATTCGAATGCTTATCCGATATCAGAAAATGCCTAAGATAATAATTATCTCCTGTTTTAATTATGGTCGGTTCGTAAGAAGCAATTCCTATGTCTATATCCGCAAATATTTGTGGAGTCTCTAATTGTGGAGCAACAAGTAACATTAAACATAAAACGAAAAAAAGAGGATAAAAGGATTTTTTTATTATCTTTCTTGATAATAGTTTGGATTTTTGTAGCAGTCTAAGACTTCGTAATCAACCAAAGTATTCCCTAAGTCTTCCGATTCAACTATGCAGAATTTTTGTTCCTCTGTTGAATTAGTCCAACTTGTGGTTTCTCTGAATTTATCAAAGTCTATGTTGTTCTCTTTACAATCCATGTGGTCAATGCACTTTGCTAAGGAATGTAGTTTCTTTTCTTCGGCTACCTTCCAGAACTTACTCTCTGTTGGATTGTTATCGTCGTGTGCTTCTGGTTTCCATTTTGGTTTACCTTTCCAGTCCGTCTCAGAATAGGCATAATTAGTAACAATCATTGCTGTTACTAGCAAACCTATTAGGAGGTGTTTTACAACCATCCTTTTCTCAGTCTTGGTTATTTTATAAATAGATTTGGAATTTAAGGGAGATTTAGGTCTTTCAAGGCTTTTTTAGAATTATCTTCGTCAATCTTGACAACATTAAAGAAACTCGATACATCTGCTTGTATTTCTAACCACTCTCGAAATATTATCTTCATTGCTTCCTTTCTGTCGAACTCGTCGTCCAAATCTAGATGTTTCTTTTCGTCAGGAGGTCTTATCTCTATTTTGATATGACGTGTTGCGAATCTGCTAGGCTTGCTCATGAGCAGAAGCATCCTCCCTAAGTTTTTCGATTGTTGGTAACTTCATAATTTTATCTTGGTGTTTTCCTAGTTCTACTAATGATATTGCTACGTCGTCAAGTCTTAATTGGTTCGCTGTTGTATCAGCAATATGTAAGACGTCGGGGTCTTGTTCCTGTGTCATGCGTTGAATATATCTATACATTATTTCGTGAAAGATAAATTTAGTATTCTTAATTTCTTCGATTGATATTTCTTTTTGATTCATTAAAAAATCTCTGACTGTTGAAGAATGTTCAATGTCCTGAAAGAAGGAATGCCATAACAAGTATAGTTCTTTGTTGATTTTAAATGATTTTGTCAAGTCGTCAAGTTTATTTAAGAAGTCGTTCAGATAGTCTTCTGTTTCCATAGAGGATAGAGTTATATCCTCATATATAAAAATTAAGTCTTGACGTTAATCCTCCAGGTGTGAGCACAGTCATTGCAGAGATATCTCTGATACTCTCCTTTTACCAACTTTCGGAATCCGTCTTTGACTATATTCTTAGACCCGCATCTTTTGCAAACCAAATTGTTTTCTCACCTCTGCTAATGTTTTATCAAGTTCGGCAATATTGCGTCGAGTGTTCCGAAATAAGATGCTTGTTCGATAGATATCGCCATAGAAATAGATGTATCTTTTAGTATGTTGCATCGAATCAAAATGCTGAAAGAAGAATCTATTTTCTTGAGTTAGTTTGCTCCTTTGTAGCATATACCTCTTGGCTAATAACTTGACAGCCTCTAAGGGTCTGGTTCGATATCTACGGAAACTTAAAGGTAGTCTCATACTTGTTCCTCTTTGTAGTATATATTAAACTCATACGAATAAAGAAAGGTATTTTTGTTGTAAGTCTTTGAATATTTCAGCCTATATTCGTCGAGTATCATTTGAGTTAAGACTGGATACCCCGTTATAATTCCAAAGTCTCCTTCTTCTGAATCGTATGCGATAATTGTTCCTAGTTGCTGTATATGGAGTTCTTCTAAGACCGTTCTATCTGTCAAATTCAGCCTCATTCCCGTATAGACCGTCTTCTCGACTAGCCCTGCAAAGGTCACAACAGAGGCAGCAATCCTCATGAATACAGCAGTCGATATAACCATGTTCAGTGCATCTTGTTAAAGTCTTCAAAAGGAGGGAGTCTCCTTTTTCGGACCAATGTGTTTTACGGTTACGTGACTTATAGACCACCAATTTGACTGAGGGACTTTCCAGACTTGACCTCGTCTCATCTCTTTATGTAAGTCTCCCATCCAAATATCACCCCATTCGGTATCTAGTCCGTAGACTTTGCCGAAATATACGAAGTCGGTTCCCTCGTCAGTCTCGATTGGTTCTTTCTCTTTCTCTGTGATAAACCAATACCAGCCTGAGAAACTTTCGTAGACTTCTAATATTTCTACGAGTTTCCCGCCAAATTCTTCGACGTAATATTTTCTATTGTCTGTCATTTTTGAACTGCCTCCCATCCCTCACCTTTAATGTTCCACTGAATGAGACCTAAGTTTTCCAAATCGGCTATCATGTTATTGTTCTTTCCTTTTGGACTGTCGCCGTATCTCTTGACGTATCCCAAATATCGATATATATCGGGGGCGTTATGATATCTGCCGTTTGCTGATTCTCTAGTGATATATATCAATGTGTCTCTATGTCTCTTTGATAAGTCTGTCATTGTTCTTCACCCGTTATAATGCCGTGCTTCTCAAGGTGTTCCTTTGAATTGACCGGTCCACTGATTACGCCGTCGCAGAGTTCGCAGAAGTCGGCTTCTTCTTCTGAACGTTCGACTTCTAAGGCGTCGTTGATTATTTTACTTCTTCGGAAGACTGCTTCTAAGGCGTCGTTGAGAAACGATTTTTTCTCATTCAAGTATCCGAAGTCGATATATCCGTATTTTGATTTTGTTCCTTTTAAGACTTCGGTTCGAATTGCTTCGATTTGTCTTTCCATATAGGCTAAGTCGCTAAGTACGTCGTCTAACTTTCTTTCACTCATTTTTCCTTTCAAGATTTTTGTTTGATTCATATCAGATAGATAGATAGATTAGTATATAAGGGCTAGGTGAGATAGGGGAGTCCTATAAGGTATCCTATATTTCGACTCGACACGAAGGGATTTAATGATTTGTTCAAGAGCATGGCTTCTAGTGCAAAAAAAATTATCGGACTTGGCTATTTCCCGTTCCAAATCACTTCGGGCAAGTCTTCGCCGATTGCTCGATACCAATTACCGAACAGACAATTATAGAGTTTTATTAATTCGTCGAAGTCGTCATAACTCATATATCGTCTATTGATTAGTTTGTGGTCTCTGACAAAATCGACTCGTCCTTCCATGTTCCTCAATGAGATATCGACGTCACCAAATTTATAATATAGTTCTGTGAACATTTTTATTCACTCACTACGACGTTTTTATTTTGTTTCTTCATCTCTGTTACCAGTTTTTGGATTGTGTTTAGATACCCACTTATTTTTTCTGTGTCGTGAAATATGCCATTGTCTAAGTGGTCTTCTATTTGGTCAAGTTTATGAATGATAAGAGGCATGGCTTCTTTTATATTTATGATTGCCTCGTCATTGATTTTTTTCAATTCTTAATCCTCTTTGTGTGCAGTTCTAGACCTCTTCTTAATCTCATGTTCGCCCATTCTTTATTATAGTCAGTCAATTCGTGGTCACAATAAGAGGAATGGTTCGTATCTTGACAAGTCATGGCGTGATATTCTTTTTGGTTCATGCTTCTATTATCGCCTGTTCCATTAAAGAGATTGTATATCTGTATTGTTCGATTAGTTTATAGTATTTTTCCGCGTCTATCGTCTCGTCGGTCGATTCGTTATTGTCGTATCTTTCTAAAAATGTGTTCAAGTCTGCTACCACTTTACCGATACTATCGACGTCGGATTTTAGCCAATTTCGTATCGTCTTTACTGTATCATAAGTGTCGAAGTCTTCAATTATTCTCTTGACTTCTTCATTAATTACGACTGAATCTTTCTTTAATTGAATACTCATTAATATTCATCCTCTTTCTCGTCTTGTATCTCGAAGTCGAAGTCCACGCCTAAGCCGACTATTGAACTGTTCCCGCTGTTGGAACTCACTCTTATGTCTGAGTCTTGAGTCTGTTCCCATACTTCGTGCAATGCTTCGTCAATACTATTGACTGTTAATATTATCGGTTCTTTCCCGTCTGGACTAAAGTTTTCTGATTTTCTTCTTACTGATATCTTCATTAGGCTTCAATCTCCATCTCAATCATATTTCTTCTTTTCAATACGACTTTGTCTAAATCATATTGTCGTATCATTCCCTTAACGACGTTTCCTAACATATCTTCCACGTCTACTTCGTCAATATCTTGACTTGAAAAAATTTCAAGATTCACGACGAATTTTTGAGTTTTCGTTTTTTGATTCATAGTTCTTAGATAGATAGATAGATATATAAAGACTGAAGGAGGTATTAGGAGTCCTATAAGGTATCCTATATTTCGTGTCCAGACTATAAAGTTTATATCTTTGTAGATAAAACTAGATATATGATTAAGAATCTCTTAATCTCAAGTATCGTCGTGGGACTTTGCCTTTTTTCAATAAGTCAAGTCTCAGCCGAAAAATACGTCTATAATATGACAGAGACAGAAGTGTTAGACGAGATGGTAACAGAAGTTTGTATAAAGTTGCAGATAAACTCAGAGAAATGCGACATGGTCTATGGCAGTGTAACAGGTCATACTAGTGATGGTAAAATAAAATGAGTAGTCAAAGGGCTTGTTCCGTTTGTAGATACGGTCATTATCCCTCAGAATTTTGCGACCATTGTTGTCTTTGTAAATGGTGTTGTAAATGTGACTAAGAAGAAGTGTCCTACGTGCAGAAGCACTAAGTTTAGACGAGATACAATTACGGGAATCTGGAAGTGCTTCCGTTGTGGATATATTAATAACGCTTAGTTTGTTCTGAACGCCGATTTATACAGAAGAATGTTCTATTCGGATAATAGTAACAACAAGGTTGGCTGAACCGCATAGTGACATGGCGACATTCTAGCCAACCCTGATTGAAATTTAAGAACTCACGCTCTCAATGGAGAAGCAAACTTATATTATAAAAGTTTATCCTGTCAATACATCTGAATCCATTTCTGTTTTTATGAGCAGTCTGCATCTACAATTCGGGTGAGTGTCGTCCACAGGATTAACTATGAACGGGTCGTCTTCTTCGTATTCCACTCCTTCGTATCGCTGACAGATAGGACAGACCTTTTCATCTTTTTTGGTAACAAATACTAAGATTCTTTTTGTGATTGTGGCAACGCTAGTGATGGGGTCTACTGTTGCAGTTTTAGGTATCTGAGATAATTTAGATGTAGTGGCTTTGTTTGCTATCGAAAAGGTAGCAATGCTAGAAATTACTTTGACGATTCCTTCCAGACTTTTAGCGATATCTCCAAACAGACCGCCGAATCCAATAGGCATTAGTTTCATTCTTTCTGTCATTTGCCATTGTTTGAGATATTCTTGTGCGTTCCTAAAGAAGACAGCAGTTATCCTTTCAGTCTCGGATTTAATACGTTCGATATCTGTTCCTGTTAGATAAAGTGATTTAACCTTGAGGGCTTTTCCCACATAATTAACTCCCATGATATAAGATTGCTGAACTGCTACTCTTATTAGAGCAGTAACCTCGTCTTCATATTTTTGTTTAATAGTTTCTGAATCTATGAATCCCCCTGCTTGTTTGTAGTCTCTCAGCATTTTGTTTATAATCTTTTTTAGGTCTATCTGTAATTGTTCCTGAATTAGTCTCGCTCCCCTATTTGTCTTTGTTAGATGGACATTGATTCTTGATACATCGGCGGCTATTGCTAAAGGTGAATCTTCTGTTGCTCCTAAATCGAGGATATCAAGATAGTTTAATGCTGATTTTATTCTCTCTAAGATATTCTTTCTTCCACTTCGAATAACTTTGATTGTTACCTTATCCAGCATGGTCAAGTATTCCTTTACTTCGGAACCATAGAACATTCTAGGGATTAAATTATAATGTGTGGCTATTGAAGACACTTTATCTTTAAGGTTTAAGGTTTCTTCAATAGTAATTTTATATACAAAATTAGGTCTTTTGAATGTGCTAGGAATCTGTTCCCTTATTCTTGTTGGAATGATATGTCCTCCTCCTGGTATCGCTGGAGGTGGAACACGAAAGACATTAACTAATACAGAATCTATCAAGTCTAATGTCTCATTTACAGCCCTCTGGAACAGTTGTCCTCCACCGCCGGGAATAAAGACCCTAGATGCGTCGTCTATCAGGCTTAAGACTTCTTGGACGAATTTGCTCCCTTTCTTGAGATTTGTATCGGTTAATGCTAATGATTCGAGAACAGTTCGTCTAATTAATTTCTGTGTTGTATCTGTCAAGCCTAAAGTTTCTAATACGGTTTTCTTGACTAATTTTTTAGTAGTATCGGTTAAGCCTAGAGTCTCAGAGATAGCCTTCTTAACTAATTTCTTTTGCGTATCGACAATGTTCAGAGTATCGGAAGCAAATTTCCTGACTAGTTTTTGTTGTGTGTCGGTTAAGTTTAATGTTTCATTTACTGACCTAATTACTTTCTTAAACTTGGTAACAACGTCGGCTAAGTCTAAGGTTTCTGAAACAGTCTTGAATACTTTTTTGCTCTGAGCATCCGTAAGGTTTAATGACTCATTAACTTGAATCTGGAATAATTGAAATAGTCCTGCTCCTTCCTTCCATAAACCAAACATAGAATCTTTTACGTATGCTTTGGAAATAGGAACAACAATTAGGCTTGTTCCATGTATCTCGTTTTCTTGATTAGGAACAGAACTATTTGCTATGATATTATGAGCATTTGGGAGAGGTCTAGAATAAGAATGAAAAGCCGCAACGCAGATTTGTTGCGTGGTAGCACTTGTCATTCAATTATTCAGTCCACCAAATTGTTACTGCAAATGCGATTGAAGCAGCAGAATTGAATATGTTTACGCCTATAATTCCGCCTGAGTCAGAGACGTACATATCCTCTTCATCACGAGCAACCCATTCCCAATTTCCTCTCGAATTGAATTGAATAGCGTCGTCCAATGTTTCAGTAATTGTTCCTGCTCCGTATGCAGTAGTCCCGTTCTTTATGGTTGCGACAGCGGTTGCAGGTGCTATCAACGGGTCCATCTTTAATTCTGTTCCTCCTGTTGAACCTGAACCTATCGCTGATTTACGAGCAATCTTCGCCCTGAACTGATTATCTAAAGCAGCAGTTTGACAGACAATTCTTATTCTATAAATTTTACAAGCCTGCCCTGCGGGCATGTCGAGGTCAATAGCGGTATCTTCCGTATTAGCACTTGAATTAGTTGTCGCTCTTACAGTGCATGTATATTTTCCCATTTATGGAATCTCCTTTTGTGATTTGGCATAATGACATTTTTCTGCATCTGCTTCAGTAGAAGGAACAAGATAATAAACTTCTGCGTGATTTGGTCCTACGAAATTATAATAATGATTGAATGACCAATCTGGAAGTTCCGCTTCCTTGTCGATTTCCAACAGTTTCCTTTCAAGCCTTAGTTTCATTATGGTAACTGTGTTGGTCCTGTAATTGTCCACGTTATTTCGATTTGGTCGCCTGAGTTTAAATCAGTAGATGCTATGAGGGCTTCATTCACCAAGATACCGCTGCTTGAAGCATTGAATAAGCCTGTCTTGACGATTCCTGTCCTAGTGGCAGAAGCAGTAAAAGTGTGTTTTAAACTAGTCACGTTTGTATTGTCTGTGTGAGTCTTGGTTCCTGCGTCGGTTCTTTGCATATCAGCGGAGACGAGTTCACCTGCCAGAACCGTATCTGTATTGTCGGGTGCTGTTCCGTTATTGGATAACGCTATGAATCCCGCTCCTCTAGTTCCAGCACTTGTGTTAGTGTATAATTGTGCCGATATCCAGTCTATACCATCGTCTGGAAAACCGTTATGAATAATGCAAACCGTCTTCCATTTCTTGTATAATTGCTTCTTTAAATCCCAGCGTCGAACTCTGACCTTGACTTCGCCCTTAAAAGTAAGTTGTTCTGTAATTGCTCCCATTTAGTTTAACGCCTCTATCTTACTTTGCAGTATTTTTAAAGTTTTAATTTTCTCGTCGATTAGTTCGTCATGCTTTGTCATAGTTTTATTCATAAGAGTATCCTCTGCTGCTGCAACTGCTTCTTCTTTAGTAGAGGCTGGAATAGGACGGCCTTGTGAGAATCCACCTCGATAAAAAGTTTCGTTGCTGTTGCTCTTGAGCAATTCGTTTTCTTCCATTAGTTTTTCCATTCGTTCTTTTGCTTCTTCTTTCTTTTGTGCTTCCTGTTCCTCTTTATTGTGCATTATTTCTTCTACCCATTCATCATATCCGGCTATACGAAGAATCATCTCGTCTGTTAATGCTATTCCCATTTCTTTGAGCATCTTAAGACCTTCTATTATTTCTTTTTTAGGTAGGAAGGATATATCTTGAAACTCATAAGAAATCTTGACTACTGCATCGGTTATTGGTATCATAGATTCTTCGACTTCTGGATTGTCTGTTGGGGGTTCTTCCTTATCTTCTTCTTTCTTTGGGTCGGGTGGATAGGGAGCAATGGGTTCGGGTTCTTCTTTATCGTTAGTAGGAATGTTTCCTAATATTTTCTTGAATAGATTATTAAGATAAGGGCTAAGCCAACCTTTAACCCATGTTCGCCAAAATTGTAACTCTCCTTCTCTCCATGCTATTAACAATTCTTCCATGTTTGAATATTTGACAGATTCATAACCCACTAGTGCAGAGGGAATACCGATTGCTCTTATTATTGCGTTATCTAAGAGAGTAACAAGAGAAGCATATTTGTCTAGGTCTGTATCTGCCTTCCAGTGTTCTATTGCTACATTTAGTTTAGTTGCAAACCATCTACCCGCTGCTTTTGCTGCGTTAGCAATCCACCCCATCATAACACTTGATTCGGTTTCTTCTGGGAATTTTGCCATTAATAGACCTGCATAATGAGACTTGGCTGCTTCTTTGATATTTTGATTCATAATAATTCGCTTGACCATTGATATATTTACAATCGATTCCAATCTAGAGACACCCGTATATTGTGAATTTGTAGAGACACCGCCTTCTGGATTCACTATATAAATGAGGTCTTCTATTGGTAAGAATTTGTCTTTTTCTTCGACTTCGAGTGCTTCTCCATTAGGACCTTTCTTCTTTACGTCTAGATATTCGACTGAAATAATTTTATCATCTTTGACTTTAATACGGCCTAGTCTCCTTGAATTGAGCATTTTAAGGGCTGTTGGCATCGTAGAATCTTCTTTGACTGTTTTATCATATATGGTAACACTATCGTCTTCTAATTCTGCTTGAGATTTTTTCCCTCTTATTACCTGGATTGCTGCTCTACCATAAACGAGAGCAGAAATTGTTCCCTCTACACCTTTAGTATGAATATCAATACTCTCTTGACAGTTTATGAGGTCTAATTGTAACTTCGAATTGGTATATCTTGGATTATCATATAATTTTCTTAACATCATTCTTTTATCAGCGTCTTTGACAGGTTCGTATTTTATATCTAAGACGGTCTTGCCATGACGACCCCAAATAAAGTGTGCCTTCTTTTGGACACATTCATTAGCGGTCCAGTCGTTAGTATGGATATCTTCTAATATATTTAATTTAGATTCGTCGTATCTTCTTTGAACTATGAAAACTTCCGGTTCTGTTGGGTCTTCTGAAGCATAAGCAATCGCTTCTTCGTCGAAGGTAAAATGGTATTTTTGTTTTAATAAATTATTGAGAGACTCTAAGGTTTGCTCCGGTTCAGCGATAACTAATTCTTCTACCTTATGTTGAACATCTTTCTTAACCTGTTCCAGTATGTTCTTTGACACAAAATGAAATTGTTAAGGCTAATTATTAAGTTTATATTTACTTATATCTCGGCAGATTCGGGATAATCCTCTTTATGGATTCTTTTATAGACTACGAGAACATTTAGGGTCTTATCAATCCATCTTAACTCTTTCTCTAACTGCTTCTTTCTTTCGGTAAGAAATTCTTCTGTCCAATTTACGTTATCTATATTTGATATTTTAGGAGGCTTGAATGCTATCATTTGGGATACCACGTATTCAATGTCAGACAGAGAATAGTAACATAAAAGCCTAACACTGCGAATAGCCCGATTAATAATCTCTCATAAGTCTTGTCTTTCATTCACTTTACTCTCCTTAATGTGTCGTAGCCATTTTTTAAATTTGATATTGAATAATGGATTTTTATAGGATTTCATTTAGTTTTTATCCTATTACTCAGGTTCAATAATCCTGCTGCCAATATTCCGAGCAATTCTAATAAGAATATCATCTTAATTCGTTGTCCTCATATTTACCACAATAATGACATGCTTCTTCCTCATGGTTACAAGTGTAGCCTTTTGGTTGAACAAAGTCACAAGATTTGAAGAATTTACATTTGCTCATTTTCTTTCTCTTTCTCCTTCTTCTTCTTTGCTAGGACCTTTTGGTAAATAGCGTTCAAGTCTTCAGGTGTGTAAGTCTCTTTTGTCAGCCCTAAATAACATCTGGGTTTCTTGATAAATATACTCACTTCAAATGCACTCCTTTAAGGTATTCTTCTTTCAGGTATATTTCTATTTTATTTCCTTTATCTACGAAGATAACAGTATCGCCGTCTTTGATATTGAATTTCTTGCACAACTTTTGAGGAATGGAAAGTCTCCCATGATTATAAGTCTTCATGGGATAGAGTTCGTTTCGTTCTTGTTGTTCTATCATTTTTCCCACTTCTCAGAATAAACGTCGATTAGTCTTCTTCTTCCGACTTTGGTAAGTCTCCAACTTCTCTTAATATTTGACGAGTGTATATCGATAGGTTTTCCAGTTTCACAATAGATGTTCCTTCCTCCGTCCTGTTCTTCTACGAAGTGTGAATGTTGTATCGATATTAATACTTGATTTTCTGTATTAGTCATTATATGAGGTGAGACATGACCCATCTTTTTACACTCTGGACATTTTACTCGTATCTCATGACAGGTATCAATTCTGCATCTTGAAAGCCAGTGCAACTGCTTCTTATCTGTGGATTGTTTAGTCATGGTTTATTATTCATCTCTAGATATTTGTCTAAGCCTATCAAGTCGTTCACGTCTACTCCAATAACTTCTTCATAGTTTGATTGTTGTGTGAATACTACGCCTGTTGTTGCAACATCATAGTAACTAATAGCCCTTATGAAATATGGGTCTGCGAATATTACGAGAGGCTTCATGTGTGCCAGGTGAGCAAATAGTTTGAGATTAATTGTCTTTGCTCCGTTTTTCCATATATCAGGTCTTTTTGCATCTCTGTTCGCTGTATAGAATCGAGTAGTAGATTCGTATTTGGCATAAACAAAATGAAAGAGAGGATTAAGTGTTCTCACTCTCCAGACCCAACCTTTTATGTCTACTTGTGGATTAGGTGTGATATCTAACCCGTGTTTTCTGAATATTGCGGCTATTTCTGCTTTGAAATTATCTTTTGTGAATAATATTCTCTGCTCTGTCATTTAGAATCGCTGCCTCTCCCGTCTCCCCATAAATTCAATCTATCAATGGCTAATACGACGTGTTTTGGACAGCCGATAAGTCCGATATTTCCCCATCCTAAATCGCTGTTACCAATTCTGTAATACGCTACTTTGTCTTTTTGGTCAGTAGCGAGATTACATTCACCGCAGGTCATGGCGTGGGGGTCGGTTTCTTTGCACTTATTTTTTCCGAATTAGTTGGTTCAATAGATGCTACTTTATAGCCTCTCTTATGAAACTCGCCTTCTATATTCTCTAGCATGGTAACAAGTAAAGTCTTGTCGAAATCGTTCACGTCGTCGAATGCTAGATAGCCTTCAAATCCGATGGTTCCTGTTGTAAGACTCTGTGAGAATTTCACAGAATACTTGAAGCCCTTATCACTCAATAGTGATTCACCTTAATGATGTTACTCATTAATTTGTATCTAAATAGATATAACTATATAAAGTTTATTCTTGCTCTTGAGCAAACTAATGGTCTTCTAAATCTACTTTTATTTTGGCGTCAGGCAATACTTTTTCAAATTGTTCTTTGATTTTTATTTTTTGAACTTCTTTAGTCAAGTCCAGTATATCATAAGCATTTGGATATTCACCACTTTGCAAACTAAATGAATCTGGATTTATTTCAGGTTCGACAATTACATCTCGTTCGTTAGCCGAAACAAAAGCAGAAT
>Ga0310887_10000011_pt1 | contig 32231 bp, 36 predicted proteins | sample T60D4metaG_FD_202509 | JGI IMG/M metagenome (GOLD analysis project Ga0310887, IMG submission 202509) | Lab incubated soil microbial communities from West Virginia University Organic Research Farm, Morgantown, WV, United States - T60D4 | ecosystem: Environmental > Terrestrial > Soil >...
TGATTTAAGTAATCGAGAATATTTTGTTATTCCTAAAGAGACTCATGCTAGTTATTATAGTAGTGCAATAGAATCTATAGACAAAATTCCGCGACTTTATATTTCATTTCCTGTTATGGAACAATCCGACGGAGAACCTGTGTTTAAAGGGGTTATCGTTGCATCCATCAAAATTCATGAATTAGGTCGTTTTTTACAAAGCGAATTAGCTCCTCAAGTAGCAGGTAATGTTGGGTTGATGGATAAGAATGGTATTATTATTTATGGTAGTAATCCTTCGCTCATTGGAAAATACTATCTTGGAGAAGAATTTCAATCCCTAGTACCTGAGGAAATTAGAGGACCTTATAATTCTCTATTGGCTAGATCTCTTCAAGGATCTGCTGGAGCTGAAGATCTAATATTGGATGGGGGAAACAAGACTACTATTACATATCAACCCGTCTATATAGGTGGAAAGTATTTGTGGACTTTGTTTGTGAGCTCTCCTCATCAATTAGCAGCTGAGGTGGGATTTTTGATAAATAATCAGAAAAATTTTAGTACTTTAATGATCCTAATAATTGGAGCGGTAGCCTTGGGCATTGCGTTTTTGATCCTTTCCTGGAATAAACGGCTAGAGTCTGCAGTAAATTCGAGAACTATAGAACTAAAAGATGCAAATAATTCATTGATAAAATATAATAAGTTACTCGAATCGGCTAATGAAAAACTGAGCATTCATGATAAGATGCAAAAAGAATTCATAAATATTGCTGCTCATGAATTGAGAACTCCCATAATGCCTATACTTGGAGATGCGATATTTCTTGAAAAACAATTCGAAGATGGAAAAGAAGAAGTCAAAGTTGACAAAGAACAAGTGAGTTCTATTATTAGAAACGCCAAACGATTAAAGAGATTAGCATCAGATATTTTGGATATTACTAAGATCGAAAGTCAGTCCCTGAAGCTTAACAAAGAACGCTTTAATATCAGGGACATTATTTTGTCGTCGATCAGTGATATAAAAACCCAGTTATTAAGCAGTAATCCAGAGCAACTAGAAAATTTGGATATAATATATGAACCCCAAGACATCTTTGTATTTGCAGACAAAAATCGAATCACACAGGTTATTTTTAACCTTCTAGGCAATTCTGTAAAGTTTACTGAAAAAGGATCGATTAACATCGAAGTAAAAATTGAGAGAGATGTGGTAAAAAATATTGAAAATGTGATCATTAGTATTTCGGATACTGGACAAGGTATCGATCCTGATATACTTCCAAGATTGTTTACTAAATTTACTTCAAAGTCTTTTGAAGGTACTGGTCTTGGTTTGTTTATATCAAAGAGTATTATTAATTCTCATAATGGCAAGATCTGGGCAACCAATGATCCCAATGGCGGTGCTACCTTTTATTTTAAAATACCTCAACAGTGAATTAAATGGATGTAAATCAATGATGCTTTTGCAGATTTTATAAAATCCAAGTTGATCTCGGCCATGAAAGTATGATACTAGATTGGGAGAAAAACTAGCTCGAAAAGTAAGATGAAACAAAATTCAGATGCCGGGTCTAATGTCTCTGAATATTTTTTAATATTATTCTGGATTGTTTTCTCTTTCGCGGTTTGTTTTTTTGGCCAGTCTTTTATTCCATAACTTACTTGCGATGAATAGTAAAACTATGGTTATTATCAGTGATATTTCAAGAATTATTAAACTAGTAATGGTAAGAGTCTCAAATATTTGAATCAATACTATGCCCATTATATTTCCGGCAATTAACGCGATAAAAAAAATCTTTAATATCTCCTTCCATGTCATACTGCGATTATCATTTCATATTATAAAATTAAATATATTTTTATTGAATTGATTTATTTACGTTGACCGAATAAATATTGAATTAATGTAGTCGACATTCAGAAAATGTAGTGTAAAATATCAAAAAAATTAAGTTTTATTAAAAGCTGTCAAAACCTCCGCCATCAAAATCAAATCCTCCTCCCCCTGTGTCTCCGCCCTGCATGTCTACATTTTCTGTTGCTCCTGTTTCCGTGCCGGCTCCCGAATCAGACTCCGACCCCGTGCCACCGGTATCTCCTGTGTCTCCAGCCATTGAACTCTCCATTGGATTAAGGGCCATACCCATAAACGACATTAACGACATGAAAAACACCATATCCATAATGCCCGAAAAAATCAAAAATGGCATCCATGATCTGTTATTTCCCATAAATGTTTGGAGTTGGGCTTTATCACCTTGTGAATACCATTGTTGAACTTGTCTCAACTTATTCTCTAGTTCCTGTTGTTTTGAAGTTAATACTTTTAACCCTGTGTCTGTTAATTTGTACTGCATTTTCTTCCCAAAGAAAAATATTTTCTTTTCAAATTTATCTACAAGTCGTTGACTTTCTAATTCCTTAAGAATTGTCTCAACTTCTGACTTTGTAAGTTTTGTAAATTTTATGATTTTATCGGATGTATTAAAATTCTTATAAATTGCATTAAGAACTGTGAAATGTGTTGGACTATCGTTAAGATTGAATGACATATTTATAAATATATAAAGTTATACTTAAATACTATTGCATTTTTTGTTTTTCTAATAAATTGGTTTTGTGATGAAAAAGTTGGCATGTTGATGCCATATCATTGAAAAATTTGGCAAGATGGAAATCTTTTCTGCATTATGGATTTAGTACACTGTAGGACTAATTAATCCTAGTAATCCTACGATCATCTACATGTCCTGCATTATCGAAATCTGTATTCACTCTCCATACACTATTTAACAAATATCATATTATGATAAATGAAATCATAACGAGAACCGAAACATCAATAGAAACTAGGAGGTTAAAAATAGTTGTAGTTATATTAACTATCTATCTAGCGGTAGAAATCGTGGCTGGATATATCACCGGAAGTCTGGCTTTAATTGCAGATGCTCTGTACATGTTTGCAGATGTCTTCGGAATTTCACTTGTTCTTGTAGCTTCCATATTTAGTAAAAAGCCTCCAACTCCTTTGCATACCTACGGATTCTATAGATCTGAAATTCTGTCCTCTCTTGCCAATTGTGTTATTCTGTTATTGATATCAATCTTTATCATATTTGAAGCCTACAGACGGATTTTTGAACCTCGCGACATAGAAAGCTCCATCATGCTGATCGTTGCCATAATAGGATTAATTGTAAATCTTGTTGGGCTCAGGCTTTTAAAAGGAACGCATAAACATGCGGAACATACATTTTCTGAATCAACACAGGAATATAACAATTTAGGAATGACCGATGCTCTTCATATTCAAGGTGCAAAGCTAGAATTATTTAGTGATCTTCTTGGATCTATTGCAATCATCATTGGAGCTGTTCTCATATATTATACTAATTATTATCTGATAGATTCCATAATTAGCTTTGGTCTCGCTCTGTTCATTATACCTCGTGTTTGGTATTTGTTGCAAAGATCAATATCAATTTTAATGGACAGTTTCTCCGTCAAGTTTGTTGTATAAGGACAATAAAGGATTCAATTCTGCAGATAAGAGGCGTGACAGGAGTGTTTGATCTCCACATATGGAGTATAACTTCCGGAAATATTGCATTGTCTGAACATAGTTATTTTTGATTCAACCAAATCACAAGAGATACTCCGAGAAATAAATTCACTCTTAGAAAAGAAATTTGAAATTTATCATACTACAATTCAAATCGAAAAATATCATATAGTTGATGATAGGGATCATTAAATGTTTTTTATTATCTTTGCCTGAAATTGACTATAAAGTTGTCATCTTTATAGGATAAAATAGATATTTATGTATGCAACCTGATCAATATTAGTCCTCAATGGTATCTGAAATAACTATCGCACTAGATCTCGATTCTGTTTTAGCTGATGTAATGCAAATCTGGTTAGAGGAATATAATACAATTTTTAATACCAAAATAAAAAAGCGGGATATATCTGATTGGCATATACATAATATATTATCAATAAGCAAACAACAGATAACGGATTTATTCATAATGGTCTGGCAAAAACGCTGGCAGGACATACCTCCAACCAGTAACGACCTTTCAGATGTAATAATTCAATTACAAGACAAGGGCTTTCGAATTTCCATTATTACAAAGAGAGAGCGTGTTACAATGCCATTTGTGGCTCATTGGCTAGACCTAAATAATATACCTTTTAATGATATTGTTTTCATTTTTGATGATGTGTCAAAGAGCCATTTTCCTTTCTTTCTATTGGTCGATGATTCTCCAATCAATGCGAAGGAAGTTGTTACTCCTAAACAGATAATAATTTTTGATCAGCCTTGGAATAAATCTTTAGCATCTTATACAAGAATAAGCAAATTGAATGAGCTAATTGACTTGGTATGATATATAACGATTGACCTTCAATTTTATCTTATTCTACTATCCAACTCTATAAATAATCTATTTAAGGCCGATGATAGTCCGCTATGATTACAAAGGAAGTTGAAACTTTCTTCGAACTTATCTCTATCCAAAGTTGGTTTTCCCAAGTAATCTAATTCTATGTCTTCCAGATCTGTTTTCAAATAAATCATTATTGAACATGCTTCGTCATTATCGATGTCACTTAATTTGTATTCTCTAAGCTCAAGCTTTATTACTGTCCTCCCTTCGATTACAAATTTGTTCTCTAGAATAACTTTCCTTCTATTTAATCTCAACAGTATTGAAACACTATAATAACTAATTTAATGTTAAAGTTCTCCATGTGGGGTATATTATTGTCTGCCTATTTATAGTCCAAAAATCGTATCCATTCGGGAAACCATAGCTGACTTTCATGAACCCCAATGCCTTTCGCCAAAATCTCCGGAGAGTTATAAAATACAGAATCAGCTCCTAATTCTGATGCTATCTTCTTATTCAGATCATCTATATATGATATCTTGCCAACATATTTTCTTCCAATAAGATCCTTTTGTTGAGTATATAATCCAACCTGGCGGCCATCAATGGTGGGAACGTAGCTAACTACTATATCAATTTTATGAGCCCTTGCTTTTCTTAAATAGAAGACTGTTTCAATTATGGTGCCTCCAGTTTGGATTGTACCTTGAACTGATAGAATGTTATTATCATAGGTAACTGGAGTAATAATGAACTTAAGGGTTTTACCATTGGATAGTAATTTATTCTTACTTACCTGTTCCGAATAATCAATCATTGGATCTGAATCATCATATCTGTCTTTTATTATACCTTCAACCATTTCAAATTTTTTTCCATTATTTTTGAATCCTATGTTTAAGCCTAGAGCCATTGGTCTAGTATAATCTGGTTCCGCAAAGATCATGTCTGCGTCTATGTTTTTGTTTGATAGATACTGGGCCTGAATGTTTCCAATATTTTTTCTTATAGAATAAATGCTCCTGTTATCAAAAATACTTGACACATGTGATTCGCGAATAAATTCGAATGGATCCATTAAGATTCTATTCTTATCCAGTTGTGTCAGGATATCCATACCATACTTGGGACTTAAACGAATTAGCTGTCCTGGATTTATTTCTTTTAATTTTAAGTGGAAAAAACTCTCTAGGTAGTTCTCGGAAGTAACCATAAAAAATAATTCGTTTTCATCCCGTCCCAGAAAGAGGGGTTTAAATCCTGTACTATTTCTAAAAACATAGATTTCATTGTTAATATTTATTACATAATTACCCCTTAAATGCCTGTCCAAAAATTCAGCTGCTTTATAAGGATCTTTTTGTGCCAGTAGCAGTTCTTTGAAAATGTAATGAATTTGTTTTAATGGTTCGGATTTTCTGTTTCTTATTAAAGGATGTGTTGTTAATTTATCTAAATCTATAAAAAATCCATCAAGAGCAAAATTTATTCTCTCCATTCTTTTGGACTTTGGTTTTTTTTTTGAAAGATGTCCAACCGTCGTTTGCATTGGATGATTCAGCTGCTTTACAATTTTCTCATGTATGGTATCAAATGTAGGCAACGAGCCATAGCCACCGACCTCAAATTTACCCGAACTAATTTTCCAAACTGCCTTTCCACGATGTTGGAGTAATTGCATCCCGCGAAATACTTGATAAATTATCTTTTCGTTATTGACGTTCTCATCCAGTACGCACACTGCAACTATTCCGCCCATTAAGATCCAGAATTGTTTTATCGTTAGAACGATAAAAATTTTGACATTTATACATTCTCTGATCATTTTGGTCCAAAATACTAACGTAAATATATATTCCATTGTTAACTAATCTTTTAGAATTGATAATTGGTTTATTGGGTAAAGCAAATGTTGGTAAATCAACATTCTTTAATGCAGCTACAGATTCATCAATACCAATTGCTAATTTTCCGTTTACTACTATTAATCCGAATATCGGTGTTGCATTTGTAAGAGTAAATTGTGTTTGTAAAGAGATGGGTGTTTTGGATAATCCCATTACTTCTAAGTGTATTGACGGAATAAGATATATCCCAATAAAACTAATAGATGTAGCAGGACTAGTTCCCGGTGCACACTCGGGAAGAGGTTTAGGCAATAAATTTTTAGATGACGCTCGTCAGGCTGACGTTCTAGTCCACGTAATAGATATCTCAGGATCTACCGACGAAGAAGGCAGGCCAGTTAATCCGGGTGAAGGAAATCCGCTTTTTGATTTGGAGTTCATAGAAGATGAATTTGATCTTTGGATACGTTCATTAATTCTGAGGGATTGGGACAAAATAATACGAGAAAGTGAAAATCTAAAACAAAGGATAGAAACTGTATTGTCTAATAGACTTTCTGGTCTATCAATTAGCGAACAATTAATCAGAAATTCCTTGGACCATATAAATTTGATCAAAAAGCCAAGCGAATGGACTAAAGAGGATTTGCTCATATTAAGCAAACAAATACGAACACGCTCCAAACCAATTATTTTAGCAGCTAACAAAGCCGATATCTCATCATCAGATATCAATATTGAAAAATTGAAGAATTTAAAGAGACCGTTTTTTCCTACTGTATGCGAGGCTGAATTGTTGTTAAGGAGAGCTTCTCATAAAAATCTCATTTATTATTTGCCAGGGGATTCGAGTTTCAAAATCAAGCAATCTGAAACACTTTCTAACAAACAGAATGAGGCGTTGGAGGTTGTATCTGGTATATTACACAGGTTCGGTTCGACAGGGATTCAGCAAGTAATAAATTATGCGTGTTTTGAAATATTACAAAATATTGTAGTTTATCCAGTGGAGGACGAATATAAATTTACAGACAAAAAGGGGAATGTCTTTCCTGATGCAAGAATAATTTCCAATGACTCAACTGCCAAAAATTTGGCATATTTGATTCACAATGACTTGGGAAAAGGATTTCTCTATGCTATTGATGCAAGAACAAAACAACGAATTGGTGCTGAGCATAAACTGAAAAATGGCGATATAATTAAGATAGTATCCACAATGAGTAGGAATTAATGCATGTTATGTTATGTTTAGGAATTGAAAGCACCGCTCATACGTTTGGATGTTCTATAATAGAAATTGACAAAAAAAGTGATACTGGCAATACAGAAAGCGAGTTTATTTTGTCAGAAGTAAGGGACATTTATAAAGCATCGGCAGGATGGGGTATTCATCCTAGGGATGCATCTAAACATCATACCATGGTAGCTACCGAAATCTTAAAAAAATGTCTACAAGATGCTAGAGTTGGTATTAAGGACATTGATATTGTTTCTTATTCTGCTGGTCCAGGATTGGGACCTTGTTTAAGAATAGGCGCTGTTGTTTCTAGATCATTGGCTTCTTTTCATAATATACCTCTAATTCCTGTAAACCATGCAGTGGGTCATATAGAATTAGGAATTAAACTTACTGGATCTGAAAGTCCATTAACATTATTGGTTTCTGGAGGACATACTATGTTACTTATTTACTATAAGAATAAATGGAGAATATTTGGGGAAACTTTGGATATTACACTAGGACAACTTTTTGATCAAGTGGGAAGAAAAATGGGCTTTTCATCCCCATGTGGAAATAAGATCGAAGAGGTATCTTATTTATCAAAGAGTCGAAAGATATACCCACTGCCCTATATTATTAAAGGGAATGATGTATCATTTTCGGGATTACTTAGTGCAGTTAAAACTTTGCTAAATGACAACGATAATGATATCCGTGACATATGTTTTTCACTACAAGAAACAGCATTTTCTATCATTGTAGAGGCGGTCGAACGTGCACTAGCCTTTACTGGAAATAAGGAATTTCTAATTGTTGGGGGTGTTTCAGCGAATAAGAGACTGTCCAACATGCTTGAAACCGCCTGCGATATACATAGTTCTAATTTTAATTCTTGTCCACAGAGGTTTTGTGGGGATAACGGCACACAGATAGCATGGACTGGTGCTCAGATGTATTTAAATTGTCCATCTAGTAGCGTTAAACCCGAAGATGCATCTGTTTACCAGTCTTGGAGATTGGATAGTGTACATATTCCGTGGAGATAACTTCATGAACTACCTTTATTTTGATCTTCGATCTGTAATTTAATTTCTTTAACCCAGTTACCGGGATTCATCACTCCAAACTTGTAAGTGTTGTTACTATTGTTTAGTTCTATCACTAATTTTTTGATAATTCTTCCTTCAGATCTTGCTTGTGCAATGTCCTTTAATTCAAATTCTATTTTTTCACCAAGTAATTCTTTAGATAATGTTGCTATTCGACCTTTGGTTTTTTCAAAGGCGAGTTTTCTATTTGTTAAAGTAAGAATTCCACTCTTCAAAGTATCTTCTGAACAGTCTTCAAATAGAACATTTTTTTCTTTATTTGATGAAGATGATGTTTTGTCCATAATTTTTAAAGTAATAACGTATTACTAAAATTATCTATTGACGAACGATAGAATGTTATTAAAAAAAGGTGCTGAATCAGAACTGTACCTCATTAATTGGCATGGTGTTAATGCTATTTCAAAGGTTCGAATTGCTAAAGCATATCGTAACTCTTCTATCGATATTCCATTGAGGAAACGGCGAACAATTCATGAAGCTAATATTTTATCCCAAGTAAAGTTTTTTGGGATCAATACTCCTTTCATTTATTTTCTTGACATAAAAAATTTTGAAATTATAATGGAATACATCGAAGGAAAAACGGTCAAAGACTTTTTTTCCCCCGATCTTTGTATAAATCTTGGGGAAATCGTTGGAACCCTTCATTGTAATAACATAATTCATGGAGATATTACCACATCCAATTTTATTATATCCTCAAATGGAGCCATTTTTGCAATCGATTTTGGATTGTCTTTCTTTTCTGAACGATATGAAGATAAAGCTGCAGATATCCGGTTATTTAAGGAAATATTGGCCAGCTTCCATGTAGATGATTTTGACATATCTTTTAGAAATTTCTATAATGGATATAAGAAAATATGTGGTAGTATAACGTCAAAAGTATTTAAAACAGTAAGTGAAATTGAAAAAAGAGGTCGCTATTCAAGATCTGAATTCTAACATTGTATGTAATTTTCTTTAATATTGAAATATCTATTGTATAACTTTTTTACACAATCCTTTTTCCTTATGTTGTACAAAATGATCTTGACAAAAATCAGTTTCACATTCATAGCAATGCCACCCGCATAAAGTATAACATACATTGCATTTTGAAATTGGTTTATTATAGTCAAATTCTTTAGTTTGTTTCACAATTCTTGGCTTTTGTATCCTTTTTTGCTGTTGCCTCATATGTCTATCCTCTATTAAAGCGCAAAACATCGTCGTGATGTTTGAAAATTCTTCTCCAACTGTGTGGATCTATCAACCTGTTTCATAAAATCAGAATGTTATTTAAGCTTTTCAAATGATAATTAGGGAATTTTCAACTCTTATTAGATTTGTAATTCAAATTAGTTCATAAATGCGGGAGGTGGGATTCGAACCCACGAATCCCTAAGGAACAGGGTTGTAGGAAACTTCCAAGCTCATTCTAAGCCTCGCACAATTTCTGACCTGCGCCGTTGACCGGGCTTGGCAACCCCCGCATTACTTTGGACTACATTAAAGCCAAATTTATCTATTGTTAATACATTTCATGTTAAATTCTTTGTTCGATGATCTTTCTTACCTGACGGATTATTCATTCTCTTATCGTTTAAATAATTATTAGGAGGGCATAAATATTGATTTAACTAGGGAGATGTTTTGACGGAAAAAAAACTATTTGGGACAAATGGCATAAGGGGGATATTTGGAAAAGATCTGTCAATTGAGTTTTTAATAGATATCACTTTTTCTATAGGTCGTTTTTTTGAAAAGGGGCCAATAGTGTTGGGATATGATGGTCGTTCTTCTAGTTTTGCAATTCAAAAAATTATATCGGCTGTGTTAATGTCAATGGGTATCGATGTATATACGATGGGCATGACACCTACACCTTGTCTACAATTCACTGTCAAAAATTTGAGATCTTCTGGTGGAATTATGATTACAGCATCACATAATCCTAAGGAGTATAACGGAATAAAACCAATTTCAACCCATGGATTTGAGCTGTCTAGAGATGATGAAATAAAAATTGAGTCCATCTATTATGAAAAAAAGTTCATGAGAGGGGATTCTGGTTCCTTTGGGAACTTATTCAAATTGGATGTTTTGGGACAATATATCGACAAGGTGCTATCTTTTATAGATATTGACATTATTAGACGATCAAATCTTAAGATTATCATGGATTGTGGTAACGGGGTCCAATCGTTAGTAGCTCCTTTGATAGGAAGAAAATTAGGATGTGAAGTGCTAATCATGAATGGCTATATTGATCCAAATTTTTCTGCAAGGGGCTCCGAGCCGAAAATGGATAATTTATCTAGTCTTACTGAACTGGTAAAAAAGACAAGCTCTGATTTGGGTGTTGCATACGATGGGGATGGGGACAGAAGTATTTTTTGTGATGAAAAGGGAATAATCCATTGGGGAGATAAAACAGGATCAATTCTATCTTATCATTTAATTAAAAATAAGAAAATGGATACGACAATCGTATGCCCTGTTAATTCTTCATTGGTTATTTCAAAAATTGGTGAGTTGGTTAAGAAGGATGTTTATTTTACTAAGGTCGGAAGCGTTGAGGTTTCTTATGGCATGAAAAATACTAATTCTCTTATCGGATTTGAAGAAAATGGAGGTTTTTTTTATGGACCTCTGAATTTAGTTCGTGATGGAGCGATCACCACAGCTTTGGTTTTAGAAATGATGAGCTATCATAAGCAGGAAAAACAGGGACAAACCACAAAAAGCGTTGACAAGCTAACAGATAAAAAATCGTCACTATCAGATATTTTCTCTATGTTCGATAATACATTTCAATACAAATCTAGCTTGAATTTGTCTAGCAACGATGACATGCAACATGTTTTGGATGTATGTGCTGCACATGGATCTGTATTCAAGATAGAAAGGATCGATGGAGTGAAAATATGGTTTGATGCTGAGTCGTGGATAATGTTCAGACCTAGCGGCACAGAACCTTTGATTCGAATCTATGGCGAATCCAATGATGAAAGTTTGTTAGATTCAAAAGTAAAAGAATACCTTAATTTAATAAATAATATTTTGAACCCTGCTGATTGATATATGATAACATTTTTAATACTCTTTTTTATCATAAGAAAGAGTGGAAATGATCCCAATGGGTGATTGTAAATTATGAGTAAACCATATTATGTAAAATTTGATATACCTCAAGATCTGGTTAGTGCCGTTTATGAGGCAGTAAGACTTGCAAAACAGAGTGGTAAAATTAGAAAAGGAACAAATGAAACTACAAAAGCAATAGAAAGAGGAATAAGCAAATTAGTTGTCATCGCAGAAGATGTTGAACCACCAGAGGTTGTAGCACATTTGCCAATTTTGTGCGATGAACGTTCATCTAAATATGTTTTCGTTCCTAGTAAGAAAGACTTGGGTGGTGCATTAGGAATTGATGTAGGCTCTGCTGCTGCAACTATAATAGATCCTGGCGAATCTCAACAAATTCTTGACCAGATTACAAATACTATTGATAGCATAAAAAACAAGTCTGAGTAAAACAGGTGTATTTTATTAAATGAGCAAGACTGAGGAAAAGGTCATTCCTGCAGAAGTAATTCAAATCGTAGGCAGAACTGGAATCGCTGGAGAAGTAATTCAAGTTCGCGTAAGGATATCTGAAGGAAAAGACAAAGGCAGGATTTTAACTCGAAACGTAAAGGGACCAGTTAGAATGAATGATATTTTGATGCTTAGAGAAACAGAACGTGAGGCAAGAAAAATAAAGTGATGCTTAAAATATGGAGTTATTGCAGGTGGTTAAATAATGAGTAAGAATGTTGCATCATTGCGAAACTGTTTTTTTTGTGGAAGGCATGTTGATACGGGTAAAGGGATAATGTTAGTCAAAAATGATGGATCGATCCAATGGACTTGTTCATCAAAATGCAAAAAGAATCTTCGCGATTTGAAACGTGATCCACGGTTATTTAAATGGACTGATAAATACATCAAAGGTGGAATTAGGAAGCAAAAGTGAAATGGGGGTAGAACAAACTCTAATACTTATTAAACCAGATGCATTTAAACGAAAATTGGTAGGAAAAATAATTCAACGTTTTGAGGAAAAGGGCTTTAACATCAAACAACTAAAGACCTATGATTTTACAGATGAAAAAGCTCAAGATTTTTATTCAATTCATAGAAGCAAACCTTTTTTTAAGGAACTAGTTTCATTTGTTTGCTCTGGGACCGTAGTTGCATGTATTTTGGAAGGAAATAATGCCGTCAGCACGGTTAGGATAATGATTGGCCTTACAAAATCTTTCGATGCTGCCCCTGGAACAATAAGAGGCGATTTTGGTCTGGGAATAAGTGATAATATTATTCATGCTTCCGATTCGCATGAAAGCTTCATAAAAGAGTCATCAGTAGTATTTTTATAAGTGCATCTACGTCAGCCTGTAGTAGTAGTTCTAGGTCATGTAGACTCTGGTAAAACCTCGTTACTAGATAAGATGAGGGGAACATTCGTTCAATCGCGAGAAGCTGGGGGTATTACTCAACATATCGGGGCAAGTTTTTTTCCAATAGAAATAATTCAGAGTTTGACAGGTCCGTTATTTAAGAAATTATTATCACATGATCATGCTATTCCTGGATTATTAGTTATTGATACCCCTGGACATGAGGTTTTTGCAAATTTAAGATTAAGGGGGGGATCAGCTGCAGATATAGCAATTGTTGTAGTCGATGTTAATAAGGGATTTGAACCTCAGACTATAGAAAGTATAAACATTTTAAAGAATAGGAAAGTACCTTTTGTAGTTGCAATAAACAAAGTCGATCGTATTACAGGCTGGAAAAAAGGAATTACCAATTTCATTACCGAAGAGATCAAATTTCAGCCGAAGGAAGTTCAAGTCGATCTTGATAATAAAACTTATAGTGTATTGGGTTCTCTTTCACAATTAGGATTCAATTCAGAAGCTTTTTGGCGTGTTAAGGATTTTACTAAAGAAGTTGCTTTAGTCCCAGTTAGTGCATCAAGTGGTGTTGGTATTCCTGAGCTTTTGACAGTCCTGGTAGGATTGGCTCAACAATTCATGATAAAAAAATTAGAAAGGCATGAAGGATCCGCTAAAGGAATTATACTAGAAGTAAATGAAGAAGTCGGATTAGGACCTTCTGCTAATGTCATTCTTTTGGACGGTATCATAAAGCAAGGTGATTCAGTAGTGGTCGCAAAACGCAATTCTGTTATAGTGACTAGGATTAAATCGTTACTTCTGCCAAAGCCACTTGATGAAATGCGTGATCCCAGGGATAAATTTCGTCATGTAGATACGGTAATTTCTGCTGCGGGATTAAAAATAACTTCCCCTGATTTGGATGGTGTGATAGCCGGCAGTCCATTATATGGACTCGCCTCTACCGATGACGAAGAGAAGATAAAAAATCTAGTTGAATCCGAAGTAAAATCTGCACTTATTAACACAGACTCCAATGGCATTATTCTAAGATGCGATACTATAGGTTCGATTGAGGCAATTTCGGAAATGCTAAAAAAAGAGAACATCCCAATCCGCTCTGCAGACATCGGACAGATAAGTCGAAGAGACGTGATGACTGCATCTGCAGTTAAAGAAAAGGACAGATACCTGGGCATAATATTGGGCTTTAATGTAAAAATTTTAGAAGATGCAGAAAAAGAGTCGTTTGAAAGGGATGTCAAGATCTTTAATGAAAAAGTTATTTATAACCTGGTGCGTAGCTATACCGACTGGGTATCTTACCAAAAGAATCATGAGGATTCTATCCTATTTAATGAAATATTTCCAATTTGTAAATTTGAATTTATGAAAGGCTATGTTTTTAGAAGAAGTGATCCAGCTGTTTTTGGTGCGGAAATTACCATAGGCAAAATGAAACAAAAAATGTCAATAATGAATCCTGATGGAAAAAAAGTGGGGGTAATACATCAGATCCAGGATAAGGGTAAATCAATCGAAGAAGCTACTAGGGGAATGCAAGTGGCTGTATCAGTTAATGGGCCTCAGATAGGACGGCAAATTAACGAGGGTGATGTTTTTTATACCTATCTGGATAGTAGGCAAGCTAAGTTACTACTGAATCGTTTTAATAATAAATTAGATGAAGAAGAAAAAATAATTTTGGATCATATCGTTAGCCTCAGAAGAAAAACAGATCCCGCTTTTGGATACATATAATAAATATGTAATTAATGTCATCTGATATTTATATAGTGTTAAATTTGTAAATAATATAAAACCTATGAATGAATTTAATTTAATAGGAAAAATTTTCTTTGCTCCTAATACTTCTGATTCCGAATTAATCGAAAAAGCCAAACTAAGATTGAAAGAACATGGGATACCTGAAGAGACAATTGAAATTAATTATAATGTTCAAGAACTAAGCGAGGGTGATCTATACATAAGTTATGATCCACCAGATTTAGTGTTGAGAAAAGTATATGCAAAGACTCCAAGTGGTTTTATTAAAATGAAAAGTGTAAAATCCATCAAACTCTAGATTTATCCCAATCTTATTTCGACTAAATCATTAACTAATTCATCAAAGCCCTTAGTTATGTTTATCTTCCTATCTGTCATTTGAAATGAGTCTCTTAATATTACTTCACCATTTGTTTCTAAATCCTCTTTACTTACAATTATGATTTTTTTACTCTTCTTATTTTCTGCTTCTGCAATTTGTTTTGAAAATGATCTTCCTAACAAGTCATAGTCAACTGGAAAATTGTTTCTCCTTAAATACGAGGCTAATCGTTCTACATAATCATATATTTCGATTGAGTCATATACTATATAATTCAAATCTTTAAATTCATCATTTTCATCTTTCTTAAATATTCCTTGTTGTTTCATTGCCAAAACAATACGCTCGATCCCACCCGCTGCTCCAATGGCTCCAACATCTTTTCTTCCAAACGCATCGGTAAGTTTGTTGTATCGACCACCTCCAACGAGGGATCCTAGATCATTTCCTGTGTCTATTGCTTCAAAAACTACCCCTGAATAATAGTCCAAACCTCTTACGATGCCCAAATTAATTCGAATGTTATTTATTCCTTTATTTGATAACGACGTATTGATTTTTCCTAGATCTTCCCAGCTTTTCAGTTTGAGCAAATTCATAGCACCATCTAATTCCTTGAAACTACCTTTTTTCTCTGCAAAATTAATCACTTTTTCTAGGACTTTAATATCAATTCTTTCATCATATTCTTTTAGCACACTGGCTTTTCCCTTCTTTGGTATTTTGTCAATTGCCCTAAATATCTCAAAAGTTTCTTCATCGTTTGATATCTTGAGAATATTTTTGATATATTCTTCAATTAAATTTCTACTGCTAATATCGATTAGTATATTCCTCAATCCAAGTTTTTGTAGAAAAATTGATGTAAATTCAATTATTTCAGTATCAGATTCTATTGATGTAGGGCCGTATATTTCAATGTCCCATTGATGGAAAAATCTGTATCTTCCTGCTTGTGGCTCATCATATCTCCAAACTCCCCCAAAGGAGGCCATTTTTGTGGGAATCTTCAGATCTCTTCGTGATACAAAGTATCTTGTTAATCCTATGGTCAAGTCAAATCTAAGAGCAATATTCCTATTCCCTTTGTCTACGAAATTGTAGATCTCCTTAGTTATAGAAGGACCTGACTTTGTCTCGAGGGTAGATAATAATTCTAATGGAGACGGTTCCATCAACATAAAATTAAAAATTCTTGCAGAGTCTATGAAAGCATTTCTGATCACATTGATGTCCTTGTACTCGTCTGGCTCTAGATCCCTCATCCCTCTCGGCAGTAGAAATTTCATTGTTGTTTAGATTGTCAATATTTTTTAATTTAGATTTTCCGGTTCATTATAATATCTATCAGTTTAATAATGCTGTATGTTTCTTGACAGTGTTGAATATCTTGACCATATGACGGACGCATATTTACGCATCAGAGGTCAAACCATGAATGAAGCTTTTGAATATTCGGCAATGGGCTTGGTTAATATTATGTATGATATAGAAAATATAGAGAAAAAGCAACAGATTCCTATTTTTGCAGAGGGTGACGAGTTAGAGAATCTATTGTTTGATTGGCTTGATAAAATCTTGCTGATGATGCTCATTGATAAAGTGATTTTTTCAAAGTTTAAGATTGAAATTACCTTTGATGAATCTTCTAATAGATACTTACTTACGGGCTATGGTGAGGGCGAACTTGTCGATATTAGTAAGCATGAACTTAAGGTGGAAATTAAAGGAATAACCTATCATGAAATGAAAATACTCAATTATAAAGATACAAATGAAACCATAATTGAGTATATAGTAGATTTATAGCCTTTTAGCACTTAAGATGCGTTATATCTGTTATTGCCATTCTAAACTTTATTAGTAAATTAGAATGTTATTATTCTATTTATAATAAATAGTTAAATCTAGATCTAAATGATATAAATATTTTAATTTTCGTATCATTTTATCAATAGATTGGTGCCTACAAAACACTGGAAAAAGAATGGAGGTTAGAATATTCTTATTCTGTCTATTACATTGTTTGGGTAGATCATTTCTTTATAAGCGTTTTTTCATATAGAAATATATAGAAATATATAGAAATATATAGAAAATTCATGATATGCTGGTATCTCATGTGTCGGTTTATAACAGTGTGTCGCATTCTAACACATCATGATCTAATTTTTTCAGGCAGTTAATTCTACTCTTTTATCTAGCATATATAAATTAGGTAAAAAATACATTTAAAGAATTTTGTCATGGTCAAAATCGGATATCAATCTGAAGAAGAAATCATGCAAGCAATGGTATCTCAGAAATTTTTTAATTTGATAACTACAAATCATACGAGTTTTGCATAATTTCATCCTATTGATTGTGCTCAGATCTTAATTTATCATGTCATATAATAATTACAATAAAATATCTTTGAATATTTGAGAAATGTAAAAAAAATCAATTTATAACAAAATATATAGTACAGTTGAATGCGGTTTATATAAATTTAGTTTTTTATGTTAATACGTTTTCCTTAAAAATCTATTAATTTTTCATTAATATAATGATTCATGTGATCGTAAAGTCTTATATATCAAATATTAATATAGATTATCCGTAAAAATGACTAACGAATCAGGATCTACCTCCTCTTCTAATACTATAATAGAATTATCCGAAAATAATTTTGAACACTTTATATCTGATAACAAGATCGTCTTAGTTGATTTTTGGGCAACATGGTGTGGCCCATGCCAATTTATGCTCCCAATATTTGATAAACTTTCCAAAAAATACACGGATAAAGTCAAATTCGGTAGATTAAACGTAGATGACAATCAATCAATAGCAATGCGTCTAGAAGTGTATGCAATACCTACATTTGTAATGTTTGTTGGTGGTAATGCAGTAGATAGAGCAGTTGGTGCAGTAGGCGAAAAGGGATTGGATAGTCTACTCCAAAAAACCCAATCCTAATAAATAAGATCAGTATAAAAACGAGTTTTTTTGCTTAATTTCCTATTTATGCAATTATATTAAAAATTGATAATAAATAACAGATGTGCTGCAAACTTGTGATTAATTATTAGAAAGAATTTATTATTGACTTGATTTAGATATCATGAGATAAAGTATTTGACGGAAACTCTTTCTTACGATATACTTATAGTAGGGTCTGGCTTGGCAGGACTTAGGGCTGCTATTACTGCCGCCTCGAAAAACAAGAATCTAAAAATTGCTGTTCTGTCAAAAGTTCAGGTCATGCGTTCTCATTCTGTATCTGCTGAAGGGGGTACTGCTGCTGTACTGTATGAAAACGAAGGTGATAACATAGAATCGCATATATATGATACTATTAAAGGTAGTGATTTTTTAGCAGACCAAGACGTTGCAGAAAAACTTGTAAATTGGATTCCATCTGAAATAATACAACTAGATAGATGGGGAATGCCATGGTCGAGACGGGATAATGGAAGAATCGATCAACGGAAATTTGGTGGCTATTCTTTTCCGAGGGCTACTTATGCTCAAGATAAAGTAGGATTTTATGAAATGCAAACGCTCTATGATACATGTCTTAAATATGATAATATTTTTTTCTTTAATGAATGGTTCTGTACCTCAATCCTTCATGAAGGGAATACCTTTCAAGGATTTACTTGCATAGAGATGAAAAATGGCAATTTTGTTAAGGTCGTTGCCCCATCAGGCATAATTTGTACCGGAGGCGCAGGCAGGATCTATAGCTTCTCTACCTATGCTTATTCTTCTACTCCAGATGGTTTAGATATGGCATACCGTGCTGGAATGGCTTTAAAGGATATGGAATTTGTTCAATTCCATCCCACGGGTATTTTGCCATCTGGAATCTTGATTACCGAAGGTGCGCGGGGAGAGGGGGGATATTTGATCAATTCTGAAGGTGAGCGGTTTATGAAGAATTATGCAGGCGAAAAATTAGAACTTGCTCCAAGAGATGTGGTGTCTCGTTCTATGATAACTGAAATTCAGGCAGGGAGGGGTTTTAAACATGTTACAGGTGCCGATTGTCTTAAATTGGATCTAACACATCTAGGTGCAGAAAGAATTAAAGAAAAACTTGCAGGGATCAGAGAAATTGGAATCAAATTTTCTGGAATAGACGTAATTGATGAACCCATCGAAGTGAGACCTGTGTGTCATTATATGATGGGTGGCATCCATTCTAATGTGGATGGTGCTACTGAATTTGATGGGCTGTGGGTAGCTGGTGAGGCCTCGTGTAATAGTACTCATGGAGCAAATCGTTTAGGGGCAAATTCTACTTCTGAATGTCTCGTATGGGGTGCTATTACTGGAGAATTAGCTGCCAATCACGCTTTAAGTAAAAAGAATAGCATTCCAAGTACGGATGATCATCAATTTTTGATGGAAGAAAAGAGAATTTATGATGGGATATTTAGAGGTCGTGGCGATTCTAACCCCTATGAAATTCGAAAGAATTTGACTGACACTATGGATGAAAAATCTTATGTTTACAGAAATGAAAATGATCTCATAGAGGGACTAAAAAGAATTCGTAGTCTTAAATCTTTGAGTTGGAAACACGTTGATGATCAAGCAAAAGAATACAATACAAATTTCATTAATGTGATGGAAATAGATTCCATGATGCGAGTTGCTGAAATAGTATTGATGGGTGCAATAAATAGACGCGAATCTAGAGGAGCTCATGCACGAATAGATTATCCCAACCGCGATGATAATAACTTTTTAAAACATACTCTTGCGTATCATAATAGTGACGGGGAACCTAGGATGGAATGGCATCCGGTCGTATTTACTCGGTATGCACCAGTGGAGAGAAAATATTAAATGGGTATAAAATCTAATAGTGAGAATAATCCTAGTACAGGTGGCGATATTAAGCTCAAATCTGGACGTGAAGGATTGATGGGCTGGTTGAACCCTACTAGATATGGTTGGGAAAGAGTATCTTATTGGTTGCAACGTTTAACCGGAGTAGGTTTGTTAATCTACTTTATAGGGCATATATATGAAACTAGCTCATTAGTAAATGGGATTAATGCTTGGAATAGTATGTTAGAGTTGACTCAGACAACTGGAGGCCACATATTTCTATTATTGGTTATAGGTGCAAGCACTTTTCATACAGTTAACGGATTACGCCTTATTTTTACCGAGTCTGGAATAGGCATAGGTAGACCAGGACGACCGGATTATCCATATGATGCAACTTCTTTGAATTATAAGCAAAAATCTGGCATATGGGTTGCTATGTTATTAGCTGCTATTGCCATGTTGTATGGTGGTATGGTTATGTTTGGAGATGTGAGCTAAGGTTGGACATGACAAACACCTATAACAGCTTGAATTATTTTATGGAGCTTAGAATCTAGGATGCCGTTATTAAAATTGCGCGAAAGTCAAATAATGAAAATTCATTATTTGACGGGGATATGTGCCGTATTCTTTGTGGCAATTCATATATTATTTAGACTTATTATGCCCTTTGGCCAAAGTTTAGAATTTCATAACGTAGTGGCTAATTATCATAATATGTACTATGTGATACTGTTGGAATTAATCCTCGTTTTTATCTCCATTCATGGATTTAATGGCTTGAGAATTATCTTGATAGAACTTAAACAAAATCAATGGTGGGAGTCCACAATAACTATATTGGTGCTGGCCGCAATGATTGGTGTTGTAGCATATGGTACAAGAACGATTATTATTGGGAGTCAATTATAATATGTATCAAGAAAATTTAATACACTGGTCATCTTTTACACCAATTCTGATTGTTAAACTTGAATCTGAAATAAAAACATGTGTGGATAGATATGAGCGAAGAAACTAACAAAATAAAATTAAAGGTATATAGAACTAATTATAACAAAAAAGAGTCTCCACATTATGACGAATTTGAAGTATCTGTTAAACGATGGACTACCGTTTTGGATGCACTGTTAGATGCCAAATCTTATTCTGACAGCAGCTTAGGAATTAGATATTCATGCAGAATGGCTTCGTGCGGGTCATGTGGCATGAAAATTAATGGCAAGCCCAGATTAGCATGTTATACAAAAATATCCGAATTAAATGACCAAACAATAGTTTGTGATCCACTGCCTAGTTTCCCAAGGATAAGAGATTTAGTCACAGATTTTACAGAATTCTTCTCTCATCACAAAAAGATCGAACCGTATATACATAATGAAAAGGTACCCATTGAAGTTGTAAATAAAGATGATTTGGTTGAATTTAAACAGACTCCAGAAGATGTAGACAAATATTTGCAATTCTCGTATTGTATTAAATGTGGTTTATGTTATTCTGCATGTCCTACCGTAGCAACGGATACAAAGTTTCCAGGACCTCAGGCTTTGTCTCAGGCCTATCGATATATGGCCGATAATAGAGATTCTGGCGAGTCCACTAGACTTGACATAATTGATGATAGACACGGAATTTGGAGATGCCATTTTGCGGGTTCTTGCAGTAATGTATGCCCTAAAGGGGTTGACCCGGCATTAGGGATTCAGCTTCTTAAGGGCCATCTGATCGGAATTACAAAAAATGATAAAAAAATTGCGACTCTAAGGTCAAAAGAGGAATAGCAAAAAATTCATTATTTGCCTAGTAACAGACTATTTTTCACTCTTTTTTCTCATCTGGTTTTTCTGAAGGTTTTTTACTTTCATTTACCTGCTTGTTTATGGCTTCTGCCATGAAGTGATTGCTAACATTTACTTTTACATCGTTGATGCCTTCAACTTTAAAAATATTGTCTCTTACATCTTGTGCTATCTTAAATCCAAATACTGCTGGACAGAATGGACTTGTAAGATGCAAATCGACATCAACTTTTCCTTTATCGATGTCTACCTTGTCTATTAATTCTAACTCCATTATTGAAACTCCTATTTCTGGGTCAACTATTTTTGTAAGTTCATCAAATATTAGACGTCTAGTTAGTTGTAAATCTTGAGACATGATTAACATATATTGTCATCTTGCCTATTTATTAATTATTTACTAAATTCCAATATTTTTCGTCTAATCAATTTTATTATGTTAAAATATCCGTTTAAATTAAAATTTTTGAATGTATAGGTCCAGGCCCAGCGGAAATTTGGATGATAAAGCTCTATCATTTTTGTCTTCAATAGCCGAAGATGCTGACTTATTTTATTACGATATTTTGGGAAGTCAGGCTCACGTAATAATGTTATATGAAGTTGGTATTCTGACTAAAAAAGAACTAGTTGCTATTTTAAAAGGTATAGATCACTTATTGACCAATTCCGATTCATTAAACAGATATGGTGATAGCACTTCTGAAGACATCCATGAATTGATAGAATCTGCTATTATAAGGATCACCGATATCAAATCGGGTGGGAAAATGCATACTGCTAGATCGAGAAATGACCAAGTAATATTAGACATTAGAATGAAACTTCGGGATGATCTAAATCGAATAAGTGCTAATATAATTCTGCTAATAAAATCATTATTATTGCAGGCAAGCAGCAATGTTGATTCCATAATGCCTATGTACACTCATATGCAACAGGCTCAATTGGGTGTTTTTTCTCATTATTTATTATCATATTGCTTTTCTTTAACCCGAGATTTCGAAAGATATTCAGAGTCATATGAAAGGATTAATTGTTCTCCACTGGGGGCTTGTGCTATTGGAGGAAGCAGTATGAACATAGATCGTGAAAGAGTGTCATCCATGTTAGGTTTTTCAGATATTGTCTATAACAGTATAGATGCGACGAGTTCACGAGATTCATTGATAGAATTCGCTTCTACTTCTCTGACTTGTATGTTAAACCTATGTAAGGTAGCAGAGGATCTTATTGTTTGGTCTACATCCGAATTCGGTTTTGTTTTCTTGGATGATCGATTTAGCTCATCCTCGTCCATAATGCCGCAAAAAAAGAATCCTGATCCTCTGGAACTTATTCGTGGAAAGACAGGGGTCGTACAGGGAATTTTGGTAGCAATTTCTACGATCATGAAAGGATTACCTTCAGGATATAGCAGAGATTTACAGGAAATAAAACCTTTGTTATGGAAAATTACTTCAATACTTGAAGACTCTCTATCTATTATGGTCGGTGTGATATCCACAATGAGTGTAGATAAAAACAAAATGTACGCAGATTCATCTAAAAGTTACGCTATATCACTAGACATTGCAGAACAACTTATAAAAAAAGGAGGAATACCTTTTAGGGAGTCTCACAAATTAATCGGTACTTTAGTAGATTATGCGGTAAAGAATGGAAATATCCCTTTGAATCTATTAAAACTGAGTGACATATCTAAAGCATTAGGACTGATCGAATATTCAAATCCCGACCTAACGCTAGAAAAGATTCAAAGTATAATCCAAAGTTTGACTCCAGAAAATTCAATAGAATATCGCGCTACTAAAGGTTCTCCTAATAAAAATGAACAAAAAGAGATGATATCCTACATTACTACAAGAATGAATGAATATGAGGAAATTCTTGCGGATCGTTCTAATAGGTTAAAGATTGCTAATGACAAACTCAATTTGAAAATAAAAGAATTTATTGACGATTCTTCATAACATATTAATAAGAGATTATTCTCTATTACTAAAAAATCTTAGATTTAAATTATCCCATCAAATTACTTATATTGATGTCAGAAGTACACTCACAACCTAATCAACAAAACAAAGAAAATAGCCCTACAAGAGACGCAATATACATCGGTAAAAAACCATTGATGGCTTATGTAACTTCAACACTTATTCAATTGGCAAATCAACCTTCTGTAACTATTAAAGCCCGTGGTTTAAGCATTGGCAGAGCTGTGGATGTATCACAAATAATACTAAAGAGAATGGAAAATGCTGGCTATGCCGTTGGTGATATCCTTATAGGATCTGAAACCGTTCAAGCCGAGGACGGTAGAACAAGAAATGTTTCGACAATAGAAATTCAGATAAAAAGAAATTCTTAAATACCTTTAGTTTAATTTTTCTCCCTTTGTGCTATGGAAATAAAAATTGCGGCGATATTTTTAGCACATATTAACCCTTTGACTATTTCGCACGAGTCAATTATCCAAAATCTTTTACAGAATTATAGCGTTTATATTTATCCGGTCAGGTTTTTGAAAGATGGAATGGAAATAAATACACGAAGTTTCCCATTTTCCTACGAAATTAGAAAACAAATGATATTGGAATCTTTTAATTATCACAAAAATATTCATGTTCTTGGGGATTATGCTTTTCTTTCTCCATACATACAATACTTTCCACCATTCGTATCCCCTGCATTTAAGAGATTAAAAAATAAGATAATTCTTAATATCCGGGAAAATTCTTTCATAACCTATACTGGAGATAGAGCCGAACGGGTTCTGTTATCCCTCTTTGGTTTTAATCCAGTTAAAGCTAATAGACAAGTTATCTCGTCAACGAATGTAAAAAATCTTTTATATAAATCGGTTTTATCCACCGAAAATCTATACCCTAATGAGGGATCAAAAAATAATGATTTGAAATGGCATGAATATGTTTCCCCTAAAGTCGGCCAAGTGATAGAAGACAATTGGGAAACTATAAAAAATTTTTCCATTACAAAGGATGAAACTATACGTGTTATGGGTATGAAATTTCCAAAAAATGGGTTTATTTAAGTTGATTACTGTAGATTTAACACTTTTATAGAAGTAAAAAACTTGCAAATCTATGAATACTAAAAATGCTGATTTTATTTGGTTTGACGGTGAATTCAAATCATGGGATTCTGTTACCGTTCCTATTACAACTCATGCGTTACACTACGGAACGTCAGTCTTTGAGGGCATCAGGGGATACTCCAATGATCAAAATCTGTTTATTTTTAAACTTAAGGAGCATATGCAAAGATTACTTCAGTCTGCCGAGGTTTATTCTATAAATTCAAATTATACCCTTTCTGAAATGTGTACTTCTACTGTTGAATTATTAAGGAAGAATAATATTAGAAAGTCTTGTTATATTAGGCCCCTATTATTTGTTGGATTACATGGCATAGACCTTAATGTTACTAAACGCTCTCCTTCTCATCTAGCCATTATTGCTTTCCCTTTTGAAAGATATTTTCCAGAAACCGGGATAAGAACATGCATTTCTTCATGGAGAAGAATAAATGAGAACTCTACTCCACCGATGGCAAAAGCTGGCGGTAATTATATGAATTCCGTGTTAGCTACTCAAGAGTGTAAAAGAAATGGATATGATGAATCGATATTACTCGATTATTATGGGAATGTGAGTGAAGCACCAGGAGAAAATATTTTCCTAGTTCGAAATAATAAGATTTATACTCCATCATTATCGGATTCTGTGCTTGAGGGAATTACTAGAGATACTGCAATCACAATAGCAAAGCATCTTGGTTATGAGGTATACGAGCGATCCATTACCCGTACAGAATTATACATTGCCGATGAAATATTTGTTACAGGTACTGCAGCTGAAATTACTCCAATAATAAGCGTGGATAACCATAAGGTTGGAAACGGAACAGTTGGCGAATTTACAAGAAAAATCTCTGATTACTACCAAAAAATAGTAGTATCTGAAATACCTGATTTTAATACGTGGGTTACTTCAGTATGGTAAATTCAATGTTATTAGTTCTACAATCAAGAAAAATAATGCTATTTAGGAGATGTTGAAACAAATGGATGAAAAATCAATCAAAATTGCCGTAATTGGAACTGGTGGCTGGGGTAAGAACCACGTGCGTGTATTAAACGATTTGGGGGTATTGTCTGCAATTTGCGATTCAGATGAGAATAGATCTCAAGCCTTAGCAAAAAAATATAAGATCAATAGTTATTCAACTGTTGAACAATTACTTGAAAAGGAAACTTCCCTTGATGCGTGTCTAGTATGTACTCCAACCAAAACACACTTTCCAGTCGCGCAAGAAATAATTAAACATGGGATAAATGTGTTTGTAGAAAAACCATTATCTTTCTCATCAATTGAGTGCGAAGAACTTACAAAATTGTCAAAACAGAATAATGTAATTTTAACCTCTGGATACATAGAGCGTTTTAATCCTGCTGTACAGGATCTCAAGCAAATTATTGATGACAATACTTATGGGGAATTATTAATGATGGAGTTTCATAGGGAAAATAGAATGCCCATGCATATAAAAGACGTAGGTATAATCTATGATACTTCAGTTCATGATATTGATACTGCTTTGTTTATTTTTGATAGTAAGCCAAATGTGGTTTTTGCTCGTGCAGGAAAGAAGTTTCATAATTCTGAAGATTTTGCAACAATAATGTTAGGATTTCCAAATCAAAAAGTAGCAATAATTGCATCTAATTGGATTACTCCAAAAAAAGTTAGAAGATTTTCAGCAGTTTGTTCTGAGGGAACCATAACCGGAGACTTTATCACTCAGGAAATAAAAATAGATGATGAGAACCAAACACTTATTCCACGAAGGAATATTCGAGAACCATTAACCTTGGAACTAGAAAACTTTGTTAAATCTTTGTCTGGGAATATTACCAAGTATCTCGTAACTCCTGAGGATGCTACCGCCGTAACAAAGATAGCTGAGGCAGCTTTAATTTCTAGCAACACTGGGACGCCCGTTTACCTTTCTTTCTGACGTACCCGTACTTCTGCTAATAATATACACATTCTGAAATGCGTCTTGAATTGTAATGTTCTCTGATTAAGACATTAATGATCTTTTATCTTTGTCATTTTGGCTACTTAATTTGGTGTCTCAGTTCCTGCACCTCATCTGATAAGTAAATTCGTATTTTAAGTTAATTATAAATGGACTGCAATGATAATCTAATTTAATTAGAATGTCTGAAAAAAAAGAAAGTTCTGTAATCAATTTCATTTCTCCTAAAGCTACGATTGGTAAAAATGTTAAAATATGGCATTTTGCGTATGTTGGGGATAATACCGTTGTGGGTAATGATGTTATGATCGGCTCACTTACTCACGTGGATTACAATGTTAAGATTGGAAACAACTGTAGGATAGAAGGTTCTGTTTATATTCCACCACTTACAGAGATTGGGAATGATGTTTTCATTGGCCCTGGAACTACCTTTACCAATGATCCTTATCCTATGAGCAAAAGAATGATTGGAGTGATAGTTGAGGATGGAGCAATCATTGGAGGGAGATCCATTATTAAAGCTGGTGTAACAATAGGTAAAAATAGTGTTATTGCAATGGCCTCTGTTGTAACTAAAGATATACCTCCAGATGTAGTTGTAATGGGACACCCGGCAAGGATAAAATATTCTAGGTCGGAATACGATGTAAAAAAAACTAATTGGGATGTTTAGTATTTCCTTAAATTCCATTTTTTATTCTCCTGACAAATTTATATTCTAAATTAGATCCTTTTTATTCGGATGATTTTATAAGGTTCTGAAGTAATGTTGAAAGTCGATGGAGAACAAATAATACAGATCACAATTAATGCTTCATTCCTATTCAAATTTTCTGCACAATTCTCGTACTACAATTCCATTGTGTTGAAAGTAGAGTTCGCCGCTATTATGATTAACTTGTAGTTAGGATGACGGTGATTGATATTCTTTCCCATTCTATCAATTATTTTCTTATAGTCTTCACTTGAACAGGCAATTATGATGTTGTTAGTAGAATTGGGGATATAATTTTCAACGTCTTCGATTTCTACTTCTGCAATATAATCTCGTAGTTTTGATTCCAGTAATTCTCGGATAATTGTTTTGTCTCCTCTTATTTCGTGATTGTCAATCGTCCAAAAAATAGTAACCTTTGTTCTACTGGCCTTTATCTCCCTGAGCTTTAGTTGACTTCTTGTTTCATCAACCAAGTTTTTTATGAATCCTTCAATCGATCTAATTGTCCCATTCACCATATAGCTTAATGCAGTGGAACTAGATATAGACAAACCAATAATCCTTAGATCGAACAAGCCGTTTGCTATTTCATCAAAATATATTGATTCTACATTTTTGTAAAAGATTTCTCGTTTATCTTCTTTTGATTTACCTAATTTTGAAATCTCATTGATGCATGTTAACTTTGAATAATTGTTTATGATATTAATCGAGTATACTAATTCTGCAGATGTTATACTTGCTAATTTGATATTATTTTGAATGTGATTGTTCTCATTAATCAAATCAAAAATGCTATTTAAAAATAAATTTTCATTTCTTTGTTGATGGGAACCCAATGTTATTTCAGATCTCTTGTCTGAATTTAATGGATTATAATAATATGTAACATCTATCCCAACCATTAAACCTGACTGATGTTCAATGAGTGTGATTATTTCATTATTTCCTCCAATTCCTAGTGGAACATTAATTACAATTGCAGTATTTTTCCTTAAATAAGTAATTATCTCTTTAAATTTTAATATTATTTCATTCTTTACATCCTGATTGACTTTTCTTATCCTGGGTGCAAAAAAGACGATTGGAGCATTACTAATCGCTTTATCGAAAGGTTCCAAATTTAACAGGAGCTCCTCCTCATTTAAGAAGTTAATATGTGGGTATTCTTTTACAATTTCAGAAGTGAGAACAATTCCCAACCTAGAATTTTCATCAATAATGATTACTTTTGATTGCCTACGGAGTATCTTTTTTGCAATCTCATAACCCTCAGTGCTTAATCCATAAATCACAACAAGCTTGTCTTTAGGATCACTCTTTTCTGTCTCCAGATTTTCAACATTCCTTCCACTATTATGATATGTATCTTTTGATAATTTTTTAGGTTGTTCGCTTACAGTGTCATTTGTATTATCTATTTCGTCTGAAATTCTCTACGCCCCCAATACCTTAATTTTAGATTCTTTATTTAGTTTTGGATTTATTGATTTTTATTGCAATTTCGACTAAATAACGACTTCAAGAAACGAAAGAATTTTTTAATATTAAAGAATAATTCTAATTGTGAAGATTTGGTTTGACATTTTGACTCCAAAACAAATAATGTTTTTTAAACCTGCGATTAGTATATTGCAAACCCAGGGTCATGAGGTCTTATGTACATCACGAAATTACAGAGAAGCCAATGAATTATCACGATTAATGGGGTTGAATCTTTTGATGATTGGTAACCATGGAGGATCAGATCTTTATGATAAGCTCTTTCAAAGTTCAAAGCGAATTATGGAGCTGGCTAAAATAATTTCAAAATTTTCACCTGATTTGGTGATCAGTTTTTCATCTCCTGAAGCTTCGAGAGTTTCTTTTGGTTTGGGAATAAATCACATTGGTTTCAATGATTCACCACATGCAGAAGCTGTTGCAAGATTAACTATCCCATTGTTAACAAAGTTGTTTTCTCCCTCTGTCATACCTATTTCCGCTTGGAAAAAATATGGCATATCCTCTAACCAAATCATTCAGTATAAGGGCTTAGATCCTGTTGCATGGTTGAGCCGAGACATTGATGAAACCACCTTCCGACTGAACGGTAGGAAACGACCACGTGTAGGTAAAGATTTTGAATTCTTGAAAGGGTTAAAGATAGATCACTCTCGAAAAACTATCCTGATAAGACTTGAAGAATCAAAGGCTGCCTACATTTCTAACAAGAATTTGCGAGTACGACCATTAGATCTAGTAGATTTTGTTGTAAATAATTTTGCAGATAATACTACCATCATTATTCTATGTAGATATCCAGATCAAATTACAGAAATGTCCAAAAGATTCAGAAATAAGGCCATTGTATTGAGACAAGTTGTTGATGGAGTTAAATTACTACGTAATATTGATATTTTTGTTGGTGCAGGGGGCACAATGACTGCAGAGTCTGCACTACTCGGTAAACCCACTATTTCAATAGCTCCAATTCAGTTCTATATTGATGACTATTTAAGAAAAATTGGATTGGTTATTCAAGCTTCTAGTCCATTACAAATTGACAAATTATTGAAATCATTCTTAGACGATGAACAAGAATGCATTTTAATACAAAACCGTGCCGCACGGATTTTGAATAAAATGGAAGATCCGATTGAAAAACTCGTAAAATATGTATCTACAATTGATAAAAAATAGATTCGTAAAATTAATAACGTCCGTACTTACAATATAGAAATGCCCGGAAGCCCGGTAGTATTACAAGTGCCGAGTGTAGTGGCCAAGCATAGAGGCCTTTGGAGCCTTTGACCCCAGTTCGAATCTGGGCCGGGCTATTTCTATGAAGAAACTAATGTATGTTTGATTTTTATTTATTATGCTGTGCTGCTCTGTTCTGCGCTATTTTCTTGATAACATCTACCGATTTTTCCTAATGCAATAGTAAATCTGTGGAATTTGTTTCAAAGACCTAGAAGAAATCAAATGACTAGATTAAAGTATTTTTGTCACTAGTAAGATGCAACTTTAACTGGTGTTAATTTTGCATAGTCAAACCAATTTCATGATGCTATTCCCATGACAATCCTGAAATCTATAGAGAGTAGAATCAATTGTCTCGATAATACAAACCAGATTATCCTCGCCTTAAGGACTTTTCTTTATATCAACCATATGATTCATGTTCATAGCACCATTTCCACGATTTTTTTGGCAGTTCTACCATAACTGGATGTTTGTGATTCTCAAAGTGTTTCCTAGCATGAAGTCCGACCGAAGAATCGCAACAACCGACATGACCGCAAGTAAGACACATTCGTAATGCAACCCAATTCTTTCCTTCATTTTGACATTCTTCGCATCCTATGGTGCTTGGTGTCAATTCCTTCTTGTTAGATTTATCAATATGTTCACATATTTGTGTCATGTGTGATTATGAATATCAATGAATTTAAACACTCATTAGTACGATCTCAACTTTTATGAATTGAATTAATACGGAAATAAACTCGTTCTCCTTATCTTTACAGCATATAACCGTATCATTGGATCTGAATGGTTTCTAAAATACCACTCGATCCTTCATACCTATGTTTTAACTTTAGAATTTAAGTAGCTAATAAGTTACCAACTTCATATCTTATTGATCATACACCATATTTTAAATCCTTGAATATAAGAACTCACGACCTCAAGACATGTTGGTGTTACTATTTTGAAAGTTTTTTATAGATTCTATTAAAGGTTCGGAGAATTCTCTAGTCTATATGAACTAATGTATAAATTATATCGCAAAGCAAAATAAACTAAAATTATTATCCTTTTTATAACTACTTTAATTTCTAGTTGAATGAATGAATGAATTCGATCATTATTGTATGTTGCTTGTTTTTAAGTTTTAAATCTTTGTTTGATTTAATATTTCAGGAATAGAACAGCTATAAATCCTTGAATTGGCGGCTCAGACCTTCGATTGGACTTGACAAAGGTAATAGAGATTAAATAGTATGTTTCACATATATTGATATTATGCCTCAAAATAACAACAAAAATGGTAATAATAGAGGTTTAGCTTCAGCTAGCGAAGAAACTAGAACACGAGTAGCGAGGGCCGGCGGAAAAGCCAAGCATGATGAAAGAGGATTACAAGCAGCTAGCGAAGAAACTAGAACACGAGTAGCGAGGGCCGGCGGAAAAGCATCACGTAAGAATACATGATCCATTTCATTATGGGTTTACACCCAATTTACTTTCCTTTTATTCAATGATTGCGGTCCTTTCGCTCTGTTTGATATTTGTACGAATTCTGACCTTAGGTATTACTAGATTGAGGATTAAAATCTGATCTGGTTCTGTTATTTACTTATTTTTCAGGTCTTCTAAATGTGACACCCAGTCTTTATCCATTTAAATATTTAATAAGTTTACACAAACTATTTTTAGATCATTATTGAAGATTGACTAATAACTAATTTTGAATGATCATGTTATAATACCTTAGTAAATATATGTGAGAAATAACTGATAAAAAAAATAGAAAAAAAATTACGTTTATTGTTGTCCTACAGCGTTACTACCGGTGTTATTTTGAGTTTGTGAGTTTGCGTTGTTTCCTGAACCAGCAGTGTTGCCACCAGATACTACACCACTACCTTGGTTAGAGGATTGTGATTGGCCTATACCTTGGTTAGCTGTGTTGCCACCACTACCACCTTGTTGT
>Ga0310887_10000017_pt1 | contig 28867 bp, 71 predicted proteins | sample T60D4metaG_FD_202509 | JGI IMG/M metagenome (GOLD analysis project Ga0310887, IMG submission 202509) | Lab incubated soil microbial communities from West Virginia University Organic Research Farm, Morgantown, WV, United States - T60D4 | ecosystem: Environmental > Terrestrial > Soil >...
GTCCGCCGTGGCGTCTGTGGGCGTAGACCAGGCGGAGGTGGCGTGATGCCTTTCGACATCTACGGCGAATCCCGGGATCTGCCCGACGTGTCGGGGATGCACTTCCCGGCGCGGTGCACGCACTGCCGTGGCGTGTACGACCTGGGTTCGGTCAAGGTGACCGGCCGCTACTCGGACTGCTCGGTGTGGAAGTCGCCTTGCTGCAACCGGACGGTCGATGACCGAGGTGAGACGGGCTGGAAGACGTTCAAGGACTACATCCGCTTGGACCGCAACGGTCGGGAGGTGCGGTCGTGATGTCGGCGCCGTTCTGCTACATCGTCCACCGCGCCACCAGTGAGGGCACCTGCGCCTGCGGCAAGAAGTTCGACGACGAACTGGCGCTGGACACCCACATCCTCGGCCCGGAGCTGGCAATGAAGGCGCACCGGGACCGGATGGAAGCACTGAAGGTCATCCACCCGTGTGTGCCCGCAGACGACACGGAGGAGGTGTCCTGATGCCCAAGGTGATTGACGAGCTGGGCAACGAGCAGACCTGGACCGCCGTCTACTTCCGCTACTTCGTCCGCTACGAGGACCCGTTCGCCTCGCTCGAAGAGGCGCTGGGCTACCTGTCCTGCGGCGAAGAGGAAGGCTCGCTTTCGGCCAAAGAGGTGCGCGGCCCGGACGGCAAAGCGGTTGTCGGCGAGGACGAGATCTTCGACGCCTGCTACGGCTACGACCGTTGGGCGCAGGACCGGCGAACGCAGACGATGCGCGAGATCGGTGGTGCACAGTGAGCAGTGTCAAGCCATACGGGCGCATCGACACCCGGCGCACGGTTCCGCAGGCGACCGAGGTCGGACGGTGCTCCAGCTGTCGTGGCGGGATCTTCAGCAACCAGCCGTATGCGCGGGTCCGCCGTCCAACGACCGGAAAGAACCACCTGGAGTGCGTGCCCGAGGGCGCGGTCGTGCTGGAGGTGATCGAGCCGTGACAAGGAAAACCCTTACCTCGCGCCAGGTGGAGGCGCTGGAGCTGGCATCGCACGGCGACGACAACACCGAGATCGCTCGCCAGATGGGCCTGGGCGTCGAGGCGGTCAAGTCGCACCTGCGCAAGGCCTACAAGGCGCTTGGTGCACGCAACCGCGTCCACGCGGTCGTGCTGGCGTACGCCGCCGGCGTCATCAAGGGACCCGAGCCGGTCGAAGTGGTGGTGAAGCGATGAGCATTTTGACTTCGTCGTGGGTTCCGGTCTCGAGCTTGTACACCGGAGCGCAGATCACCTACGCGGGCGCGGACTACATCGTGCTCGAGGTGCTGGAGCAGCCGATCGGCGGATGGGTCGTCATCGCTCATGCCGTAGCCGATCTGGCCTCACCATCGAAGCGGCTAGCAGTCGTCTTTGGGAACCCCGTCGCCGATGTGCTGCTGTCCCACCGGGTTTTGGAGGTGGGTCATGCGTAACTGGCTCAAGCGCTACCTGTACTCCCTGGCGATCCAGCTTGCCACGTACGCGTTGGTGTATTGGGTCACCGGCATGGCCGTCCTCGCTGTCGTGGCCGGGGTGGTCAGCTTCGTCGTCGCATGTGCGGACTGGGACTGGCGCCAGCGCCGCAAAGCGGAGAAGGCGGGGGCGTCCGATGCTGCCGCTTGAGTTCATCCCGCCGACCGTCGTGGTCATCATCGCCGCCGTGGTGTGGCTGCTGGCCAGGTTGAACCGCCAGATGACCGCACGGACCGAGACGGCGGGCCCGGTCGACTCCTTCGCCGACATCGAGCAGATCTTCGAGCCCGGTCCGGAAGAGCTTCCCGCCGACGAGGCGGCAGACGTCCACCAGCAGTTCGCGGTGATCGCCGCGATCAACCCGTACCTGGACAAGCGGTTCAAGGCGATCGTCGCCGCCGCTCAAGCCATTCCAGCGCAACGAAGTGAGGATGATCCCAGATGAACCCGACCTTCGACTTCTGGTCCTACGCGCTTGGCGCGGTGACCGCTGTTGCCGCCTTCGTACTGCTGGCGTCGAGCCTGCTCCCAGCGGAGATCAACGATTGGCGGGAAAAGCTGGCAAGCAAGCGCCGCGCACGGGATGCCGCACGGGCAAGGCTGATGGCCGAGGCTCCGCGCCACGGTTCGCGGCGGCGGGCGTGGCGTACCCGCCGTTCCGCTGGCCGCCACTGCCTCAACGAGGACCAGGACACGCGCGAGCTTTCGGTGGAGCAGGTTCAGGCCGCGATCGCGGCGGCCATGGGCGAGAAGGCCGAGGTGGCCGCATGAGCGCAGCAGAAGTCATCAAGTTGGCGGCGATCCTGCTGGGCTCGACGCTCGCCGTGCTGGTGTTGAGCTACTGGGTGTTCGCGCCGTTACTCGGAAAGCTCATCGGCAACCGGTTCGACAAGGAGTCCGGGCCGCTGGCCGAGGCGGAGGCGGCGCGGTGGAAGGCGTACAAGGAAACCGGCGAGTGGCCCGTCGACCTTCCCGCCGCGACCAAGCGTCTCGGCCGGATCGCCGGGCGGATGCGCCGTCCGCTTCACCGGCTCAAGACGGGAGCCGACAAGTGAACGGCGGATGGTTCTACCTCGCCCACGGCGTGATGACCCACTGGCGTCAGGCGGATGAGCATGGCTGGCTTGCGATCGCTTCGGTGTGCGAGATCGAGCCGCTGACCGCAGGTGCCTGGTACGGCGCAGGTTCTCCGGCGGAGGTCGAGTGGGCAGCCGGGCTTCCCAAGTGCCGGATCTGCAAGTCGAAGGCGGGGGTGTCGTGATCCGCTTCTTCGCCGACATGGACCCGACGGTCCAGATCATGCTGGCCATCGGTGTCGCCTGGTGCATCACCGGAGCGGCAGTCATCGGGATGCTGGCCAGGGACGAATACCTGCACCGCCAGCGGGTCAAGGCCAGGCGCGTCAAAGCTGCTGCCACGACTCGTGTCTACCGGCCGTTCGAACTGTCCGATGCGTTCCGCCATCAGGAGTTGCGCCGGGAAGGCTACCCGGATCAGCCGTGGCGGGAACGGGAGACCGTGGCCGGGCAGATCTCCGAGCAGCCGACCCAGGTGGTCCGCTACGACTCCACCGGCAGGTGGGTGCGGTGAGCCGGCCGAGACTGCTTGACGCCTTCTGCTGTGCCGGCGGTGCCGGTATGGGCTACCACCTGGCCGGATTCGACGTGACCGGCGTGGACATCATGCCCCAACCCAACTACCCGTTCACCTTCAAGCAGGACGATGCGCTCGAATACATCGCCGCGCACGGGCACGAGTACGACGTTATCCACGCCTCGCCTCCGTGTCAGGCACACTCCGCGCTCACGACGGGCACCAACAAGGGGCGCGTCTATCCGGAGTTGATCCCGCCCACCCGTGCGGCACTGGACGCGCTCGGCCGCCCGTATGTCATCGAGAACGTGCAAGGTGCACCGGTTCGACGTGACATCACGCTGTGCGGCGAGATGTTCGGGCTCGGCGTGATCCGGCATCGGCACTTCGAGCTGGGTGGGTGGTCCATGATGCAACCCGCGCACGTCAAGCACCGCGGACGGGTGGCCGGCTGGCGGCACGGCGTTCTCGTGGAGGGTCCGTACTTCCAGGTGTACGGCGATGGCGGACGCAAGGGGTCGGTTGCCGACTGGCAGCGCGCCATGGGGATCGACTGGACCGACGTGCGCCGCGAGTTAGCCGAGGCGATCCCGCCCGCCTACGCCGAGGCGATCGGACTGTCGCTGATGGATCATCTTCGGGAGCAGGTGCCGGCATGAACCTGATGTTCTGGCGCTCCGACCGGGAGGCCGCGCTCCGCAGGCAGCTGCGGGAGACCACAGTCAAGCTCGGCAAGGCCAACGCCACCATCAACCAGCACGAGGCCACGATCCGGGCGCTGAACAACGCGGTCCAGGACTGGCAGGACCAGCTCGCCGAAGCCGAAGCAACTATCGAGGGCTTGGGCCTGGAGAACGCCGCCTTGCGCAGGCAGATCGTGGACGCGGACAACACGGCAGCCCGGCAGGTGAGCTCGTGAGCTCCGTCCTGGCAGACATGCCCAACGAGGAGTACCAGGCGCATCCTGCGCTGTCGTCGTCGGGCGCGAAGAAGCTCCTGCTGCCATCCTGCCCGGCCATCTTCGACTGGGAGCGCCAGCACGGCGAGGAACACAAGCGGGAGTACGACCTGGGCTCGGCGGCACACACGCTGCTGCTGGGCTCAGGCCCGGAACCGTTCGTGATCGACGCGGCCGACTACAAGACCAAAGCCGCACGGGAGCAGCGGGACGCGGCCTACGAGCGCGGCGATGTGCCTTTGCTGCCGCATGAGTTCGACGCGGTGCAGGAGATGGTCGCCGCGGTACGCAACCACGCCACGGCGGGCGAGCTGTTCAGCGAGGGCAAGGCGGAAGTGTCCCTGTTCTGGACGGACCCGGCAACAGGTGTGCCGTGCCGGGCCCGGCCGGACTGGCTGCGCGACGACGCGATAGTGGACTTGAAGACGACGAACAGCGTTGCGCCGCAACATATTGCCAAGTCGGTGGCCGATTTCAGCTACCACGTACAAGCGGCCCTCTATCTCGCCGGAGCGATCCACCTCGAGCTCATCCCGGCGATCGCTCCGTTCTACTTCGTGTTCCTGAGCAAGAACCCACCGCACCTGGTCAAGGTCGTGGAGTTGGACGACACCGCACTGAAGATCGGCCACGAGCGGATGAGCCTCGCGCTGGAGATCTTCAGGGACTGCACCGAATCCGGGATCTGGCCGGATTTCGGCAGCGAGATCGAGCTGATTTCTTTGCCCGCCTACGAGGTGCGGCGCCACTACGGAGGGATGTTCGCGTGAGCGAGATAAACAAGGCGCTGGCGGAGTTGCAGGCGAACCTGCCGCGCATCACCAAGGACTTGACCGCCAAGGTCGAGACTCGCACCGGTTCCAGCTACAAGTACCAGTACGCGGACCTGGCGCAGATCTCGCGGGAGCTGCTGCCACTGCTGAGCAAGAACGGCCTGTCGTTCTCCTCCCGCCCGACCCGCCGCGACGGCCAGTTCGTGCTCGCCTACGAGCTGCGGCACGTCTCCGGCGAGCAGATCGACGGCGAGTGGCCGCTGCCGGACCGCGGTACCCCGCAGGAGATCGGCTCCGCGGTCACCTATGCCCGCCGGTACTGCCTGTGCGCGGTCACCGGGTTGGCGCCGGACGACGAGGACCACGACGCGATCGTGGCCGAGAAAGCCGAGCGGCGCCGGCGCCGCGAACCCAGCCCGGAGAAGGCCGCCGCACCGAAGGCCAAGCCGATGTCCGCCGACCAGCAGAAGCGGATGCAGACCCTCTTTGAGCAGTTGGGCATGGGACCCAAGGACCGCGAGGAGCGCTTGGCCTACGCCAAAAAGGTGGTCAAGCGCGAGCTCCGCTCGGCCACCGAGATGAGCCACGACGAGGCGGAGCTCGTGCTCGCTGCCGCGTTCGCCGAGCTGTCGGAGTCGGGTGGTGCGGCGTGACCACCTTCTATCAGGACGACACGGACGCCATCACCGAGCTTCTGATGGGCCGCCAGGTGACCAAGGTCTCCGACGCGGAACTGCTTCTCGACAACGGAACCGTGCTCCGACTCGAAGGCAACGACGGCGGGTGTGCTTGCAGTGCCGGATGCTACGACCTGACCGAGTTGAACGGCTGCGACAACGTCATCACCCGCGTCGAGTTCCGCAACGACCCGGACGACGACTACAGCGACGAGAACGGCGTCTACCAGATCTTCGTCTACGCCGACAACCAGAAGATCAACCTGGCGACGTTCGAGGGGTCTGACGGCAACGGCTACTACGGAACGGGCTACTCCATCACCGTGACGGTTGCTGGCGGTGCGGCATGACCGAGTTCAATCCAGTGTCGATCGAGGCCGCGATCAAGGACTGCTACAACCGGATAGCCAACGGCGTGAAGGTCTGCGACCAGCGCTACCAAGCCTTCCAGGAGGCCGACCACGCCTACGACATCGCCGTGGCTCAAGCCATGGTGGACCTGGATGGCCCGGGATATCTGAAGAAGTTCAAGGCCGAGCTGAAGACCATCAACGAGCGCAAGGTGCGCAACACGGCCGATGCCGCGTACCGGTACGCGGACAGACTGGCGAAGGCGCTGGAATCGGAGCTGCGTGCACTCCAAAGTGTCGGCGCTTCGGTGCGTGCGGCCTACTCGGCCGCAGGGATCGGTGAGCACTGATGCTGATTTTGATCACCGGCTCCCGCACTTGGCATGACGACCTGTACGTCTGGCGGACTCTCGACGCCTTGCTCGCCAACGCCGAGGACGGGCTGATGCTCCATCACGGGCACTGCACCAAGGGCGCAGATGCCGCCGCTGATGCGTGGGGCTTCACCCGCCAGTCCGAAGGCAAACCGGTCACCGTCGTCAGGCACCCGGCGAAGTGGCGCGACGACAACAACAAGCTCGACCGCCGGGCCGGGTTTCGCCGCAACGCCGAGATGGTCGCCACCGTCGCCGCGATGGACGGGCCGAAGGAAATGCATGCCTTCATCCGCAGCAACTCGCCGGGCAGTACTCACTGCGCCAACCGTGCCGTCGAGGCAGGCATCCCGGTCATCAGGCACAGGTGGGAGAACCGATGACCCTGCGCCGTACTCAGTTGAGCCAGATCAGCGCCAAGCGCTTGGACGCGTTCGGCGGACGTATGCCGATGTCCAGCTTGGACAAGCCAGGCCAGCCGAAGAAGCCGATCGCGAAGCGGTGGACCGACACCGGACCCGACGAGGCGACGGTCAAGGCCGTGCTCAAACGCGATGAATGGAAATGCGCCTGCTGCGGCGATCCGCTTTACGGCGACCGTGGCTCCGGCTGGTGTATCGCGCATCGAAAACTCAGGGCCCAAGGCGTCGACAACTCGCCGGCGAATCTCTACGCCTCGTGTCTCGACTGTGAGCGGGAGACGCATCGCGGACCGGAGCGTGCACGCCAAGCCGGTTACATGCTCAAGTCCACCGAGATCCCGGCGGAGATGCCGATGGAGCACGCCATCCACGGCCATGTCCTGCTCCTCGACGACGGCGGTTGGCGTCGCGTCGAGGCCGAGTTCATCCCTGGAGAGGAATCCGATGAGCGTCACCCCTTCTAGCTTCAGCGAGACCTGCGGCCAGTGCGGCTACCAGGTGTCCGGCCCTGACCGGGACTACGTCGAGGAACGAGTTGAAGACCACGTCTGCCCGGACGAACCGTTGCCGTTCCGCTGGTATCAGGCCGTGTTCAATCCGGCACTGTGGGCCGTGATCGGCATCGTCGCCCTCGTTTCCATCTGTCTGGTCGTGAGGGGCTGATGGCTGATGTCTTCCGCTGATTCCTATATAGGACCGGCATACCAAGCCGTCGCTTCGGTTGACCGGGAGGCGCTACGTAAGGCAGTCATCTCGGCGCTGCCTGTGGACTGGGATGACTACACGACGCTGGTCAAGGTCATTCCGGCGGCCGATGAATCCGGGCACCCATGGAACATCTGGGGCCACCCGGAGCAGGTCGCGGATGCGGTGATAGCCGCGCTTCAGCAGTACCTGCCGCCGGTGCGAGTCAAGGAGGTGGACTCCGATGCGTGATGACTGCCTTCACCCAGAGATCGCACGGTTGGCGGCCAAGCTCGCCGAGGAGATCTCGACGCGGGTGTTGTTGACCGATCCAGAGCTTGAGGAGCTGGAGATGGTGCTCAAGTCGAAGCGGGGGTGCCGTCGATGAAGTTCGCCGACGAGCTTTTGGCTGACGTGCCTAAGGACGTCTACCTGAGGGTGCTGCGCGCGTTCTTCGGCGCCGATCCCGACGGTGACCACCCGAGCAACATCCTGCTCGAGTCGTTGCTTGAGGCACCGAGGTTCTTCAAGCACGCGGTCGCGGTGGCATTTGCGGCTGGCAGGGAGTCGGCCTACGACCGGAACAAGTGGCGGGTGCGCTCATCGAAGCTGTTCCGCGAGTGGTCGATCGGCGCGAGCCTGGATGCTGCCGAGGAGTCGCTGCACGCATGCCGCCAGCACTATCCGGACGCCTGGATCGAGCACAGCCGCAGCGGATCAACGCCGTGGGAGCGAGTCCCCGATGTAGGTGGTACCGATGGCCGCTAACAGCAAGATCGAGTGGACTGAGACAACCTGGAACGTGATCTCCGGATGTACCAGGGTTTCCGCCGGATGCGACCACTGCTATATCGAGCGCACGCCGCCGTTCCGCATGGCGGGCAGGCGGTTCGACAAGCCCGGAATCGGCGGCACGACAGGAGTGACCCTTCACCGGGAGCGGTTGGAGCGGCCTCTGCGGTGGCGCAAACCCCGCCGCGTGTTCGTCAACAGCCTGGCCGATCTGTTCCACGAAGCTGTTCCGGCCGAGTTCATTGCCGACGCCTTCGCCGTGATGGCGCTCGCGCCGCAGCACACCTTCCAGGTGTTGACGAAACGGCATGGACGGATGCGCTCGCTGCTGTCCGGGTCGGGCGATTTCGACCTGCACGAGGCGGTCCTCGAGACGCTCACCGATGACTACGACCTCGGCGCCATCCCGGAGCTACCGTGGCCGCTGCCGAACGTCTGGCTGGGCGTCAGTGTCGAGAGCCAACAGTGGGCCGACATCCGCGTCCCGACGCTGATGGAGACCCCGGCTGCGGTGCGTTGGCTGTCGATGGAGCCGCTCCTCGGGCCGGTCGACCTCGCCGACGACTGGCTGGCGGGACCGCCATGGCGCCGCAACTGGCTGGACTGGATCGTCATCGGCGGCGAGTCCGGCCCTGGAGCGCGGCCGATGGAGTTGGAGTGGGCCGACGCTCTCACCCGACGATGCCAGGACGCGGGCGTGCCGGTGTTCGTCAAGCAACTCGGCTCCCGCTGGGGCAAGAACCACCACGACATTGACGCCTTCCCTGAAGCGCTTCAAGTTCGCCAGTACCCCGACCGGATCACCGAGCAGCCACAGCGTGAGCCGGTGAGCGCATGAGCGAGCTTTCCGACGTCGGCATGGACCGACTGATCGCCCGCGCTGCTGCCGTGGCCCGGTTCCGGATGCGGTTCCGCAACAAGCGATATCGGTCGGCGCTTCGGGTGCGGCTGATCCATCTGGGGAGGCCGTGGTGAGCCGCGAATGGACCCTGACGATCCCAGCGCCAGCGGAGTGGATGAACTCCAACAAGCGGTACAAGCGCCGGCCCAATGACGTCATCAAGGCGTGGAAGGACGCGGCGACGGTGTACGCGCGGCAGGCGCGGATCCCGAAGCTCGCGGCGGTGCACATTGTGGCGACGTTGCATTTCACCAACCGGATCCGCCGCGACGCGCCCAACTATTATCCGACGATCAAGGCGGCTGTCGATGGGATCGTGGCTGCCGGGATCTTGGACGACGACAACAACGACCATGTGCGCTCGCTGACGATCCAGCCCGGCCCGCCGATCGCGCGTAAACCTTTCGGCCCCAACGGCCAGCTAGTGCTGACGATCGTCGAGGTGGCGTGATGGCCCGCCGTGGTAAGCCCTTCAGCCTCGGCGGCCGTGCCCACGAGCGCGGCCGGTGTCCGGTCCGCAAGCGGGATGTGGCTCTGCTCGGTGACGGTTATGTGGCTTTCTCTCACCGCAAGTGGCTGCCCGATGGTCCGAAGTGCACGGGCCGCGGGGAGAAGGCTCTGCCGCTCGAGGTAGGCGATCAGTCATGACTTCGGCGACGTCTCTGATCTCGGTGTGGTCGGCGCTGCTGACGCTGGCCCGCGTCCAGCAGGGTTTGACCCAGCGGGGCCTGGCTGAGGTTTCGGGTATCCGCCAGTCGCAGCTGTCGCATTGGGAATCCGGTGGCGAGTTCTCGCTGCGGAATCTGGTCCGCTGGGCGGATGCGCTCGGGTTCGAGGTGGCGCTGGTGCGGCGGGAGGTGTCTTGATGCCCAGGCGCGTCTGGTATTTCGTGCCGATCTCGGTGGAGTACGCGTGGTACATGGGCGGCCGATTGACCGACCTTCCGGGCGACACGCTCGACGGCTTGGCGCAGCAGATGAAGAACATGGCCTGCCGTCCGTCGTGGCTCCGACTCGCGCAGACGCAGGTCGATGCGACAAGCCGCGAGTTGCTCACGGCGCTGGAAAGGGAGAGGTGGGCGGCATGAAGTCCTGTGGACAACTTGTGGATAACCCTGTGGATGCGTTGTGGATAACGATTCGGAACCTGTGGATATCGTGTGGACGGAAACCGTTGTCCCCCAACGGTTTCGGTACAATCGAAGTCGTGCATAATGGGGTTACTCCCCTCGCGCAATCGCCTGTCCGGCAACGCCATGCCCTGATTGGGGTGACCCCCTTGATGACCCAACCCCTCGACCTGAACCTGCTCCGAGACGCGGTACTCGAAGCCGCAACGGCGTACCGCAGAGCACACAAGCCGTTCTCCGCCGAGAAGGTAGCTGACGCGAGAGTCGCGCTGTTTGCCGCTGTGGACGCACTTCCGTCCACATCAGACGTTCCACCGGAGACGGTGGGCGAGAACCGGGACGCTGCCCTATCAGCGTCCCGGCCCAACCAACCCATGAAAGAGGCATGAGTTGATCCTGTTCATCATCACCCTGATCCTGGCCGCGATCGGCATCGCCATCGTCGGCAAGGGCAAGGTTGTCGTCGACAAGGACCGCCGCGACGAGCGCGAGGTTTCCGTCCGCTGGATGGGCGGCGTTGTGCTCGGTATCGCAGCCCTGACGTTGATCTTCAACGTGTTCACTGTTGTCCCGACCCGCAACATCGCGGTGTCGATGGCGTTCGGCAAGCCGACCGGGACCTTGGGCAACGGCTTCCACCTGATCGCGCCGTGGGAGTCGACGGAGGAGTACGACGCGGCGATCCAGACGCTGAAGTTCGACGGCGACAAGGACGACGAGGACTCCAAGAGCGCACCCACCGTCCGCCTGGCCAACGCGGCCACAGCGCGGGTGGACGTGACGGTCCAGTGGCAGATCGACCCGACGGCCGACATCCGCCAGCTGCACCTGGACTACCGCAACTTCGACAACATCCAGGACAACGTGGTCCGCCGCCAGCTCACCGGCGCGCTCAACGCCGTGTTCGAGACGTATGACCCGCTGATCGCGCTCAAGGGCGGCCAGCAGCAGACGACCCTGGCGGTGCTGGCGGAGAAGGTGCGCGCCCAGTTGGCCACCCAGCTTCCGGGCGGGCTGATCGTGCGCTCGGTGACGATCCCGCTGATCCGCTTCGACCCGAAGGTCCAGGAGGCGCTGGACAAGTACCAGCAGACGCTGGCGGAGACGCAGATCGCCGAGCAGCGGCAGAAGACGAACGAGGCGCTCAGGAAGGCCAACGACATCTTGGCCGGCGCCGCGAACACGACCGGTGTGCTGTACCAGAACTGCCTGGACCTGACCGAGCGTCTGGCGCAGCAGGGCAAGGCGCTTCCTCCCGCCTGGTCGTGCGGTGCCCCTCCTACCACGGTCGTCCCGGTCAAGTAGCTCTTCCGCCCGCGCCGTTCACCCTTCGGCGCGGGACAACCCAACCAGCACAAGGAGATCATGTGGCGAAGTTTGAGATCGGCGACAAGGTGCAGATGCCCGGCGTCCCGATGGTGGTGAAGGTGCTGGAGATCGGCGCCTGCGACGACGGTGACGGCTGCCCGCTGGGTACGGAAACGTTCCGGTTCAAGGATCCGGGCGGGATGGGCGACGACTGGATGCACTCCAGCGAGTTCGAGAAGGTCAGCTGATGGCCAAGGTTGCCGGATATGGCCGCTACCTGGATGACCCGAACCACATCGGTTGTCCCCGCGCCAAGACCGACATGACGCCGTGCGCGGCCAGAGACGGACGCACCGCCGAGGCGGACGACCGCTGCTGTGTCGGCTGCGGCGAAAACCCCGCCGACCTGCTGACCGCCTTGGTGCGCGAGGTGACCGCTCCGCCAGCCGAAAGCTGATCATCCCGTCCCGTGCCGGGCTTCCTTCTCTGGGTTCGGCACGGGACATCGGGTGGTCATTTCACGGACACCCGAACCGATAGGCCACTTAATCAACAAGGATCGGAGAACCATGACCACCATCGTTGAGCGTCTGGTCGTCGAGGACGACCGGATCATCATGCGAGGCAGTCTCGGTCCGGAAGTGCTGCTGGACATCGCCTACAGCGGCACACCAGGCATCGAACAGTACAAAGAGCAGTTCGAGCTGGTCAAGGACGGCGGGAACAACAACCGCCATCTCGCGGCCGAGGATTACTACCAGGGCCTGACCGTGATGACGGTGATCCGCCGCAAGTCCGACGGCCGCCTGTTCGGCTACAGCTGGTGGGACGACATCTCCAAGCACGGCGAATCGTCGTACGGCAGCAACGGCGACGAGCACGGCTTCGAATGGGACGACGAAGTTCGTTTCGCCAGCCAGGAAACGGCCGACGAGGACGATGAAGAAGACTCCGACGGCGCCAATTCGGTCTACGTCTGGCTTCCTGTGGAGCCGTTCACCATCACCGGCTACCGGTTCCCGGAGGATGCGGCGGACGGCGGTCAGGAGTCATGACCGGGATCGCGGCGCCGGCGCTTGGGTGGCTCGACATCCACGAGCGGCGCCACGTCGTACCGGCGGGCGATCCGTCTTACATGGCCAGGGTGGAAGCCGAGGAACTTCCCGACGTCGGCAGGCCGGTTCCGGGCCTCCAACTCGTCGGCGACAGCGCGGTAGAAGCGCTCAAGGGCGCGCTCGTAGCGCGTTTGTGCGTCCTTGAACTCTTCGAACGATTCGCGCAGTTCGTCGCTTGGGTGGTATTCGGCCACGTCGGCAGTGTCGCACAAGGTCAGACTCATGGATACCAGTGTATTCGAACGGCATGGGTCGAACCATAGCGCTCGAACAATGATGTAGGATCAGTACGTGTGAGCGAACGGGGGCGGAAAGCCTTGGTGGAGCGCAGATTCTTCAACGACCGCGAGCGTGTGGCGCTCTACCTCGCCGCAGACGGCAAGTGCACCAGGTGCGGAGCCGAGCTTGAGCCCGGCTGGCACGCAGACCACGTCGACCCGTACCGCAACGGCGGGACGACGCGACTTTCCAACGGGCAGGCGCTCTGCCCCGACTGCAACAGAAAGAAGGGGCCGGAGCCCATGACTTACCGCGATACGTTCGACCCACGCCCGTTCCAGCGCGCCGTCATCGATGCCGTCATGGACGGCATGGCCTCGGGTCGCCGCCTCACGCTCGTCAACGCTGGCCCCGGCTCGGGCAAGACGCTCGCGTACCAGGCGGCATTGAATGAGCTGCACAGGAACAGGCTCATCGACTTCGGCCTAGTCACCGTGCCAAGGATCATCTTGGCGCGGCAGTGCGAGACGAAGTGGCTCACGCGCGATCCTGATACCGGCGAGACAAGAGGTGACCACCGCCTGTTCGATTCGCGTGGCCGCTTCGGGCAGATTCGTCACACGCCCAACCGATTGCCGATCATCCCGCCGAACCGGCTCGGGGTCGGGGTCGTGACCACCTATTCGTCCTTGGTGAACGCCACAGGCGAGAGCATCTTCACCGAGTGGGCGGAAGAGAACAAGGGCCGTTTCCTGCTAGTCGCCGACGAGGCGCAGTTCTGCGGCGCGCCCAATGATGAGCATTCGGGCGGCACTCGAGCCGGTGCACTCATCGAGCAACTGCACGCTCACTCGGCCCACACGCTCCTACTCACCGGGACGCCCTACCGCAGCGACGGTTCGCCGCTGGTGCTGGCTTACCCCGACTACTACGGAGAGCCCAACGATGCCGGGCGGCGACCGCTCCTCGCGCACGTCACCGCCTCCTACAGGGACGGTGTCAGTGAGGGCTACCTGCGGCCGTTCGAAGCCGTGTTGCAGAATGCGCGTGTTCGGTGGAGAGCCGTCACAAACGACGTCCACGAATACGACCTTTCGTCGAGCGGCGCAGACCTCCGCGAGGTGCTGCGGTACCCCGACGTGTGGCAGCCGATCGTGGATCAGGCCGTCGAACTCCTGCGGCAGAAGCAGAGAATCGATCCCAGCTATCGCGGGCTGATCTCCTGCATGGAGCAGCAGGACGCGCGTAGGGCTTACGACTACATCCGCCGCGCCCACCCCGACATGCAGCTGAGGATCGCCGTCAGCGACGACGGCAAGGATGCCGAGGTGGCGCTGCGGGAATTCGGCACAGAGGCGAAGACGGCCGACATCCTCGTGACCGTGCGCAAGGCGTTCATCGGCTATGACTGCCAGCAGATCACGGTCGTTGGCGTTCTCACGAACTACCGGGACCACGGGCACCTGATGCAGCTTGTCGGGCGCGGGCTGAGGATGTGGAACGGCACTGCAACTGTGGCCCAGTCCTGCGTTGTGGTCGCCCCCGATGACCCGGACATGCAGTCGTTCATCGACTTCATGCGCGACGAGTCCGAGGCCGGAATGCGCGAGCGCGCGACCAGGCGCGAGGCGCAGGAGGCGCGCGAGCCGGTAACTCCCCAGGAGCTTGGCGGCGTCGAGTCGGCGAAGGCAACCACGCATCGAGCGATCAGCGAGGACGCCGAAGTGGGCCACGAAGACCTGCTGTGGATCGAAACCCAGAAGGCCGAACACGGGCTGGTCGACGACGCAACAAAGCTGTTCAAGCTAATCAAGGGCTATCGCGAAGAGCCTCCAGCGCCGCAGCCTGAACCGATGGCGCCGAGCGGGGCGCCGGCTAAGTCCGAACAGGAGCAGATCCTCGAGGTCAGGAAACGGACCAACGAGGCCATCGGCAAGTACCTGGCCAGCGCCGGTTTCTACTCGAAGATGCCGAACTATCAGGTGGTCGTCGCGAAGCTCACGGCCGCCGTCAACCGGGAGGCCGGGGTCTCCTCAGCCAAGGATGTCTGGACGCTGGAAGAGGCGAATCGCCGCCTTGCCGCCGTCGCAAGCCTGGCCGGTGTCGGGTGGCTGCCCTAACGCGCACCGTGCTCGTCGGCGAGATGACCGACGAGCAGCGAAGGGTTTACCAGGCCGGGCAGGCGCTGCACCGTGACGGTGGCGCGCCTGCCGGTGCTCTCGAATTGCTGGCGACCATTCTCGAGGACGGCACCTGGGAGCGAGTCACGGACAAGGCCGGTCGGCCGTTCGCGGGCCGGTTCCGCGAGTTCGTCGAGGACCGAGCGCACGGCCTGAACACCACGCCGACCGAGTTGGTCAAAGTGATTCACCTGCGCCACCCGCGCGAGTCCAAGGCCGACGTTGCGGAGCGTCTCAATGCCATGCGCTCTGAAGTGAAGCGGCTACTGAAGGAAGACATCGAGCCAGCAAGGCCTGCTCGCACAAAGGGAGCTGAGCGTACCACGCTCAGATCCGAGACGGTCGACCGCCACATTGCGAGGCTGAAGCGTGACGATCCTGCCCTCGCCGGAAAGGTCATCAGCGGCGAGGTCTCCGCTTATGCCGCCGCTCGCTCAAAGGGCTGGAAGCCGCCGCGCATCCAGGTGACCACGCCGGAGCGCACGGCCGAGCATCTGCGCAAGCACATGTCGGCGGAGCAGCTCGCCGAACTCGCCCGGCTCCTACTCAACGGGGAAGGCTAAGGCGCACATGGCCTATTGGCTTGACGATGGATTCGACACCTGGCCCGAGACTGTCCGGGCCGGCAAGGCTGCTGCGGGACTCTACGTCTGCTGTGGTGCCTGGATCGCGCGCGGTATCAGCAACGGAACGCTTTTCGAAGCGGTGGTTCCGGCTGAGATCGCGACGATGTACGGCACGCCGGAGTGGGTCGCGAAGCTGGTCGCTGTCGGCTTGTGGAGGGTCGAAGGAGCGGGGTATCGAGACGTCCGATACCACTCGATGGGCAACCCGACCGCCGAGAAGGTGGCCGAACAGAAGGCGCAGAAGAAGGCACGGCAGGCGAAGTGGCTCGAGAAGAAGACTGGCAAGACGCGTCCCAAGACGGTCTCGAGTCAGTCTAGAGACGCGTCTCTAGACGTGTCGAAAGACATTGCCCCTTCCCTTCCTCCTTCTAAAGAAGGGAAGGGAGCGCAAGCTCTCCCTTCACCCGTCGTTGCCGAAGACGTTCACAACCCCGACTGGCGTCGGAGCAAAGCCTTTGGCGTCGAACCCGACACGGCTCAAGCCGAACGCGCCCACAGCCGCATGGCCGAAGTCCGCTCGCAGATCCGCCAGCCGGTCACACGACGGGACCGGGTCGGTCCCGTCGAAGCCGCTCGTCAACGCGGCTCAAGTCTCGACGCGCTCGATGAGGTTCTGGCCCAAGTGATCCCACTGCACCAGACGGAGGTCCCCGATGTCGAAGCAGGTTGAAACCCACGTCTACCAACCGGATTCGTCGCTGCGCAAGGACTGGTCCGGCTCCTACCCGTGCGGGACCTGCGGGTTGCCGCGTAAGAACCAGCATCACGATGTCCAGCCCACCGACGACGAAGTGAAGGCCGTGGAAGATCGCATTCTCGGCGAGTCCTGATCATCCCCACACCCAAGATCCGAATGTCCAGCATAGGAGAACTCGAGATGCCGAAAACCAATCTCCGCAAGCTGATCGACGCCATCCCCGGCGATGACGGCTGGTGGCACAGCCACAACGGCGACACCTACGAAGAGCTGGCCATCAAGCTGACCGAGTCGGGCCTAACCGATTCCGCAGCGGTGGAGCTGCTGGCCTGCGCTTATGCCGCTGCATCTGACGAGTTCGGCAACTGAGCCGAGAACGGAGAACCCGAGATGAGCGAAGAGAAGTACTCGATCGAGCAAGTTGCCGACATCGTCGCAAGCGAGGGCTTGGGCTACGCCGTCCAGCACTACATGGGAGCCGACTTGATCGAGGATCTGAGATTGGCCGGGCTGTGGTCGACGGCCAAGACGGCTTTGGACGCGATCGACGCGATGCTGCCGGAAGTCGAGGCGCGCTGATGAGCCACGAGACGAACGATGACTACGCGGCGCCCACCGCTGCCGTGGTGGAGCTGACCTTCAGCGGCGGCATCGCCCGCCGCTACGAGCTCGACGTCCAGGACTGCCCGATCTACCTGGACCTGTTCGCAGACACCGACTTGCGGGAGACGACCGCCGACGACGCGGCGTTGCGCACGTTTGCGCAGGGCGCTCGCCGCAAGGTGAAGCTGCTGCTTGAAGGACGTGGCCCGCAGCCCAGCGCCACCGTGCGGTGCACTTCGGAGTCGCTCAGCCGAACCGGCACTGTCCGGTGCACGTCCACGGCCGGGCATCCGAATCTCACGACGGGAAGCCACACGTTCAACCACGGCGACCCGAAGTCGGGACTGTTCTGGAACGACGCCGCCGCTGTTGATCAGCCTGTCTCTTCCTCTGTGGCTTCCAACCCGACTGAAGGAGACCGAGATGAGTGAGATCGACAAGCTGATCGAAGCCATCAAGGCCATCCCGCCCAACGGCTGGCGCAACGACGACGGTGTTGAGACCTTCGTCGAGCTGGCGCGGCATCTCATGGAGCGGGGCCTGACCGCCAACGCGGCCGTGGAGCTGCTGGAGTCCGCATACGACGCGGTCGCGTCCGAGTTCGTCGCCTCCTCTGTGGTGACGCAACCCGCCGAACAAGATCAGGAGATCTGACTGATGCTGAACGAAAATCAACTCGCCCTGGTCGACGCGATCGAAGCCGATGCCGAAGCGCGCGGCCTGTGCACTCCAGCCGAGGGCAGGCCGCCGATGGCGCGGCAAACCTGCGCCGAAGGCTGCGCCTACACGGTCCACATGCGCGGCGGCGCGCCGATCAGCGTGCGACGCTGCGCGCTCTGCGGGGAAATCGACTTCGGCGACCTTGCCGGACAGGCGGAAAAGATCCGCGCCGAGGAACGGGAGCGCATCTTGGGCACCCCGGACGAGCCGACGGGCATCTTGGACCGCTACGAGGTCAAGGCCTACATCGCCCCGAACGGCAAGCCGCTGCACATGGTCTATTGCGGACGCTGCCCCCACATGCCGATCTGGTCGACCGGCGCACGGGGGCGCGACGGCGACCAGTCAGGCGTGACGCTGGCCGAGCTCGCCGAGTGGGCCATGGACCACGAGGAAGAAGAGCACGCCGAGCCCGCCGGGTCTTCCTCTCCTGAGTCTGTGGAGGCGACCCATGCCTGAGCCCACGTTGGAAGCCGCCTCGGTCTGCGGCGCTATCGCCAACCTCATGCGCGACACCGACGTCTCTGACGCCCGGTACGAAGGCATTCGGCAGGCTTACGGCGTGGCGCTGGACGCCGCGGGGCTCGGTCGGCCAGGCGGCGAGCGGGTGTACGACCACGACCCGATCAAGGGCGCGGCTGCGGCTTCGACGGCGAGGAGGAACCCGATGCCTGATTTCACGGGCGCGGCGATTAGCGAGGTGAGCAGCCGTCTCCGGGTCCTCGACGAGGCCTGGCAGGTGGCATTCAAGCAGGAGAACAACGCCTTGTGGGCGTATCACTCGTGCGGCGGGCAGCTCAAGGAGTTGCGTGGCGGGGACATCCTCGGCGAGCTCCTCAACGAGCTGCGTGATCATCGATGCGGATCTCAGGGAGGTTCCCGGTGACCGAGTCGACCATCCAAGATCAACGCCTTTGCGGCGCGCCGAGTCCTTGGACAGAGGGCAGTTCATGCATCAAGCGCCTATGCGTCGGCGAGGAGCCCGGAGATCACGCTGGCGGGCACATGTTCGCCAACGAGAGTGGCCGCAAGGTGCTGGAGTCCGGCCACTACGACGCGACCGCGCTGCTGTCCGGCCAACCTGCATCGTGGCACGAGCCCGAGGACTGCACACCCGAATGTCCAAAATGGAAGGGGCCGAGGTGACCGAGTCTTCCGCTATGACACCAGAGCGGATCGCAGAGATCGAGAAGGTCAACCTGGAGTTGAAGGCGGAGTTGGCGATCGTCCGGGGCAACTTGGAGAAGATTGCATCCCAGCCTTGGGCGCCCAACGGCTACACGATCCTTGCCGCGCTGATGGTGACCAAGGTGGAGGTCAAGGTGTGGCTCGCCTCGCATCCGGCAGGTGAGCCGTGCTGATCAATCTGACGCCTCACATGATCCGGATCTACCCGCCGTCCTGCCCGGACAACATCGAGGTTGCCGAGGTCGCGCCGCTGGTGTGCATCTACCCGACGGCCCCGTCCGCGCGGATCGGTGAGATCTCGCTGGGCACGGTGACCCATGTGCCGACCGGGACCGGACCGACGATCGCCCCGTCCGGTGACTCCGCCGAAGGGCTGACGGTGCCGGTGGAGTACGTCGAGTACGCCGCCCACGGCGGTCTGGTGAACCCGCTCCCGGAGCACCAGGAAGGCGTGTGGCTGATCGTCTCGCTCGTCGTGGCGATCCAGCAGGTCTACGTCTACGGCAAGCGCTCCGACCTTCTGGTGCCCTACCGGGAGGTACGCAACATGTCCGGCACGGTCGTGGGCTGCCGCCAGCTCGCCAGGCCAGTCTGAACGGAGAACCAGATGATCGACGATGAGCAACTGGATGCCGCCGAGCGCCGCTCGGAGCGGTTCATGGCTCGGCTGTCAGGCAAGCAGGAAGGCAGCGCCGCCCTCGTGGGCAACCTGTCCGCAATGGACGTCCCGGACCTACTGGCCCACATCAGATGGCAAGCGGGTGTCATCGCAGCCAACCATGAAGGAGCCGACTACGCCGAAGAGCTGCTGACCAAACAGCGCGCAGAGGTCGAGCGGGTCTCCCGAGACCTAGCCGAAACGCGGGCGGAGGCGGAGCAGTTGCGCTACGAGCGCCGTCTCCTGGGCGCCTGCCGCCGCCACCTGGACGAGATAGCCGACCCGGAGGGCCGCTACACCGTCGAAGCGGTCAAGACGGCAGGAGATCTGGCTCAGCGGATCGTGGACGAGATCGGCCACCCGGTGACCGACGAGCCGGCGCTTGGCCCGGAGTTCCGGGAGCGGATCGCGGAGCTTGAGCGTGAGCTGGAGTGGGCGGTCGCCGAGCGTGACCACGCTTTGAAGCAGATCAAGAAGCCCGACTACGAGAAGCTGGTCGGGGCGTACCTGGCCGGTGCTGAGCCTGTCGCGTTGCAGCGCGAGCGGATGCGCCCGGTGGTCGAGGCCGCAAAGGCGTGGCGTGCCTGGTTCCCGCACCACGACAGCATGTTCGCCCCGGAGAACACGCTGATCGCCGCCGTGGACGCGTACGACGCGAAGCCGGACGGGAACGCTCCTGTCGAGTCTCCCGCCGCTCCGCACCGGTTCCGCACGGGCGGGAAGCAGCCGCACAACATCTACCTGGTGACACCGGAGCATCCGGACGGCGTCTCGGTGGGCCACGCCTGCAAACCGGACCCGGTCATGGCCCGACAGATCGTCAACGCGCTCAACGCCGCCCAACCCACCACATCAGAGGAGTAGACCGTGACCCTGTTCCGTCTCGATCTTCCAGCTGGCGACTACGAAGGTCGCATCCTGGCCGACTGCGACACGGTCCGCTTGAACATCCCCGGCGTCGGCGCGGTCCAGGTACCAGTGGATGCCGTGGCCGAGGTTCCGCCTTCCCGGCCAGAAGAGCCGGAGGACGGCACCGACTGGCTTGCGGGCCAGGCGGTGTTCTCCCGCCGCGATCACTGGACCGAGTCCGTCGGCGATCGGCACTGGTACAGCACCCTTGGCGACAACTCGCGGTACTGGCCGTGCACGTGGAAGGACGTTCTGGCCTACGCCAGTGAGCGCGGCGCATTCCGGCGGCTTACTCGGCTGATCCCGGACTTCGAGTGGGAGCTCGCCGAGGTTGCTGCCCGTGACGCACGCCGTACCAACCACAACACCGAAGGGTCGAGATCATGAGCGAGCGACCGTCGCCGTACGAACTGTGGCGACAAGCCAACGGCGACCGGGATGAGTGCCGGCGCCTACTACGCGAGCACGGCCACCTGATCGACCGTCAGCCCGTCGACGACCCCAACCTGCCGTGCGGCTGGCCAGGGAAGCCACGCGAGGCTATCTACGACGGGAACGGCGAACTCGCCGCGAGCTTCTGCCCCACCGATACCCCGTTAAGCGCCGAAGGCCGCGCCGCACTGGAGGCGCTCGTTCGGGCTGTCCGCAAGGACATGGCCACAGGCGGAATGGTGGCCGAGCCCTCCCCGACCGGTCAATACGGGTGCGTCATCGAGCCGCCGGTTTCCCTTTCCGACTCTGTCAAGGAGGCGGGACAGCAGTGACCCAGAAGATCACGGTCACCTACATCGTCAACGGCTCGACACCCGACGAGGACGAATACCTGTGCACCCAGGCCAGATCATCGGTCTCCCGCAAGCAGGGTCCTGGCGTGGTCAACCTGAGGTTCACCGACGGCCGAGACAGCCAGGGCCCGGTTGACTGGGCCACCTACACCACCGCGGTGAAGGTCCAGTGCCGGCGGGAGGTGAAGCCGTGATCCCGCTCGACCTGTTGTGTACCTGCGAACTCTGCGGCGTCGAGGTGGTCGGCCTCGAGAACATGGTGTCCCACCTCGATGCCGTCCACGACTTGCAGGCCCAGCGCTGGCCAGACGGAGGACTCGTCATAGACGCCAGTGACACACCAGAACTGATGGAGGAGCGATGAGTGGCCTTGCCCAACGTCAGCTCGCAGCCGTCCGTGCTTACGAGGCCGCGCATCCGCAGATCGACTGGGACACCCACGTCGTGACGTTGCGCCACAACCCTGACGACACCTGGGAAGCCATCGGCCACCAGTACTGGTCCGAGGAAGTCCGTGCGCGGCTTCGGTGCTGCGACCCGGGCAACTGCCCAACCCACAAGGAGGAGCGATGAGCACGCCCACGATCCACAAGCGCAGCGACCGCATGCGCTTCCACGAGGACCAGTGGCGGGCGACGCTGCCGCCGAAGAGCTACACGATCCTGCGGGTGGACGGCCGCGCGTTCCACACCCTTACCCGGCACATGTCCAAGCCGTTCGATCCGTTCTTCATGGCGGCGATGGATGAAGCGGCGGTCGCACTGTGCGAGGACGTGCAGGGTGTCCAGTTCGCCTACCTTCAGTCCGACGAGATCTCGCTACTGCTGACCGACTTCGGCAGCATGCAGGAGGCCTGGTTCGGCGGCGTGGTCCAGAAGATGTGTTCCATCTCGGCGGCGATCGCGTCGAACCACTTCAACGTGCGAAGTCCGGCGATAGGCCCGAAGGGTCTGGCTCAGTTCGACTCCCGCGTCTTCACCGTCCCGACCCGCGAAGAGGCGATCAACTACTTCCTGTACCGCCAGGCAGACTGCCACCGCAACGCGGTCTCAATGGTCGCCGAGGCGCACTTCCCGTCCAAGCGGCTCCTTGGCAAGACGGTGGGCGACAGGCACGCGATGCTCGCAGAGAAGGGCGTCGCCTACGAGGACTACTCGCTCGGCGCCCGCCACGGCCGAGTCGCGGTGAAGGTCGCCGAGGAAGGCCCGGTCACCTACACCCGCAAGGACACGGGCGAAGAGAAGACCGAGATCGTCACCCGCCACCGCTGGGACGTCGAGCCGGCACCCTGGTTCGACTGGGACGAAGCTGGCTTCCTTGAGGCCCGCGTTCCGCACCTGGAGGAGCGATGAGCATGACGAGACCTGTCGGCTGGGGTGAGGCGATGGAGCGGATCCTGTCCGAGATCTCCGCGAAGCTGCCGGATGACCCGACGGCCGAGGACTTGGAGCGGGTCATCGGCGAGGTCGAGGCGGAGCAGAAAGCCCGCCACGCGCGGGAGCTGGTCGACATGGAGCAGGCGCACCAGGCGCGGATGCGTCAGATCCGCCGCCGCAATGGACTCCACGCCGCGGTGCTGCTCGCCTGCGGGTTGCTGCTGGGCACGCTGCTGTTCGTCGCAGTGCAGGCGGTGACCCGATGACCGATCCCATCTCCCAGGTTGCTCCCACCAACTCCCAAATATGGGAGCAACCAGCCTGCTCCGATGTGGACGTTGCCGTCGTCGACAGCGTCATCCAGCTGATCGGCAATGGAGACAAGCTGATCGCGAATCTTCCAGGTGATCGCGCCGAGATTCTGCGGGACATGCTCACGGACGCTATAGACGAGCGCTGGCTTGGACTCCGACGGCGCATCGCCGAGTTGGAGGAGCGCATCCGCAAGGTCCGCGAGATAGCCGAGGCCGCCGATGATCAGTGCAGTTGTCACGGGTCCGCGTGCTGGCCGGACAGCGTGTGCTGCTCGAACGCCAAGCTGGTTGACGCGCAGTCGATCCTGGCCGTGCTCGACGGAGAGGACAAGCCGCTCGCCACAGGCGGAGTGGTCACTGGGTCCTACCTGATCGGCGAGTCAGGCTCCGGGTGCGCCTTCCCGCCATCCCAGATCCCGCAAGGGGCAGCGATCCACGTCCCGGACGAGTGGAAGGCGCTCATGCCACTGCTCGACGACAACAAGGGCATTGAGCGTCCCTTGGTGGACAAGGTGTGGAACCGGGACTGGGACAACACCGAAGACGCCGTCTACGACAAGGAGCAGCAGTGAACGAGTTCGGCTTCAAGGTGCTTCGGCGCAAGCGTTCTCCGGTGGCGCAGGCGCTTGGCGCCACGGATCCCGGCTGGGCCGTGAGACTTCGTGGTGTGGGTGAGTGGCCGAATTACTCCGACGTGGACATCGCGGGTGACGAGTTTTGGGGCATCGCGCATACCGAAGCTGTTGCGGCGCTTGAACAATTCATAGCTGAGGCTCAGGAAGCACTGGCAAAATTGAAGGCACAGCAGGAGATGGGAGGCGAGTCGTGACCCCGGAACGCTCCCGGAAGATCAGCAGGCGCTGGCTGGTAATGGCGATCTCGCTGATCGCGGTTGAGGTTCCACTCGGGATGCTGGGCTTCGACATGTTCCGTCTGCCGCTGAACGCTATCGCGCTCGTGTGCTTCTACGCGGCTGGCGATTACAGCGGCTGGGCCGACGGCTGGAAAGCCGCAAATGCCAGCAAGCCTGGCGAATCAAAAGTATCGAGCTGCGAAAACACCGTGACCCCAACTCGTGAGTAACAAGCGGAGACATTGATGAGCGACATCCTGGACACGATCGACGCGGCCGTGGGCGGCAAGTGCGCATGCGGCTGCGGCCAACCGCTCGACCCCGACGGCGCATCCATGTGGTTCGCCACTCAGGACTGCCAGTGGGCCTACCAGCAGCGCCATGCGGACAACCCGGACCAGGTCAACAACCGACCGGATTACTCGATCTACTCGGAGGAGTGGAACGGCTCACCTGAGCAGTTCCGACGCGCGTATCTGGACGCTCCGGCGCACGCCCACGCACCACGGGTCTTGACGGCCGAACGCCTGCGACGAGCACAGGATCAGCTCCGAGAACATGCCGCATCACCCAGGCTCGTGTTCACGCCCACCACCCGCGTGTGGATGAACGGCCAGGAGATCACCCAGTACGTCGAGAACGTCACGCTAGAGCGCGAGGAGGGTGAGCCGATCCGGGTCGGCTTCAACGGCTACCCACCGACGGTCAGAGATGACATCCGGGTCGAGGTGCAGCAGGGCGAGGCTACCTACGTCATCGACGAGCAGCGCCCGCCACCGGAGGTACCGCTACCGAGGCTGGGGTGGGGCACGCTCCGCTCTCCGCTGAGCCGGAACATCTCGGAGATCTCACCTGACGAGTACTGGCCGTCCGATCCGGTAACGACCCAGCAGTGGATAGAAGCCAACCCAATCATCGCCATCGACAACGCCGAGATCGAGCGGATGCGCCAGGAAGCGTTCGCCAACTTGCGGATCACGCCGTTCGACGTCGCTGGCTTCCAGGAGGGCATGCGCACCTTCGCGGACAGCTACACCCAGGCTGTGCGTGCGGCTTGGGGACCGATCCGGACAGCGTTCGAGGGTCTCGCCGAGGCGGCACGTCAGGCGATGGGCGTCATGTCGGAGCTGGATTCCCTTAAGCGCCAACGTATGCACTACATCCGCTCCGAGTACCGCCAGCGCTGCCTGGCCCGACGCAGGAGGAACCACTGATGGGCTGGTCTACCGCACAAGGAATCGTCGTCGGGCTGCTCTGTGGGTTGTTTGTCGCGATCGGCGTCGTCGCCGTGCTCATGCCCTACGGCGGATGGAAGAGGAACCGATGAGCGAGTTGGTCAGCGAAGAGACGATCGCGGCAGTCGAGCGGATGGAAGCACGTCAAGTGCAGGAGATGCGCCTGGCCGTGGTCCGGGAGATCTGCAACCGGGAAGGCCACGGCGAACTGATCGAGGTGACGATGTTCGGCGAGCGGATCAAACGCTCGGTGTGCCAGCGGGGCTGTGGCATCACCGTGTTGCGGCTGGAGCAGGCCGAAACATGGGACGAGTTGACCGAATATCTGGAGCGCAGGAAGTTGTCGGGCGAGGTCCGTTTGCGCGGAACGGTCGAGGTGAGCTGATGGCCGAACCCGACCCGCTCGCCGCAGCTCTAGCCGACCTGGCTGCCGCCATCCGTGAACTCGCCGGCGCCTTGAAGACCACACCTGGAGCGAAAACAGTTCTCACCCAGATCCGGAACACACCTGACCACCGCGACGTGACCGGGTTCGGACGCTTCGGTCCCGCACCCGTCAAAGCAGAGGAGAGCTGAATGAGCGAGCAGCAACTTCCGGACAAGGTCACCGTGACCGTGGTGTTCCATGAAGGCGACCGGCAGTCGGGCCAGAAGGTTGAGGCCGAACCGGTTCCTGCCGCGGCGTTCCTTCGTGCCGTCGCAGACCGACTCGACCCGCCTCGCAGGCCGATGCGCGGGATGGACCGCCCGCAAGGCGGGATCGTCATCCAGGAGACGCGATGACCGAGCGAGTCCGCGATGATGCCGGACGTCGTGACTTCTGGCGCGACGACCAGATCCGCCTTGCCATCCGCAACCAGGCCAACGGCATCCCTGACTCCCGCTGGTGCGGTAACCCCGACTGCGACTTGAACGGCGCGGAGCACGGCCACAGCGTGCCGCGCCACCCAGTGTTCAAGCCCGCCCCGATCGACTTGAGCTGGGTCACCACCGAGCCCGCCGGGCCCGTATGGCCGGTCTGGCTCGGAATCGCCGTTGTCGGCGGCATCCCGTTGGCGCTCGTGGCGATCGTCTTGGCCATCTCCTGGCTGGTGAGCTGATGTTCGACGAGCCCGAGCTTTCCGAGACCTCCTGGACCGAGACGGTAGTCCGCCAGTTCGACACCGAAGGCCAGCTGGTGGCCGAGACGGTCACCGTTGTCACCTCGCACCGCAAGCCTGACGACGAACTACCTGTGGGGATGTACCTATGAGCGACGACGAGACCGAGGACTGGCCGGACGAGCAGGTCTACTTCACCGACTGCACCTGTGATCACGAGTCCGAGGGGCATGGTTGGGGATCGTGCGATGTGGACGGTTGCGAGTGCGAGGGCGGATGGTCCGAGTGAGAAGTCGTTCGAGCGTGATACCTATGTTGAGATCTTGGGGGAGCCGATGACCCTTCTCTGCATTGCGGGCAACTGCCGCGTTCCCGGCCACCACGCAGACGACTGCAAGGCCGAGCCGGACAAGCCCTGCCGTGGCTGCCAACCCGCACGCGCGGCCGACGGGCTGAGGCTGTGCTGGCACTGCACCAACCGTCTCGGCTCCAACGCGGTCGCGGCGGCCGAGCTGTGGTCCGAACTCGGTCTGGTCCTGGTCGGCGGCGGAGTGGGAGACGAGATCCGGCAGCGCAACCCTGGCGCCGGCTTGAACCTCAAGGACAAGGTCGTCGAGCACCGGACGCTGATCAGGCACAGGTTGGTGTCGTGGACCCTACTCATCGCCGAGGACCGCGGCTTCGAGCTTCCGGACGACCGCGTGCAGGCACTGGGCAAGTTCGTCTCCAACTCCGCGAACTGGCTCGCGGCCCAGGACTTCGCGGACGAGGCAGCGAACGAACTCGCCGAGCTGGTGTCGACCGGTCGCTCACTGCGACAGCCTTCCGGCACGCGGATCATCGAGATAGGACCCTGCCCGAAGAGCGTGGGCGACGACGAAGAGATCCAGGAGAAGTGCGGCGGCGTGGTCCGCGCGCTCCTGCGCACAGAGGCGTCACTACTTCCGTCAGCTATCCAGTGCGATGCGGATGACGAGCACGCCTGGGCCAGTCACGAATGGCGCAAGCTGGGACGAGAGATGAGGCAGACGGTATGAGCGGCAACATGCTCGCGGAGACTCTTGTGGATGACGAGCGCGGTCGGTTCGTCGTGGTGACGCAGGCCGACGATGTGATCTGGGTGAGTCATGAGTTGTGGGACGCGGCGCTTCAGCCCGACCGTGAGTATCTGGCTGGCGCCGTTGAGATCGACGGCGATCTGATGGCGGTCGGCACGGTTGGCGAAGGATTGGGCCGGGTCGTCTACCGCCGAGTTGCTCAGGGCCTTGATGCATGGCACGTCTGCGAACGGCAGCGCGACTTCGAGCGCCAGTTGGTCGTGCCGTGAGCGAGTACGGCCGCCACGGCGGGCGACATCCAGATCCAGGCGACGGCGCCATCTGCGCTCGGTGCGACGAGCCCCGCCTTGCCCACGGCGGAACGAAGAACCTTGGCGCGTGTCCCGACCAAAGTGGACTGCGTGCGCGACGCTTCCAGGTGCGCGACGAGGACAAGCCGGAGACAGATGGACGATGAGCCGGTCTACGTCGACACCGCAGCTCTGGCCGCGCGGTTGAGGTGCACGCCTGCACAGGTCCGGCGCATGGTGCAGTCGGGCTACATCTGCGCCGTGGGCAAGGTGAAAACGAACCGCTCGGGCAGGTATTCGCTGCTGTTCGATCTGGACGCCGTTGAGGAGCGACTCGCCGAACGCGTAGCAGAACTTGACCAATCCCAAGATCGTGTGCGTTAATCCATCATAGAGTTGGTGAAGTGTCCCCGACCGGAAACCAAAGGCCCGCTTCGTGCGGGCTTTCGTCGTCTTAGAGTGCTAGAATCGTTGTGGCGCAATGCATTGGGAACGAAGCTCAACGGGAGAGCGTCGCTTGCCAGCCCTCGGGCCGGAGGCGGAGGTAGGTGGTTCGACCCCACCCGATCCCACGACGGCCATGGGTACCCACGCGGCGGCCGAGAATGGCCAGGCTCCTCGGTTCAATTCCGGGCCGGTCGTCGCACAAAGCGAGGTGAGGCCGATGTCTCGTCTCGTCGCGATTCTCTTCGGACCTCCAGGCGCGGGTAAGACGACGATCGCCCGGCAAGCTCCGGAAGGCTTCAGAATCTTCGATCGGGATGATCCCGAGTGGAAGCCCTACGGTGAGACCTTCTTCCGCCGAGGGATCTCACGACTTGCGGAAGACCCGAACGCAAGGGCTGTGATCATCCGCTCCGGCGCGACAAGCTCGGCCAGACGCAGAACCATCGGCGAGATAAACGCAACCCACGCCTTCCTGATCCTCACCGATCCGGCCACATGCCACTACCGCGTAGGCCACAGGCGAAGAGAAGACAAGCGCCACTCCCAAGCCGCCGTGGACACCTGGTACGCCAAGCTCGACCGCAAAGATCAGCTACCCGAGTGGCCAGGCTCATGGGATGCGGTGCTCTCCATGCCGGCGCTGACACCCATGCCTATCACGCGGGTGTGCAGGAAGAGCCCGAGCAAAGCCGGGGATCCACGTGGAACCCAGGACTGGAAGCGGCTACGTGCCCAGGTCTACGGCGAGGAGACCCACTGCTGCAAGTGCGGCCTGTACGTGGATCAGTCCTTGTCCCGGTACCACCCCATGGGTAGGACTGTGCATCACCTTGATCCTGTTGGTCGTGGCTATGCAGGTGTGCCGCACAGGTCGAGGGTCAGGCTGTGCCACCGCGCCTGCAACAGTGAGATAGGCATGAATACCTGCACGTCGGAGTCTCGGTCACTCACAGTAAACATATCCATGATCTGAAATGGTATACGCAGAGTGACGGCGGAGGCCCGGGGGTGGGGTCGGCACGTAGTTGATCAAGTGCCGCCAC
>Ga0310887_10000026_pt1 | contig 26971 bp, 22 predicted proteins | sample T60D4metaG_FD_202509 | JGI IMG/M metagenome (GOLD analysis project Ga0310887, IMG submission 202509) | Lab incubated soil microbial communities from West Virginia University Organic Research Farm, Morgantown, WV, United States - T60D4 | ecosystem: Environmental > Terrestrial > Soil >...
ACCGTATTCCGATCGACGGCATGGAAGTCGTTGACGGTCGAAGCGTTGAAGCATCGGCCTGTTCCCGCCGCGCTTTGGGAATGTGGCGGCTGGTTGGCGGTACATGCCGCGAGACAGGCGGTGGCGGCAAAGTGCGCGGCAAGTCGCTTCATGACGTTCAATCCCTTTCGAATTCGAAATGCCGAACTGGCTTGCTCGTTCCGCTGGGACCGCTTCTAGGCGCTCGAGTGGCTCAACCGTTCGATTTGGGCCGGAGTGAGGTCGAGGGTCAATGCTGCGACGAGTTCGCTCGCCTGCGCGACCTTGGTTGCGCTGGCGATCGGTGCGGCGATGGTCGGCTGCGCCTTCAGCCACGCCAGCGCGACGGTCGCCATCGCCGCGCCAGTCTCGGCGGCGACATCCTCGAGGGCCGCCAGGACGCGCCGGCCTCGGTCATTCAAATAGGCAGTGGTCCGTCCGCCTCGAACGCTTTTGGAAGCATCGTCTTCTGACCGATATTTGCCGGTGAGGAAGCCGTTGGCGAGGCTATAATATGGAAAGACCGCCAGCCCTGCGTTGGCGGCGGCATCGCGCAGCGGTCCCTCATATTTGTCCCGGTCGATCATATTATACCAGGGCTGCAGCGCGCTCGGCGGGGTGAGGCCGTTGGATCTGGCCACATCCATCGCTTCGCCGACCCGCTCGGGAGCGAAGTTGGATAGGCCAACGGCGCGGATCTTGCCGGCCCGTTTTAACTCATCGAACGCACCCAAACTGTCTGCCAGCGGCACCTTCTCATTATCGCGATGCTGGTAATAAAGATCGATCGTTTGGATGCCGAGCCGATCCAGCGATTTGTCGCAGGCGGCGGCCACGACCTTGGGCTCAAGTGCGGCGACATATTCGCCGTCGACCATCTCGCCGTCGAGGAACCCGACCTTTGTCGCGATGACCACCTTGTCGCGTTTTGCGGGGTCGCGTTTTATCCAGCGCCCGATCAATGCCTCGCTTTCGCCGCCCTTATGGCCCGGCACCCAGGCCGAATAGACATCGGCAGTGTCGATCATCATGCCCCCGGCATCGACGAAGGCATCCAGCACGGCGAAGCTGGTGCTTTCGTCGGCTGTCCAGTCGAAGACATTGCCGCCCAATGCTACCGGCGCCACCTCTATCCCGCTGCTGCCGATGGGGCGCTTATCCATTGGCGTCCTCCTCGGACCATTCCGCAGCGGCCCGAACCTCCTGCGCATGCGACAGTTTGGTCACCAGCACCGCGTCGGCAGTGGCGATGATCACCAGATCGTCGACGCCGATCGCAGCCACCCTCGGTCCGTCGCTGCGGATAAGATTGGCATGACTGTCGATCACCAGCACATTGCCGATCACGACATTGCCGCCCTCTCCCTTGTTGGCCGCGTCGAACACGGCTTGCCAGCTGCCGACGTCGGACCAACCCATCGACACCGGCACGACCGCGACCCGGTCCGAATGCTCCATCACCGCATAGTCGATCGATTGGGCGGGTGAACGGGCGAAGGCTTCCTCATCGACCCTGACCACCGGGCCGTCGCGCTCGCCTTGTTCGAGAGCAGCGCCGGCCGCCTCGAGAATCGCCGGGGCGTGACGGTGCAATTCTTCTCGCCAGGTCCGCGCGGAAGCGAGGAAAATGCCGGCATTCCAATAATGACCGCCTGCGACCAGCATCGCTTCGGCCTTTTCCTGAGGCGGCTTCTCGACGAAGCGGGCGACCGGCCGGACGCCTTCGCCTTCGTCGGCGGCGATATAGCCGAAGCCGGTGGCCGCATGGTCCGGCTCAATCCCGAAAGTCACGATATTGCCCTCTTCCGCGGCTGGTCGCGCCAGCGCTATGGCGCGATGGAAGGCTTCGACATCGGCGATGTGATGGTCGCTGGGGCAAATGAGGAGCAGCTCATCCGCATCGGCCAGGCTGGCGGCCAAGGCGATCGCGCCGGCGCTGTCGCGCTTTAGGGGCTCGAGAATGATTCGGGAGCCGCGGCCGGCAACGTTGCGAAGCTCCGCTTCCTGAGTGTGATTGCCGACAATGATCGGCTCGGCGAAGCGGTCGCCGAACCGGCGCAATGTCTGTTCGAACAGGCTGTCGTCACCGAGGAGTGGCAGCATGTGCTTGGGCCTGGCGGGCGTCGACAGCGGCCACAGTCGCGTTCCGGCGCCACCCGCCAGGATCACGGGGCGGATCTGCCGACCGCTGTTTGAGTCACTCATGCGAACACCATTCGCCAAGTTTGAAGTGATACGCCACCCCAATCGTCATCCCGGGCTTGATCCGGGATCCGCCGGCACGTGAAGGCTGGAGAGGATGAACCCCGGCTCAGGGCCGGGGTGACGGCCTTGCCACGGCGATTCATCATTCATTTGTAAAATTTTGCGACACCCCTCCCTATGTCGGCGAATCTTACACTGGCCTGCGCGTGGAAACGCTGATCGCCTTCTGGACGCACGCGCTTGCGGCGGCACTGTTCGCCTCGCTCACCCTGTGGGAGCTACGGCGCGGTCTCGCAGAAAGCGAACAGCGCATGCTTCTCGCTGCCTTCGCACTGACCGCAATCTGGGCCTGGGTTACCGCGGTTGCGCCGACCACCATGCTTGCCGCTTATTCGGAAACAGCCCGCAACTTGTGTTGGGTGGGCGTGCTTTACCGCCTTGCCGGGATCGACAGCAGCGAGGAACAGCTGGGCGTCCGGCCCGTCTATGCAGCGGTGGCGGCGGTACTCGGCCTTCAGCTGGTGGTCGATGCCCTGCCTCTGGTGATCGACACCGACACGATCAGCCGGGGGCATGCCCTCATAGTCACTGCAATTATCCTCCGGCTGACCGCCGCGGCAGGATCGCTGGTGCTGGTTCACAACCTCTATGGCCAGGCCGCTCCATCAAGCCGGACGGGCATCCGTCTGGCCATGATCGCCATTGCCACCATGTGGGCCTACGATCTCAATCTCTACACGATCGCCTATTTCGATCCGGCTTCGGCGCAGGGGCTGTTCGACTTTCGCGGTCTGGCGCTGGCGTTCGTCGCTCCATTGTTCGCCATCGGTGCAAGCAAGGACGATCGCTGGCGAGTCCGGCTGTCCCGTGCCGCTACCTTCCAGAGCCTGTCGCTGCTGGCGATCACCGCCTATTTCGCCATCATGGCGGTGCTGGTCACCGCGCTGCGTGGTTCGGGCTTCGACTGGACCCGGGCGGTATTGGTCGCCCTCCTCGCTGCCATGACGGTGGCGGCGATGGTCCTGCTCCCGTCCAACCGGGCGCGAGGCTGGGCCAAGGTCAAGATCGCAAAGCATTTCTTCGAGCACCGCTACGATTACCGCACCGAATGGCTGCGGTTCACCGAGACGATCGGCGCCATCGGACCCACGGCGCCGCCGCTTGGACAGCGGGTGGTCAAGGCGTTCGCCGATATCCTCGATGCGCCGGGCGGACTCTTGCTTGTGGCGGATGAGAATGGCTCGATCGAGCCGGCGGCGGCCTGGAACTGGTCGGGCAGCGCGAATCTCGGCGCTGCCATTCCCACCCCCGAAGCGCTGGGCTTCTGGCTTTCGGTGGGCGCCGAGGGCCGGATCATCGATTTCGACGCCCTTGGCGGCGGCTGGGCCGATGCCCGCGATCGGGAACTGGACATTCCCGAGCCGCTGCTCGGCGAGGAGCAGGCCTGGACCGGAGTTCCGCTGATCCATGAGGACCGGCTGGTCGGGCTGGTGCTGCTGGCTGCGCCCGATTACCGCCGTTCACTCGACTGGGAAGACTTCGACCTGTTGCGGACGGCAGGCCGCCAGGCTGCCTCCAGCCTGGCCGAGGCCCACGGTCAGCAGGCCCTGATGAACGCCCAGCGGTTTGAGGATTTCAACCGGCGATTTGCCTTCATCCTGCATGATGTGAAGAACCTCGTCAGCCAGTTGTCCCTGCTCGCCCGCAATGCCGAGCGCCATGCCGACAACGCCGATTTCCGCGCCGACATGGTTGCGACGCTCAAAGGCTCGGTCGGCAAGATGAACGACTTGCTGGCCCGTCTCGCCCCGACGCCCGACCAGCGCCCGGCCCGACCCGAGCCGACCCCGCTCCGGCCACTCGTTGCCGCCGCCATCGCGGCCAATCGCCGCGATCATGAGGTCACTATGCTCGGCGATGGCGATCTTGTCGCATTGGCCGACCCGCTGATGCTCGAGCAGGCTCTCGGCCACCTTGTCCGGAATGCAGTCGACGCGAGCACGCCTGCCGACCCGGTCACGGTGAGAATGGGCAGTGACGGCGAGCAGGTGATGATTACTATCGCCGATGGGGGCACGGGCATGGATGCCGAGTTCGTCCGAACGCGCCTGTTCCAGCCATTCGCGTCGACCAAGCAAGGCGGCTTCGGGGTCGGCGCCTTCGAGGCCAAGAGCCTGGTCTCGGCCATGGGCGGCCGTCTCACGGTTGAATCCAGGCCCGGCGAAGGCAGCAGCTTCACCATCTCCCTCCCTGGCGCAAGGGAAGCGCCCGAGCAGAAACGGAAAATCGCATGAGCACCGAACCCGAACTCCCGGTCTTGCTGATCGTCGAGGACGACGAGGGCCTGCAGCGGCAGCTTAAATGGGCCTATGAAGGCTATCGCGTTGTGAGCGCAGGCGACCGCTCCACCGCGATCGAGATGATGCGGCTGCACGAGCCGGCAGTGGTAACCCTCGATCTCGGCCTTCCGCCCGATCCCGACGGGACGAGTGAAGGCTTTGCTACGCTGACCGAAATTTTGGCGTTGAAGCCTGACACCAAGATTATCGTCGCTTCGGGTCACGGGGCCCGGGAAAGCGCGCTGAAGGCGATCGCGCTCGGCGCCTATGATTTCTACCGCAAGCCGGTCGACATCGACGAGCTCGGCCTGATCGTCAGCCGGGCCTTCCACGTCTATGAGATCGAGGCCGAGAATCAGCGGCTGGAAGCGGCGAACGGCGGCGCGGCGGCCCTTGGAGCGATGCTCACCGCGAGCCCGGAGATGATCAAGATTATCCGCACCGTGGAGCGTGTCGCCTCGAACGATGTCTCGGTCATGCTGCTCGGCGCAAGCGGCACCGGCAAGGAACTGCTGGCGCGCGCGGTCCATGAAAAATCGGCCCGGGCGAAGGGCGAGTTCGTCGCGATCAACTGCGCGGCAATCCCGGAAAACCTGCTCGAAGCCGAACTATTCGGCTATGAGCGCGGCGCCTTCACGGGGGCGGTCAAGACCACCCCGGGCAAGATCGAGCTGGCTCAAGGCGGCACATTGTTTCTCGACGAAGTCGGCGACATCCCGCTTCCCCTCCAGGTCAAGCTGCTTCGCTTCCTTCAAGAGAGGGTGATCGAGCGGATTGGCGGACGTTCGCCGATCGCGGTCGATACGCGGATCGTCTGCGCCACCCACCAGGATCTCGACGCGATGATCGCCGCCGGCAGGTTCCGCGACGATCTCTATTACCGGCTGGCGGAAATCGTTGTGAAAATCCCGAGCCTGGTAGAGCGATCCGGGGACGCGGTGCTCCTCGCCCGTCATTTCGTTGGCCGCTTCGCGCGGGAAATGAACGCCAAGATCCAGGGCCTGGCCCCGGACGCTGCCGATGCGATCGACGCCTATGGCTGGCCGGGCAACGTCCGCGAGCTCGAAAACCGCATCAAGCGGGCGGTGATCATGGCCGACGGCAAATGGGTGACTGCGACCGATCTCGACCTTCCGGGAGTGGCCGAATCCGGCTTCGAAACCCTGCCGATCAACCTTCGCGCGGCCAGGGAAGTGGCCGACCGAAAGGCCATTCGCCAGGCCCTTTCGCGCACCGAAAACAATATTTCCGGCGCCGCCAAGCTGCTCGGAATCAGCCGGCCTACCCTCTACGACCTGATGAAGCAGTATCAGCTGGGAAGCTGATAATCCTTTTTGGGCCATGAGTTTACGCGCCCTTTACCTGCTCGGCGCTAAGAGCAGTCCCCCGGGGGTAACCATGGTAAACAGCGTATCTGGCAAGGACGAAACTCCGTACAAGGTGGCGGCAAGCCACCTGATCACGACGTGCGCCACATTGGCTGCAATCCTGCTGTTCGTGATCCTGGGCGCGAAGGTTATCCCCAGCGCCATCGGTACCGCGGTGAAAGACCCCGCCACCAATGCTTTGGTGGCCGCATTCCTGCTCAATATCGCGATCGTGCTGTTCGGCTATCGCCGTGCCCGCGATCTCGCGGAGACAATGGCGACTCTGAAACAGGCGGAGAAAGACGCCCACTTCAATGCCTACACTGACCATACGACCGGCTTGCCCAACCGACGCGCTCTACTTCGCGAGATCGAGGGCCTGTTCGAGAGGGCCGATCGTGGCGGCACGCTGATGCTGCTGGACGTCGATAACTTCAAGCGCGTCAATGATCTCTACGGCCATGTCGCGGGCGACCAGCTGCTGCGCCAGGTCGGCGAGATGTTGGCCGGCACATTGCCGGGCACGGCGTTTATTGCCCGCATGGGCGGCGATGAATTTGCTGCGATTATCCGCGATGAGAAGGATGCCGAAGACGCTGCTCGAGATGCCATCGGAGCTTTTGGCCGTCCAGTGAACGTCGGCGAGACCCGCACCCAGATTTCAGTCTCCGCCGGACTCGTTCCGTTGCATTCGGAGGCAAGGCCAATCGACGCCCTGCGCCGGGCGGACGTCGCCATGTACTCGGTCAAGCAGGCTGGCCGGAACGGCTATGCCTGGTTCGATAGCCAGATGGAGCTACAGCTTCAGGCGCGCGTCGGACTAGAGGATGAAATCCGCTCGGCGGTCGAATGCGACGAATTCGTTCCATTCTTCCAACCGCTGATCAGCCTGGATTCCGGCGAGCTCAACGGGTTCGAGGTGCTGGCGCGGTGGAATTCGCCGCGACGAGGCCTGGTCGAACCCGCTGAGTTCATCGCCATCGCCGAGCAATCCGGGCAAATTGGCCCGCTGTCGATGCGGGTCATGGAAAAGGCTTTCGTCCAGGCTAAGGACTGGCCCGCCCATCTCAAGTTGGCGGTCAATGTTTCGCCGGTTCAGTTCCGTGATCCACAGTTGGCCGAGCGCATCATCCAAATACTGACCGAGACCGGATTCCCGGCCCGCCGGCTAGAGGTGGAGATCACTGAAGGCTCGCTCCTCGAGGACCGCGCACAGGCGCTGACCATATTGGAAAGCCTTCGGAACCATGGCATTGCAATCGCGCTCGACGATTTCGGTACAGGCTACGCTTCGCTTAGCCAGCTCCACGCCTTGCCCTTCGACCGCATCAAGATCGACCGTAGTTTCATCACTTCGTTGGGCCAAAGTGAGCAGGCGGTGGCAATCGTTCAGACCATCGCCGCGCTGGGCAAGACGCTGAGCGTGCCGATTACCGCCGAGGGCGTCGAGACCGATTCCATTCGCGAGCAGATGGCCGCGCTCGGCTGCACCGATGCCCAGGGCTTCCATTTCGGCCGCGCGGTTTCCGCCAATGTCGCCACCATGCATTTCGACACGCCCAAAGTGACGCCATCCGCCAAGTTCAAGCCCGAGCGCACGCCGCTGTCCGAGCCACTCGACAAGGGTGATCACAGCGGGTCCCCGCGCCGGCCCGCCGCCGGCCAGAAGTGGTAGCGGACTAGCTCAATTCTTACCCCAATTGACGAACGGGCACAGCGCTTCGACTAGCGTACTTGCTGTCGGCCTCTTCCGCTCTATCGTCCGCTTCCAAATCAGATGACGGGAGCGGGATATGGATCGCCGTGAGTTTCTTTCTTTGGGCAGCGTTGCCGCCTTGTTACCGGCCGCTCCCGCCAAGGCTGCATTGCAATCTGGTGGATCGGCCAGCGACGCCCAGCTGAATGGTCTGTTCGAAGACATTTTCCAGGACCGGGTGAAACGCTATCCGGACCTGGCCAGTTCGCTCGGTCTCGACAAAGGCGCCAACGCCCATCTCAAGGCGGAGCTCGACGTTCGTCCGATCGCCCAGGCGCGGAAGGAAGATCTTGCGCTCGCCAAGAAGAACATCGCCGACATCAAGGCCGTGCCACCGGGCAGCCTGTCCGATGCCGGGAAGCTCAACCGCGAAGTCGTCCTCTACCAGATGGAAACCGGAGCGATCCCCGCGGAGAAATTCAACATCGATAGCGTGCAGCGGCCCTACCCGATCTTCCAGCAGGGCGGTTCCTATTTCTCGACACCCGATTTCCTTAATACCGCCCACACGATCGAAACTGCGGCCGACGCCGAGGCTTATCTGTCGCGGCTCGCATTGGTCGGTAAATCGCTCAACAACGACAGTGAGGATCAGCGCGAGCAGGCAGCGCGCGGTTTCCTGGCGCCGGCCTGGTCGATCGACCTGACGCTCGGCCAGATGCGCAAGCTGCGCGAGGCCGCGCCCGAGGCCAATACCATGGTCGATTCCATCGTCCGCCGCACCGGTGAAAAGAACATTGCCGGTGACTGGCGGAAGCGTGCTGCCGACATCGTCGCCAAGAGCATTTACCCGGCGCTCGACCGCCAGATTGCACTGATGGAGCAGCTGAAGCCGACCACGCGCGCCGGTGACGGCGCCCAGCGCCTGCCCAACGGCGATGCCATTTACGCAGCCGCGCTGATGCAGGCGACCACCACCAATTTTTCGCCGGATGAAGTGCACCGTCTCGGGCTGGCCCAGGTTGCGGAGATCAGCACAGCCATCGACACCATTCTCAAGGGCGCCGGATACACCACCGGCACGGTCGGCGAGCGTTTGGATGTGCTCAACCGCTCGCCGGAGCAGCTCTATCCCAACACGGATGAGGGCCGCGCCGCTCTGATCGCGAGCCTCAATGCCGGGGTGAAGGTCATGTATTCGCGCTTGCCGGGCGCCTTCGCCACACTGCCGACGCAGCCGCTCGAGATTCGCCGCGTGCCGGTCGAAATCCAGGATGGCGCGTCGAACGGCTATTACAACCGCGCGGCGCTCGATGGGTCGCGGCCGGCGATCTACTTCATCAACCTCAAGGAGGTCGGCGACTGGCCGAAATACTCGCTGCCGTCATTGACCTATCATGAGGGCGTGCCGGGCCATCACCTGCAAATCAGCCTGGCCCAGGAGTCAAAGGACATTCCGACACTGCGCAAGGTCGGCGGCTTTTCGGCCTATTCCGAAGGCTGGGCGCTCTATGCCGAGCAGCTGGCCGACGAACTGGAGGCCTATCATGGCCTCGAGCGCGCGGGCTATCTGCAGAGCTTCCTGTTCCGGGCCACCCGCCTGGTGGTCGACACCGGTCTTCATTCAAAGGGCTGGAGCCGCGAAAAGGCGGTCGATTACATGACGGCCACGACGGGCTTCGCCCGGTCTCGAGTCCAGCGCGAAGTCGAACGTTACTGCACGCAGATCGGCCAGGCATGCAGCTATAAGGTCGGCCACATGGCCTGGACCCGCGCGCGGCATGAGGCGCAGGCGGCGCTCGGTGCGAAATTCGACATCAAGCAGTTCCACGAAGTGCTGAAGGAAGGCGCCATGCCGCTGTCGATCCTGCAACAGCGGATCAAGGAGCGGACGGAAGCGGCGAAGCGCGCCTAGATCGCCTTAAGCGAGTCCGAGCGCCTCGGCGATCTCTGCCACTTCGAGCCAGCGTAGCTCCGCCGCCTCGACGTCGGTGCGATGGCGGGCGATGCGCTCGGTGAGTTCGGCGAAGCGCTTGGGATCGCGCGCAAACAGGTCGGGATCGTGCAGCGCGTCCTCGTCGGCGGCGATGCTCGCCTCAAGGCGCTCGATTTCGCCCGGCAGGCGGTCGAAGTCTCGCTGGTCCTTGTAGGATAATTTGTTCCCCGACGAAGGTCGGGGTCCAGGAGCGCCGCTAGGCGCTGCTTTCGCAGCACCCTGGGCCCCGGCTTTGGCCGGGGAACGCACGGCCTGATACCGCTTTCGTACCCAGTCCTCATAGCCGCCCGCGACAATGTCGACCCTGCCCGACCCATCAAGGCCTAGGGTCACCGTGACCGTCTTGTCCAGAAAGTCGCGATCGTGGCTGACAATCAGGACGGTGCCTTCATAGTCGGCGATCACTTCCTGGAGCAGGTCGAGCGTCTCGAGATCGAGGTCGTTGGTCGGCTCGTCGAGCACCAGCAGGTTCGATGCTCGCGCGAACTCGCGCGCCAGCAGCAGCCGCGACCGTTCGCCTCCCGACAAGGATCCGACCGGCGCTTCGGTCAGTGAGGGATCGAACAGATATTCCTTCAGATAGCCCTTGATATGCTTCTTGTGCCCGCGAACTTCGATCCAGTCGCCGCCTTCGGCCAGCACGTCACGCACCCGCTTTTCCGGCGACATCAGCTTGCGCTGCTGGTCGATGACGATGCCCGACAGCGTCTTGGCCTGGGTGACAGCGCCGCTATCGGGCTTCAGCTCGCCGGTCAGTAGCTTCAGCAACGTGGTCTTGCCGGTTCCGTTGGCGCCGACCAGCCCAATCCGGTCGCCGCGCTGGATCCGCAAGGTGAAGTCGCGGATGATCTGGCGGTCCCCGAAACCCTTCGACACATGATCGGCGTCGATCACCGTCTTGGTCTTCACTTCGTCCTTGGCGAGACCGAGCTTGGCGCCCCCGGCCGGCCCGAGCATCGCGGCACGCTGGGCTCGCATCTCGTGCAACTTGGCAAGTCGTCCCTGGTTGCGCCGGCGCCGGGCGGTAACCCCGCGTTGCAGCCAGTGCAATTCCAACGCCAGTTTGGCGTCGAGCTTCTCGGCGGCCCGTTGCTCTTCGGCATAGACCGACTCGGTCCACGCATCGAATCCGCCAAAGCCGATCTCTGCCCGCCGCATCTGGCCTCGGTCAAGCCACAGGCAGCTCTTGGTCAAACGCGTGAGGAACGTCCGGTCATGGCTGATGACGATGAATGCGCCCTTGAATCGCTGCAGCCACTGTTCGAGCCAGTCGATCGCGCCAAGATCGAGGTGGTTGGTCGGCTCATCGAGCATCAAGACGTCCGGCTGCTGCGCCAATGCCCGGACGATCGCGGCGCGGCGCCGCTCGCCGCCGCTGGAAGTGGCCGTATCGCGGGCAAGATCAATGCCGATCTGGTCGGCAATGGCGGCGGCTTCATGCGCCGGCGGGGCATCGTCGCCGGCGAGCACCCACTCTTCGAGAGTGCCGCTGCCGGTCATTACTGGATCCTGTTCCAACAGCACCACCTTGGTGCCCGGCACGATCTTGCGCGTACCTTCGTCGGTCTCGATCAGTCCGGCGAGGCATTTGAGCAGGGTCGTCTTGCCCGCGCCATTGCGGCCGATTAGCGCCAGCCGGTCGCGCGGCCCGACAAAAATGTCGAGATTGCGGAGCAGCCAGCCTTCGCCTTGGATCAGTCCAAGGTCTTCATAAGACAAAATCGGGGGTGCCATCGCGGGGGCACCTAGCCTAGGTTCCGCTAGCCGTCACGTGGGCAAGAGCGGCTGAACCTAGGGCAACAGGGGCATTCATAGCTTGTTCAATGGATTAGCTATAGTCAGGCTGGCGAAAGTGAAGCCAATGAGCCTGTATCGTACCCTTGTCCTATCGCTCTGCGCTGTGTCCGCCGCGATCGCCACCCCTGCGCTTGCCCGCCGTAATGACGGCAATGGGAATCAAGTCTCGGTGCCGCATCCTGCCAGCGAGGCGCCTCATCTCGCCTGGCTCGACCGGCCGCGCGATCAGGACCGTGCATTCCGTGACAAGCAGCAGGGCCGCTCAATGCCGCTTCCCCAGATCGAACAGCGCGTCCTGCCGCGGATGGGCGGCGCCGACTATCTCGGCCCCGAGCTTCGCGGACAGAACCTCCGCATGAAGTTCATGGACAATGGCCGGGTCATCTGGGTCGATGTCGATCCCCGGACTGGGCGGATCATCGGCAAGTCGGGCGATTAGCCCTTTTTCCAAGTTAGCAGCCTGATGGCATACGCCATGGCTACACATAGCAGGACGGCGCTTGCCAAGGGGCCGAGATAGTCGCGAACTCGGCTATATTCACTACGCAGGATATATCCCGCCGACATCAACAGGAAGTTCCACAAGCCATCGCCGATGGCGGTGAACAGAATAAACTTTCGCATGTCCATGGCGAACACCCCAGCGGGCACCGAAATCAAATGGCGAAAAATCGGGATCAGCCGTCCAACGATCACCGCCGGGGCGCCACGGCGCGCAAACCATCGGTCGGCCAGATCGAGTTGGGACGGATCGATCGTCAGCCAACGTCCATAACGTTCGGCTAAGGCTCGTAGCGGTCCAATGCCCACCAACTTACCGGCGAAATACCAGCAAATCGCGCTAGCTGTCGAACCGGTCGTGCCGGCCAGCACGACGAGGAAGGGTGACAGCTTGCCGGATGACGCTTCGAAACCTGCAAGCGGCATCACCAGCCAGGAAGGGATTGGCGGAAACACTCCTTCCAGGAACATGACCAGGGCGATTCCGGCATAGCCGGCGCGGTCGATCATGCTGGTAATCCACTCGAACATTTCGCTCCGAGTCTCCGAAATCTCAATATCCGCTTGCCCGTTCCTTTCGTTGCGGCCAAGCAACCGTTCAGCTTCGCGCGTGTTTGTGACAGCGAACGGATTTTCGAGGGATGAATAAATGCGCGTGTTGATCGTCGAGGACGAACCCAATCTGGGCCGCCAGCTGCGCTCGACGCTGGAGGGCGCGGGCTATGCCGTCGATCTCGCTACCGACGGCGAAGACGGCCATTATCTTGGCTCAACTGAAACCTATGACGCGGTCGTACTCGATCTTGGCCTGCCTGAGATCGATGGCCTGACGGTGCTCGACCGTTGGCGCAAGGAAGGCCGCAAAATGCCGGTGCTCGTCTTGACCGCCCGCGACAGCTGGTCGGACAAGGTTGCCGGCCTGGATGCCGGCGCTGATGACTATCTTGCCAAGCCATTCCAGACAGAAGAGCTGATTGCCCGTTTGCGCGCTTTGATCCGCCGCGCCGCCGGCGTCGCCAGTTCGGAGCTGATTGCCGGCGACATCCGCCTCGACACGCGCTCCGGCAAGGTCACCAAGGCCGGCGAACCGGTTAAGCTGACCGCGCAGGAGTACAAGCTCCTGTCTTATCTGATGCACCATAAGGGCAAGGTAGTCAGCCGGACCGAACTGATCGAGCATATCTACGATCAGGACTTCGACCGGGATTCAAACACGATCGAGGTCTTCGTCACCCGCATTCGCAAGAAACTGGGCGCCGATGTCATCACGACTATCCGCGGCCTAGGTTACAGCCTTGAGGAAAATCCCGCTTGAATGAAGCCGCCCCCCAGCGGGAGGCGACCGAACAAGCGGTGAGGGTCAGGGAACGCCGCGGTGGGTCGCTGACCCGGCGCATGATTGTCGTGGCGGCAATCTGGATCGGCATGTTGCTGCTGATCGGCGGCTTTGCCCTTGACCGCGTACTTTCCCGCCAGATCATCGAGAATTTTGACGCGCAGCTGGAGCGCGTCTTGAAATCGATGATCGGCGCTTCGGAAATCGGGCCGGACGGCGAAGTCCGGTTCAGCCGTCCGCCGGCCGACCAGCGGTTCCTTGAGCCCTATTCGGGCGTCTATTTTCAGATTAGCGGAGCCGGCCAGGAAACCTTTCCATCCCGCTCCCTGTGGGACCGGCGCTTGAAGGTCGACACCGGCCACAAGGACGTTGAGCTGCACAAGCGCGACAGCTTCGAGTTCGCGGATGAGCCGCTGCGCATCCTGGAACGCGACGTTATCCTGCCTGGAAGCAACGTTCGCTGGCGTTTCCAGGTCGCCCAGTCGCGTCAGGCCATCGATAGCCAGATCAAGGAGCTTCGATCCACCCTGATCGGGAGTTTTGCGGCATTGGGGCTGGGGTTGCTGGTGCTTGCTGCGCTACAGGCCATCTACGGCCTGTGGCCGCTCCGCCGCGTCAGGCGCGAAGTTGCCGCCATCCGTGGTGGAACGCAGACCCGCGTTGCTGAAGGCTTTCCCCGCGAAGTCGAGCCGCTGGTCGACGAGATCAACGAATTGCTTTCGCATAGCGAGGCACAGGCCGAAGAGGCCCGGCGCCACGCCGGAAATCTCGCCCATGCCCTGAAGACCCCGCTGACCGTCATCACCAATGCAGCCACCGCTCATGCCGAGGATCTCGACAATACGGTGATCCGCGAGGCGGCGGCGATGCGGCGCCAGGTTGACCACCATCTCGCACGCGCACGGGCAATCGGACGCAGGGCCTCGACCCAGGCGCGCGTTACCGTGTGGGAAAGCGTTGAGGCGGTGGAGCGTGCAGTCTCCACGCTTTACGACAAAGTCACGATCGATATCACCGGGAACAAGAATGCGCAGGTGAAGGTCGAGAGACAGGACCTCGACGAGATGCTTGGCAATCTGGTCGAAAACGCCGCCAAATATGGTCATGGCCGGGTGTTCGTGACGGTCGATCCGCCAGCCATGGCCATGGTCAATATCCAGATCGAGGATGATGGGCCCGGCATTCCAGAGGCACTGCGCGCCGAGCTATTCACCCGCGGCACGCGGCTCGACACGACCGGCAAGCCAGGCACCGGACTGGGGCTCGCGATTGTTCGCGATGTCGCCGAAATCTACGGCGGCAAGGTCTCACTGTCGGAAAGCGAGGATTTGGGCGGCCTGATGATTATTTTGTCACTGCCGGAAGCGCCGCAAGTCACCTGACTCCGCCCGTTCATCGAAAAGGCGCTTGGCACGCCCGTCACGGACACTAGCGTCAGCCAAAATTTGCGGATTGGGTTGTTATGACACGGAAATTATTGCTTCTCGCTGCCGTTTCGGCCCTCACGATTTCGCCAGCCTGGGCCACCAACGGAAGGCCGAATTTCGTACCCTGGGGCGTCGACCTCACGGCAATGGACAGTTCGGTCAAACCGGGCGACGATTTCTTCGACTACGTCAATGGCGGCTGGGCCAAGCGGACCGAAATCGCGCCGGACCGGACCTTCGTCGGGATCGATTCCGTGCTTAATGACCAGATCGACAAGGATGTTCGGGCGATCGTCGAGGACACGGCCAAGAACCCCGCCGGTTATGGCAAGATCGGGCAGCAAGTCGGCGATTTCTACGGCAGTTGGATGGACGAAGCGGCCATCGCCGCCAAGGGCGCTGCACCGCTCAAGCCCTATCTCGATCGCATCGCCGCCGTGAAGGACAAGGGCGATCTCGTCGATCTGTTCGCAACTGTGGGATATGAATCGCCGGTCGGGGTCAGCATCTATCCCGACCTGTCCCATCCGACCCAATATGCGGTCTATGCCAGCCAGAGCGGCCTCGGCATGCCGAACCGCGACTATTATTTGCTGCAGGGCGCCAAATATGACGCCTATCGCGCCGCCTATCGAGCCTATGTGACCAAGATCCAGGAGCTCGCTGGGATTTCCGACGCGGCGGCCAAGGCCGACCGGATCGTCGCACTCGAAACCGCAATCGCCAGGGTCCATTGGACCCCCGAACAGAGCCGCGACATCGACAAGATCTACAATCCGATGGACCGGGCCAAGCTCAATGCTTTCGCTCCCGAGCTTCAATGGGACAGGGCGCTGGCCAAGTCCGGCCTGAGCAACGTCACGACGGTCGTGGTGACTGAAACCACCGCAGTTCAAGCGATCGGAAAGCTGCTCAACAGCGTGCCGCTCTCCACCTGGAAGGATTATCTCGCCTATCACTTCGTCAGCGACCATGCATCGTACCTGCCAAAAGCGTTCGACGATGCGAGCTTCGACTTCTTCTCCAAGACGCTGCGCGACGTCCCGACCCAGCGCGATCGCTGGAAGCGCGGAGTAAGCCTGGTCAACGGCGCCCTCGGCGAGGCGGTCGGCCAGATTTACGTCCAGCGCCACTATCCGGCCGAAAGCGACCGGCAGATGGGCGAGCTGATCGCCAACATCCGGGCTGCCCTGCAGGAAAAGATCGAGACCAACAGCTGGATGGACGAGCCGACGAAGAAGGAAGCGCTGGCCAAGCTGGCGGCGTTCGACCCACGCATCGGCCATCCCGTCAAATACATCGACTATTCAACCCTCAAGGTGGACCGGTCCGACCTGCTCGGCAACGTCATGCGCTCCGGCCAGTTCGATCGGGACCTGCTGCTGACGCGGATGAAGAAGCCGGTCGACCGCAGCCTGTGGGATATGACCCCGCAGACCAACAACGCCTATTATGATCCGACCCAGAACCAGATCACCTTCCCGGCCGCGATCCTGCAGCCTCCCTATTTCGATCCCGATGCCGATCCGGCCGCCAATTACGGCAGCATCGGCGCAACCATCGGTCACGAGATTGGCCATGGCTTCGACGACCAGGGACGCAAGTTCGACGGCAGCGGCAAGTTAAGGGATTGGTGGACGCCCGCGACCGCCAAGCAATACGACGCTCACGCCGCCATGCTCGTGAGCCAGTATAATGGCTATGAGCCGGTGCCGGGCGTGCACATCAAGGGACAGCTGACGCTTGGCGAGAATCTCGGCGATCTCGGCGGCCTCGAGGTCGCCTATTCCGCCTATCGCCGCTACGTCGCCCAGCATGGCGAGCCGCCGGTTATCGGCGGCCTGACCGGGGACCAGCGCTTCTTCATCGCCTATGGTTACAGCTGGGAAACCAAGCAGCGCGAAGGCGCGCTCCGCGCCCAGTTGCTGACCAACGAACATTCGCCGGCCAAGTATCGCGTCAACGGCGTCGTCCGCAACGTCGGCGCCTGGTACAAGGCGTTCAACGTCCAGCCCGGCGACAAGATGTACCTACCGCCGGAGCGGCGGGTTCACGTCTGGTAGGCTAGGAAAACGGCCGCTGTCGGGCTAGGGCGGCGGCCGTGACTACGGCGACGATCCATCAGTTAAGCGAAAAACGGGCGCCATCGCTCGACCCCATGATTGCGCTGACCGCGACGGACATGAACGCGGTCAATGCGGTGATTCTCGAGCGGATGCAGTCGAAGGTCGCGCTGATCCCGGAGCTCGCCGGACATCTGATCGCCGGCGGCGGTAAGCGGATGCGGCCGATGCTGACGCTCGCCAGTGCGGCGCTGCTCGACTACCCCGGAACGCGGCACCACAAGCTCGCCGCGGCGGTCGAGTTCATCCACACTGCAACACTGCTCCACGACGATGTGGTCGACGGTTCAGGCCTGCGGCGGGGCAAGCGCACTGCGAACATCATCTGGGGCAATCCAGCCAGCGTATTGGTCGGCGATTTCCTGTTCTCGCGCGCGTTCGAGCTGATGGTCGAAGACGGCAGCCTGAAGGTGCTGCGCATCCTCAGCCATGCGTCCGCGGTGATTGCCGAGGGCGAAGTCGACCAGCTGACCGCCCAGCGTCAGGTCGAGACGAGCGAGGAACATTACCTCCACATCATCAACGCCAAGACCGCGGCGCTGTTCGCCGCCGCCTGCCGCATCGCGCCGGTCGTGGCGGAGGCCGGAGAGGAAGCCGAAGAAGCGCTAGAGGCCTATGGCCGCTATCTCGGCATCGCCTTCCAGCTGGTCGATGACGCGATCGATTATTCATCGGATGAAGCGACCATGGGCAAGGGCCGGGGCGACGACTTCCGCGACGGCAAGGTCACGCTGCCAGTGATCCTCGCCTACGCCCGCGGCTCCGCCGATGACCGGTCATTCTGGAAGGCGGCGATGCAGGGCGACAGGATTTCGGATGATGACCTCGCCCATGCTACCAGCCTCATCCAGGCAACCGGCGCTTTGTCAGACACGTTGGAGCGGGCGCGTCATTATGGCCGCCGGGCGATCGACGCGCTCGCGCCCTTCCCGGCCAGCCGGGCCAGGGCGGCGCTTGCCGAGGCAGTCGAATTCGCGGTGGCACGGGCCTATTGATCGGCGGTCTCCGCGCCGCCCGGCTGAGTGATGGAGGTGCGGATGAAGCTGGCGATGATCGGGCTCGGCCGGATGGGCGGCAACATGGCGCACCGGCTAGTCGAACACGGGATCGAGGTCGTCGCCTATGACCGGGATCCGGCCGCCGTCGCCGAAGCCGTGAAGAACGGCGCGACTGGCGCTTCCAGCCTTGCCGATATTCCGGCCCTGCTGCCCTCGCCTGCCGTCTATTGGATAATGCTTCCGGCGGGCGAGATCACTGAAAAGGTGATGCGCGAGATCGGCGGCATCGCGCGCGAAGGCGATATCATCATCGACGGCGGCAATAGCTTCTGGAAGCATGACCTTGAGCGGGCCAAGTGGCTGAAGGAACGCGGCCTCACCTTCATCGACGTCGGCGTGTCCGGCGGCGTCTGGGGTCTGGAGCGCGGCTATTGCATGATGATCGGCGGCGACGATGCGGCGGTGAAGCACATCGACCCGATCCTGCGCGCCCTTGCTCCGGGGGTCGGCGCCATCACCCGCACCCATCGCCCCAAGTCCAAGGGCGAGTGGCAGGCCGAGATGGGCTATGTCCACTGCGGCCCGGCGGGTTCGGGCCACTTCGTCAAGATGGTCCACAATGGCATCGAATATGGAATGATGCAGGCCTACGCCGAAGGCTTCGACATTCTGAAGCAACGCGCGAGCGAAGACCTGCCGGAAGGCTTGCGCTTCGGTTTGAACCTGTCCGACATTAGCGAAGTCTGGCGGCGCGGCAGCGTCATCTCGTCGTGGCTGCTCGATCTCATCGCCATCGCCCTGGCCGAGGACCAGTCGCTGTCGAAATACAGTGGACGCGTCGCGGATTCTGGCGAGGGGCGCTGGACGATCGACGCCGCGATCGAGGAGTCCGTTCCGGTAGACGTGCTCGCGGCCGCCTTGTTCGCTCGCTTCCGCAGCCGGGTCGAGGAAAGCTTCGCCGACCAACTGCTTTCCGCCATGCGCTATGGCTTCGGCGGCCATGTCGAGATGCCGCAATAGGGTTGCGGCCCGGATCGGGAATTCACCTGAGCCCACCGCGTCGCGGAATCATTTAGGTAAGGCTTCACACGCAAATGGGGTGGGGCGGATCCATGAAATACTTCGCAGCAATATTGCTTTCGGCATGCGCGCTTTCGCAGCCGTTATCGGCCGAGCAGGTGAACCTGAACGGCCGCCCGGTGCTGGAGGCCGCAACCAGGCTGAAACCCGGCCAATTCGTCTGGGCACCCGACGCGGCGCCCGAGGGGCCGGTGCTGATGGTCGTCAACCTCGCCACGCAGCGCGCGATCCTTTTCCGCAACGGCGTGCCGATCGGCGCATCGACGGTGTCGTCGGGCAAGAAGGGCTATGACACGCCGACCGGGGTCTTCACCGTGCTCGAGAAGAAGAAGGAGCATTATTCGAAGACCTACAACAATGCGCCAATGCCGAACATGCAGCGGCTGACGTGGAAAGGGATTGCGCTGCACGCCGGCAACCTGCCGGGGTATCCGGCGTCACACGGCTGCATTCGCCTGCCGATACAATTTTCCAGCCTGTTGTTCGGCGCGACCAAGCTCGGGATGACGGTGATCATCACCAGCCTGCCGGTAACGCCGGGCCAGTCCGCGACGCCGGACCTCGCTGGGCCGATCGCGCCAACGGCCACGACCCTCGCCCGAGCGCCCTATGAATGGCATCCGGAGCGGTCGGCCTCGGGCCCGGTATCGGTCATTATCAGCATTGCCGACCAGCGCGCGACGGTCCTTCGAAATGGGACCGAGATCGGTTCGGCCCCGGTTCGCGTGTCAGGTCCGGTCAATGGCGGCTGGGCCTATGCGCTGCGTGCCTGGGACCAGACCGGCCAGCATTGGCTGAAGCTGCAATATTCGGGGGCGGGACAGGGCATGGAAGTCGCGCCGGGCGAAGGCGCCCGCTTCGATGCGCCCTGGGATTTCAAGCATGCCGTGCAGACCGTGCTCCGGCCTGGCAGCATCATCATTGTCGCGCCGCAATCGCTCAAAGCCGGCAGCACGGGAAGTTCCCTCACCGTCATCGACAATGGCGGCGCACCCTAGCGGCGACGGCTATTTCGGGAGCCATAAGAAAGACAGGGGCCGCCGCATGGGCCGGGAAGCGAACCGCCCGCACCGGGTGACCTGCAGGAAGCCCGCTGGCTAAACATAGCCGAAGTGTCGAACCCACGGATCGAGCTGCGGAAGCACCGGCGCCATCTGTTCACGGTAGCGACGCCAGACACCCTGGCCCTCCCGGTTAAGGCCGCGAGCCACCTGGGCGGCGCTCGGCGTCGAGATGCCGCGCATACGGGACTTGGCGGCGAAATCCATCTGGCCTTGATCCCATTCAAGCCCGAGAAAATCGCAGGCGCCGCGTGCTGTCTCCTCAAAATTCTCGACCAGGCTCTCGTAGCGAACCACGTGCTGGGGCAAGGGCAACAGGTCTCGGTAGAGCTCCGATAGCCGCATCACCGCATCGTAATAGGCCGCCGCGCCCTCAAGGGTGAGCAGCTGAAACATCGACGGGTTCATCCCGAACCGGCGGCGGAAGCAGCTCAATACAACGTCCCGCGGATCGCGACGGGCAAACAGCACGCGTGCATTCGGGAAAAGCTTGGCGATCACCGGCAGCTGCACATTGGAAAGCGGCATCTTGTCGATGAAGACTCGCCCGCGCGGCTCTACCCCGAACTTGCGGACCATGGACCAGTAAGCCTCGCGCTGACGAAGCGCTTCGCCGGAACCAATCTGAGCCAGCCGTTCCAGGCCGCCGTCGGAGGTCATATAGGTGGCTGACGCTGTGGCGAGGCAATCCTTTTCATCGAGGCTTACGACCTCGGGATGCGCAGCAAGCACGCTTTCCAGCAGCGTGGTTCCCGAGCGCGGAAAACCGACCAGGAATATGTGCGCCCTGGGGTCTGCGGCGCGCGGCCGGGCTGGCTCTGCCTGGCGCCACGGCTCCGGGGCGGCTGTCGCGAACCATTCGGCCAGCCGCCGGGCATGCCCTAGCGCCGTCTCCTTGCCCTGTGCCTCGAACTGGCCGGCGTACAAGGCCTTCATCTGAAGGTTGGAAGCCTCGTAGGCGGCGAAGGCCTCGGCCGGGCGGCCCTCGGCGTCCTGGAGATCGCCGATCAGGCCGAGCACGATCGATTTGTTGATCGGCGTGAGCGAGGGATCCTGGCTCAGTGCGGAAAGGCTTGCCGCCGCATCGGCAAGCTCACCTTGCTGAAGGTAGGCGGAAGCCAAGGCTATGCGAGCCAGCACGTTGGTGGGCGAAAGCAACAAAGCGCGTTCGCCATGCGCCCGCGCCGAGGCCCCATCGCCCGCTCGGGTGTCAAGCCAGGCGAGGCTCGCGAGGGGCTCTGCATAGTTCGGATTGAGCGCGGCGGCTCGCTCGTAGGCCGACCTCGAGCGCTTGATCTCATTGAGGGATTGTAGCAGGACGCCGCGATTGAAATGAACCGCCGCTATTCCGGGATCGATCCGAAGTGCAGCGTCATAGGCCTGAAGCGCGGCGTCGGTCTGCCCAAGTGCCATCAGGGACATGCCGAGGCTATTCAGGATATTTGGATCTTTGGCCGCTAACGCCCGAGCACGCCTGAGCAGCCGGACCGCCTCCTCGAAACGGCCCTCATCGTAACGCGCCAAACCGGCCAGGTTCAGGACTGCCGGATGCTCCACGCCCTCAGCCACTGCCTGCAGCGCGAGTTGGCCAGCGGTATCGATGACGTAGCCGCGCTGAGCGGCGTCAATTTTAACCAGCCATTGCCGATGTTGCGCGGCACGCGCGGAGGAGGAAGTCTTTTTCATTGCGCCCAGCTGTTTGTGCAAGTCGATCCTACGTCAACTGCTCTCGCGGCACGATTGCTACCTCCCGACCCCCTGGCGACCCGCATGCCGCCGTCCAACCATTAGGCGAATGTCTGCTTTCGACCCATTGCGGTCAAAAGGGTGCTCGGGTCCTCCGCGAATGTAACCGAACCCATTCGCGAAGGATTCAAATGCCAAGCAGTTGCTTTCGTGCCTAATTGCCTGCAAATTCTACCGACGATGCAACCGTCGCGGAGGTGCTTATGCGCATGTCTCGCCGGCTTGGAATCCTGCTTTCCGCAACATGCATCCTGCCAGCCGCAGGGTGCGAAAGCGCTTCCAAAGAGCCCAGTCTCGAAGAAGTGAGATCGATTGCCGAGAAATATCGCGACGTGAATGTTGCCAAGGCGGAAGGCTATACCACTGACAACAAGTGCGTGACGGCCGCCATGCTCGGACAGCCCGCCGAGCTGGGGGCGATGGGTTTGCACTATGTCCGCCGGGACCTGCTAGGGCTTCCGCCCAAACCCGCTCCGCCAAGCAGCGGACGCGTTCACGGAACCGGCACGCACACCGATTTTCGCCAGCCGGCGATGCTGGTCTACGAGCCGCAGCCGGACGGTTCGCTCCAATTGGTCGCGGTCGAAAATTTGACCTTTGCAGCAGCCTGGCACGCAAACTCCAAGGCGCCGCCGACCTTCCATGGCCGAACCTATCCGCTGCTCAAGGACGATCCCGCGACCGAAGTGGACGAAGCGCATGGATGGGAGCCCCACTATGAGCAGCACCTCTGGGTCTTCCGGGATAATCCGAACGGCGCCTATTCGCCTTTCAATCCGAAGGTGACCTGCCAGCATCATCAAGGCCCTCTGCCGGCACCACACACGATGTAAGTTCTTACCGTTGCCGGGCGAAGTTCCGGCAAAGAGTTGAACGGCCGCTCCGTTAGGCGCAAGGTAGGCCATTCCAATGGGGGCATTGGATGGCATCGCTGTTCCTCAGTTATTCTCACGATGACATCAGCCGCGTCGGGCCACTCGCCGCTGCCCTGGAGCAAGACGGCCACAGCGTATGGTGGGACAGCCGCCTATCCGGTGGTCAGGAGTTCGCCGACGCGATCGAGCAGGCGCTACAGGCTGCCCACGCGGTAATCGTCTGCTGGACTGCCAAGTCCATCCGGTCCGCCTGGGTGCGCGACGAAGCTGGGGCGGGCCGTGACAGCGGCCGTCTGGTGCCGGTGTCGCTCGATGGCTGCCTTCCGCCCCTGGGCTTTCGCCAATATCACACGATCGACCTGTCGCGCTGGAACGGGCTGCCGGATTCAAGCGCGCTCGAACCACTGAGAAGGACAATCGCTGAACGGGCGAGCGGCGTTCCGCAAGCGATGTCATCGCTCCCGCTGAAGGGCGCTGGACGGCTGCAGCAAAGGCGCTGGGTCATTGCGTCGGCGGCCGCACTGTTGCTGGTCGTCGCAAGCGCCCTTTACATGCTCCTTTCGGGAGGCAAGGGCTCGATCGAGCCAAAGGTCTCGGTCGGGCAATTCGCACTCGCCTCGGCCGACTTGCCGCGCAGTTTGCCCAACATGATCGGACAGGAAATCGTCGCCGCCTTCGGCGCGGAAAATGCGGTCGCGGTAGTATCGCCGGGCGACCGCAAAGCGGGGAAGTCACCGTTCGTGATGGACGGCAGCATTAGCCGGCTGGGGTCAGCCGTGCGCTTCACCGTCAATTTGAAGAGCCACAAATCCGGCGTGGTACTATGGTCGAACGCCTATGAACATGAAACGGCGGATGCGGTGGCGGTGCGCCAGGCCGCGGTGGGAGCGAGCCAGGTCGTGCGTTGCGGATTGTGGGGCGCATCGTCCTACAAAAAACGCATGTCGGACGAGGCACTTTCGCTATATCTGAAATGGTGCAATGAGCATTGGAGCGGCTCGACCAGCGAAACCGCAGAACTGGACGCCGCCCGGCGCGTAACGGTCGCAGTTCCGGACTTTTCGTTCGGCTGGTCGGCGCTGGCATTGGCGACCGTGCCGCTCGCCGCCACCCAGTCCGCCGACGCCAAGCAGCTGCGCGAAGAAGGCACCGCAGCGGCACAAAAGTCGATGACGCTCGATGGCCAGAATCCGGAGGGCTATATGGCACTCGCCGGCCTGCTGCCGCTCGACCGCTATTCCGAGCGGGAGGCGTTGTTGAAGAAGGCTCTAAGCGTCCGGCCCACCGAATGCGGGTGCGAGCGCCAGGCCTATGGTGATTTCCTTGCCTCGGTCGGCCGCATGGAAGAGGCCGTCGAGCAGTATGAGCGAGCCCGCGACATGCGACCCCTCGCGCCCTTCAGCAATCTCCGCTTCGCCCAGGCATTGTACATGGTGGGCCGCAGCGACGAAGCCGACAAGGTGCTGGGATCGACGCTCGAGCTCTGGCCGGGCGCGACCTCTCTCCGGCTGCTCAAGATCAAGTCTGCCTTGTGGACGCACCGTTATGACGAAGCCATTGCGCAACTCGGTACCCCAGACCTCCCGCTTACCAGCACCCAGCGGCAGGCGCTGGCCGACGCCTTTGGCGCGCTTAAAACGCGCAATCCGGCGATGAGGGCAAAGTCCGTCGCGGACCTTGAAGAATTTGCCGCCGATCCTCGCTATAACGACAAGGTCGTAGTCGGGACGCTTGCCGCCCTTGGCGCGAGTACCTCGGCGCTAGAGGCGGCCGCAAACCTCGTTCGCACCCGAGGGCTACTCGATGCCGACATATTGTTCGAGCCCAACATGGCTGCGGCCCGGACCGAGCCCGGCTATGCCGATCTGGTCGGCAAGCTGGGTCTCGTCGGATATTGGCGACTGGGGAGAAACCCACCCGATATTTGTCGGGGTTCGAACCGGCCGCGCTTTTGCGCGTTCGCATGAAGGAGGGACTGGCGATGAAATTGTTGATATCAATGATCGCGCTGCTCGTCTGCGCCTGTGACCGAGAGTCGAAAGACAGCACGGCCGCGCCATCGCCGGCAGTGCCCGAAGCAACATCATCCAAGCAGTCAACTCCAACTAGCAAGGCGCCGCTCGTCCTGCCGCTCCCCACGGATCAGAAGGAACTCGATCGCCTGATCCTCGCGGGCTACACTCCGCACGGCAGTCACCTTCACCCGCCGGGCGTGCTGGAGTGCCCGCTCGCCAAGGACAAGGAAGCGGTAATGTAATGTCCGCTTTCGACCCGTTGCGGTCATTTCCATTAATATAAAGTTGATGTATGATAATTAAATAATTTATTAACGGTCGCGTAAGGGGAGTGGACGTGAATGTCTGCCTGACCGCATTAGTGGTGGCGCTGACCAATCCGGTAGAGTTCTCCACTTACATTTGTCTCGACGACACGGTCTTCACCCTAAGCACTTCAGACGTCATGGCGATCGTCCGATTCAAGGATGGCGAGTATCGCCTGCCGAGGCGCCGGTCCGCCCTCGCCATCAAATACGCCACTGAGGATGCCACGCTCTATCTAGATGGCCAATTTGCTGCATTTGCAGCCAATGACCGACCACTTCCAGGCTGTCACAAACTGGAATCTGGCGAGCGTCGATCCCCTTGACGCCTATCGGATCCTAGCCTGTGTTCCGGAACGATTCCCCGGCGAGAACGCTGACATCAAGTGACTGTCGAACGATAGGACCGCAAAAATGAACCATGATATGTCCAGGGAGCCGGTAAAGCCGTTCCTCCTCCAGACCGCCGACGATGGCCGCGTCAGGCTGACGGTCCGCACGACGCACTACAATAGTTGGAACTACCCCATCGTACGTTGCTCGGTCGTTGACGAGACCTTCGCGACTGCCGCTGCCGCGCGCGCTCACGCAAAGGATAATTTCGGCGCGCAACCGGGAGAGTTCGCCAGCAAATAGGACCAATCGGCCGTCTGCCACGAATGGCATGCGTGCTTCGGCCAAGTTCTGGATTAAGGGACCCACATGGAATTGCATGGCAGCATCGTGAACAATCTCACTTCGGCCGTGCAAAGTGCCCGCCGATTGAGCAGTCACCCGGTTCATGCAGATACGCTTGGTCACTGGGCGGAACTTCTACGCCATGCTCGCCGAGAGCTGGCGAACGGATCGACTGAACCTGTTCAATCGCTCATCCTGGACCTCGAGAAGGAGTTGGCCGACCGGGCCGCTTAGGCGCTTGCCCTTATCTTGGCGCCCCTCTGACCGTCACACCAGGTTGATCACCACTCTGCGTCTGGCCAACGCTGTCCAATACCGCTTGTTCTACCATCGCCTTGAGCGAACCGAGAGTACCGACCCGGTGGCCGCAATCGATGCACAGGACAGGCGCGTCATCGGTATGTGCCTGGGAAAATGAAAAGCGGTTGTTGCCGCAAGCCTTGCAGGTGAGATCGATGTTCAACGGGTCGCCCCTGCCGTCATTCAGGCGAGAGCGCATCAGGTCTCTCAGCCGACAGCGCCCAAGAGGTTTAGCTGGCGATTATCCAATCCTACACCATTCCGCGAATGAGCGATATCTATGCTTTCCCACCAAGGCCGGCTCTGTCCTACACCCGTCGCATCTGACATAGGCCGCTTCATGCTTCCTTCGGCGCTCGGCCAATTCCCAAATCTTGCTCATGGTCAGCTGCCTTCGCGCCCAGGGGCAGGCGCGCATGCCCGTCGAGGTGCGGCTTTTGTGACTCTTGGGGTATGGTGAACCGGCTCCGCCTCCCTGTCGACGCCGTCCTGCCTCAGCTCTGTGAGGCGTTGCGCGCGAGTTCACGCGCCCTGCTGGTTGCGCCACCGGGCGCGGGCAAGACGACGCGCGTCGCGCCGGCACTGCTCGACGAACCATGGTGCGACGGAAAGGTTCTGCTGCTGGTCCCGCGCCGCCTCGCCGCGCGGAGCGCCGCCGAATATATGGCCAGAGAGCGGGGCGAAGAAGCCGGCGCGACGATTGGTTATGCCACGCGCCTCGACAGCAAGGTCGGCAAGGGGACGCGGATCATCGCCATGACCCATGGCGTCTATCTGTCGCGCTTGCAGGCCGACCCCGAGCTTGCGGGTGTCAGCGCGGTGCTGTTCGACGAAGTGCATGAGCGCGGGCTCGACAGCGACCTGGCATTGGCGCTGACGCTCGACGCGGCGGAAGGGCTGCGGCCCGACCTTCGCATCCTGCCCATGTCGGCGACGCTGGATAGCGAACGTTTCGCCCGGCTGCTTCGCGAGCCGCCGAAGATCGAAAGCGATGGCATGAGCTATCCGCTGACGTTGATCCATGAGGGCCGCGATCCGGCTGGGCGGATCGAGCCACAAATGGCGTCGGCGATCCGCGCCGCATTGGCCGAACATGACGGCTCGCTGC
>Ga0310887_10000030_pt1 | contig 25793 bp, 33 predicted proteins | sample T60D4metaG_FD_202509 | JGI IMG/M metagenome (GOLD analysis project Ga0310887, IMG submission 202509) | Lab incubated soil microbial communities from West Virginia University Organic Research Farm, Morgantown, WV, United States - T60D4 | ecosystem: Environmental > Terrestrial > Soil >...
ATGTTCGCTTGTTTTATTATTAATAATTCAGCTATTGCTGATAAGAAATGTTTGATTGCAAGAGATACCAGACCTTCTAGTGATATAATTCATCGCGTAGCATCAGCAGCTATTATGGAACAAGGAATAGATGTAATTGATTTAGGCGTTGCTCCAACACCTTTTGCATTTCGTGAATCAATCAAATATAGTAACGCTATAATAGTAACAGCTTCACATAATCCTTTGGAATGGAACGGTTTAAAATTTGTAATCAATGGAAGAGGAATCTTTGAAGACGAACTTGAGTCAATTCAACAACAACATACTTTTTCTCCCATTGGAATTGGAAAGTCGTGTCCTGTCGATTCAAAATACATATTCGACATGCTTGATCTAATGAGAAATAATGACTATCTTGATGACAATAAAATAAATAAAAATACAATTGCTATAGATCCCGGTGGTGGAGCTATATCTTCATTTATTCCACAACTTTACGGTTCACTGAATCAGAAATTCTTTACGGTAAATGATATTGCTGGCATTTCGTCAAGATCTCCTGATCCGACGACTGATGATCTTTTTGAATTGAGGAACCTTGTTTTATCCAAGAAGCTAGATTTAGGATTTGCATTTGACATGGATGCTGACAGGCTTGTAATTGTTAATAAAAATGGGAACAAACTTTCAACAGATCTTACGCTTCTATTATGTCTTGCTAGTACTTTACATCACGGTGCCAATAGATTTGTAGTGAGCATAGACACAAGTAATGCAATTGCACATATGATTTCCGAACATGGTGGAACTTTGAGCCATTCAAAAGTTGGAGAAGCAAATGTTGTCAAAGAGTTGATAAAGATGAACGCTGATGCGGGAGGTGAAGGAAGTAGTGCTGGATTTATTATGCCGAAATTTAATATGTGTCGAGATGGCATATTGGCCAGTGCAATCATTTCTTCATTAAATGAAGACCTCTATGATGATTGTATAGAAATTGCTTCAAATTACTCAACTATTAGATCAAAAGTACCCATAGAATCAAGTTATCAACAAACGGTCATTGAAAAATTCGAAGAAAAATTCAAGGAAAAATCTTACCAGATAATTAAAATGGATGGCACTAAAATATTAATCGATGATAAATCTTGGGTCCTGATTAGATCCTCTAATACAGAACATGCAGTTAGAATTTCAGTTGAATCAACTCCAGATAAAGCCCTATCCATTTTTAACGACGCAAAGGAAAAGGTTCAATCTATTTATGAAGAGATTAAATGAAAGAGAAATTATAGATCTCTTTATTTCTTATATTAACGACCCTTTACTAGACAAGGTAAAGAATGATGATGTAGTAATTTTCCCGCTCAGATATGGTATTCCAAAGAGAGTGAACAAAACATCCAATATCATCATTGCGTTAAAGAGTGATATGTTAGTTGAAAGTACAGATGCACCAAAGATTATGAAACCCTGGCAAATAGCAAGGAAAGCTATATTGGCATGTGTGAGCGACTTTGCTGCAAAAGGCATAAGGCCGTATGCATGTCTTATTTCTATTGGAATACCAAGAAACTATTCAAGAAAAAATATAGTTTCTTTAGCAGCTGGATTTTCAAAGGCATCGAAGGAGTTTAACGTTCGCATCCTGGGAGGAGATACAAATGAATCTAAAGAGTTGATAATTGATTGTAACATGATGGGTATTACGACCTTACCAGATAACAAAATTCCAAGGAGAAAGGGCGCAAAGGCAGGAGATATAATAGTAACATCTGGAAAATTTGGATATACTTCTTCAGGATTAAAAATTATCCTATCCAATTTTAATGCTGAGAAGAAATTCAAATTAAAATCCTTATCGTCAGTAACATTTCCAAAACCGCAGATAGAATTTGGGTTCTGCCTTGCAAAATATTTTTCATCCTCCATTGACTCAAGCGATGGACTATCTTCTTCACTGTACGAACTTGCACATAATAGTAATAAAGTTGACTTCCTTCTTAATAAAATACCAACACCAAAAGAATTACGTGACTTTTCTGATTTGAATTCTATTAGTATCGAGAATTTGCTATTTTTTGGTGGAGAAGAGTACGAGACGATTGCGACAGTTTCCAAATCAAATTTTAAGAAAATGGTTAGAGATGCAGAAAAGCACAAAATCCAGATTTATCAGATTGGCGAGGTGTTAGATGGTAGCGGAAATGTAATGTACGAACAAAGAGGTACTCAAAAGCATGTCAGAAATGAAGGATTTGTGCATTTTGCAAAATAAGCTTTGTTCGTTAATATGTGTCAGTCTTTTTTATAGGGGTTTATACTCTTCTCCCTCTTCGGCCACCAGGTTTTCTGGTTGTATCATGAGGTATTGGAGTTACATCATCAATCCTACCTATTCTAAAACCAGCTCTAGCAAGCGCTCTTATTGCAGCTTGAGCACCAGGTCCGGGAATACGAGGCCCCACACCTCCTACCGCTCTCACTCTGATATGAAGAGCGTTGATACCTTTAGTTTTTGCAATATCGGCTGCCGCAACTGCAGATTTCATTGCTGCATATGGAGATGATTCATATCTGTCAGCTGTAACATGCCTTCCGCCAGAGCTGAAGGCAACTGTTTCAGCGCCGCTAATATCTGTAATATGAACAAGGGTATTATTATAACTGCTAAATATATGGGCTACACCCCATTTGTACTCTATGACTTCTTTAGCTTCTGACATTAAATATGTAAATCTAAATTTTTTAAAGGGTGTTAAAAACCTATCCTACTTAATCAACTGATAAAACGACCTTAAATCCCAAATTAAATTAAATTCTGAAAAGGGAACTTCAAATATCTCAAATAATCAAATTTGTTTAGCAATTAGCATAACTTTAATGAAGCGGATATTCCTCTAAATTATTTATGAAATGGTTTAAGCATGACAAGGCTGACGATCGACCTAAACCTAAACTTCTGTCTTGCAAATATTGTGATATGAAATTTGAAGAAAAAGAACGGTTAAAGAGACATATCAGAAAAGCCCACAGCGAAAAAGGTGGTGACATGCCAAAATTTAACCTTTTTGGTACATGAGATCCGTCTTGATAACATCTTAACAGCCTAAACATGTTTCCACTTTATGATGACGCTCAGAGACTACACGGCAGACCGTACGTAACTTATTTGCTAATTGCCATAAATGCAATAATCTTTGTAGCAGAAGTAATTGTTACAGGATATTTTCATAATATACCAGCAACAAATGCAATGCTAGAAAATTACGGTGCTATACCATCCAAAGTTCTTGGAGGAGACATATCTTCCGTAATCACTTCAATGTTCCTTCATGGCGGATTAGCTCATCTTATCGGCAATATGTTATTTCTCTTTATATTCGGTGATAATATAGAAGACAAGTTTGGCCGTGTAAAGTATCTTCTCATGTATATAGGATGGGGAATTGCTGCAGCCCTGGCGCATAGTCTCGTTGCAGTATCTGCAGGCGGCGGAGAAATTCCTGCAATTGGTGCGTCGGGGGCAATTTCTGGCGTGTTGGGAGCATATCTAGTACTGTTTCCCAAAGCTAAAATATTTACAGTCATTGCCGCATTTTTTATTACGACAGTAAGAATACCTGCCATAGCTTACATCCCATTCTGGTTTATTATGCAAGTCATATTGGGTTTCATAGATCAGGCAGGTGGAGTAGCTTATGTTGCACATATTGGTGGTTTTCTTGCAGGAATGTTAACCGCGTATATATTTAAGAATCTAATACCTCAATATGGAATGGTAACACCCCAAATGCAATATCCAAGAAGGGATAGTCATAATGTGACTAATATGCAAGACATGTCTATTCATACACAACCAGAAGTTATTAAAGGGTCTAATTATTATGAAATTATTGCCGAAATGCCAGGACTCGAAGACCAATCAGAGATACAAGCGAATTACGAGCAGAATACTCAGAGCGTAAGGGTATTTACCAGTGGTCCTAGAAAATATGATATAAACGTTAGAATACCTGATATTCAAGGTCAAAATATAAAAATTGATCAAATAAAATATCTTAATGGGATAGTAAGGATTCGGATTTCCAATCAAATGTCATAGGTGTTTTTGCTCGTTTTCTCACAAATTCAGTTCCAATTATACTTCAATATAGGTTGACATAAATCATTTATTAACTTCATCTATTACTGATGAATCATGTAAGCTCTTGCTTAATTCCCTGTATTTCTTATTAATAAATTCCAATGATTCTACAAGCTTCTTTGTTTTCGCATATTTGAATCGTACTAACTCCTTGTGCCTCCAAAAATGTTTGGCATCTGCTACATAAATGGTCGTAAAATAATCAGGACCGATTAAATTATCTGGTAATTTAATATTGTGAGGAAAAAGAAATTCAACACCAAACCACTCATCTCCGTCAGGGTAATCATTACCTGTTATAATATCAAAATATAGATGTAGTTTATCTTCTACAGTGAAACCTTCATCTTTTATCAGAGGATGCCTAACATTGGATTTATGATAATCTATCTTTAGCAATTCTACCTCGAAATATACCTTTATTATAGCGCGCCTAAAAATTTCATTGGATTCCCTCAGATTCAAAGATACTATAATAACAAATGATGACTATTTTATAATCCTTTTAGGAGAAGAATGAAAAATTTGTGATCTGTTCTTGAAATCTATAGAATATATGGAAAGGTCTACATAATTAATATACTAGCAAAAAATCTAAATCATCAATTAGGCGGGGGTCGCCTAGCCTGGTAGGGCGTGGGATTGCTAATCCCATGTTCGCAAGAACTCGTGGGTTCGAATCCCACTCCCCGCGCTTATATGTCTCGGGTTCTACTCCTGATGGTCCTTATAGATACCAGAAGTGCAAGATTCTTTCATTAGAGGAGACAAATGTAAAATGAATACGCAGCATGAAGTAGAGGGTGGACTTGAGGATTTGCAAGAAAAAATCCGTTTGATTACAATGTATCAAAGACCATACATTGCAAACTCCCTAAAAAATATGGCACAGAAATCATCCTACAATGTCAAAGTAATATGTGAATACATTATGGCTGAACAGAACGAGATTAATATAAAAGAATCAACTAAGGAGGGCAAAATAAAATGCTTGGTCAGACTCTCATCGTACCTCAATCACAAGTCATTTAACAAGCTATCTAAACAAGTTATTTTACAGTACCTCACAAGTCTTAAGAAACCAGAGTCCATTGACCCTCAGCACAAGAGCATTGGAACTTATAATGGAAGGCAGACCGGCTAAACGGCTAAACTGAGTTCAGAAAAATTTATAAAGTTTTATAGTTTTATAAATCGGCACTTGGATATGAGTAGCGACCATTCCAACTCAAAACAAGAAATTATTGAACGCATCAAATCAATGGTTTTCCTATGCATATATTGTGACAGCGCTAATCCTATCGCAGCTTCAGTTGTCGATTATGAACATCAAGGCAGCACATCCTATGCAACAGCGTTTTTTATTTGTCCTGATTGTCGCAATAAATTTGTTGTAAAAATTCAAGATTTAGGAAAGGTCGGAGACTCTTGACTTCTAGAATAGAATCGTCAAGGGATTTAAAACCCGCCGATTCTCTCTTTTACCGCGTCAAATTCAAGGACCTTAAAGGTAAATTAAGTATTAGATGCAGCACAAACAATTCTCATCTCTACCTTTAGCTTATTATCTAGTCTTGGACTTTCTGAAGATATTTATTTGTTTTATGACTTCCCTACGGAGTTCTCCTAGCTTAATTGGTTTCTGCAGGAAACCATTAATTACCCTGTTTTTTATGTATTCTTGGAATAAGTTATCATTTACCTCAAAGGCAGTCATAAGTAACGTTCTTACTGAGGGATTAATTTTTTTTACCTCATAAACTAAATCTAAACCATTGATGTCCGGCATTCTCAAATCTGAGATTACGAGTACATATCCGCTGTTATTAAACCTAAAATGTTCAAATGCCACCGTAGCATCAGTAAATGTGAATATTGACACTCCCTTGATATTATGTAAGGCTTCACGGAACAGGTTAACAATGTCTAATTCATCATCTATAATGGCCACAAGCCATTTCTTATCCACTTAAAACGAACAACCTTCCATCAATCTTCCGATACCTGAAACTGGTTATCTATTATATAGAGACACATCTTAATAAATAATAAAATAAATTTGCTTGACCCAATTTTTAGATGATAATGAGAATTTTCTGCCTTCCGACAGATTTAATGAGTATCGTTCTTGCAATAGGACGGAAACATTTCATTTTCCCAAGTAAAACGTGTTCACGTTAGATATTCTTAATAACATAAATAAAGGATTTCTAAGATGAATCTTGGGGTCATTCCGTGAGTTCGATTATCTTATAGAATAGGATATGCTATTAACACAGGATGGTTTCTACAACTTCATAGAGTTTGCCCAGTGAGTCTAAAGATAAATTTCATTTGACGGTATTGAAAAGTGCATCTCAATACTTAAATTAAAATCGCAATCACAGAATTTTGTGTATAAACAATTTATCATAATTGGAGTTACAATATTAATGATGACGTTGACATCAACAAACAACTTGAGCGGTCAAAAGGCAACTACTAATGCCTCATATGCAGCTGGCAGTCTGATGGATTCAGTAAACCATTCTGAATTAGGACAAAACTCTTCTGTGGTACTGAATAAGGCAAGAGAGGAAGTAGGTTCCACACTAAATCATCTTGGGCAAAATATGAGCAATATCGGCTCAGAAATGCTAAACGAGACAAAAGAGACCGCTAAAAAGTTTGGAATAGGTGCAGCGGATGTGCTAAGCAACATAAGCGGTGAAATAAAAGAAGGTATAAGCGGTAACAGTAGTAAATAGAACTTAGTGTAACGCTATATTTTTTGTAGCTCATAAGATGGATACCGACAGTGGCTACTTACGCGGTTGGGGTAAGAGTCATCTATTTCGGAATTCATTTCCAATTATTTGAGACTGGATTAGAGATTAATTCTAGACTAAACTCGTCTGAAAATTCAGATTTGTCCGCTTGGGCCCAAAACTTGTGTCAATAACACTTCACATCCCCTGGGGCCCACGTCTGACTTGAAATTTATATTATCTCTATCGGCAACAACATAGTTATTGTGTGAGCTTAAGAATTTAATCTAAAACAGGTATTGGCGTGGTTAAATGCCTTGCTCTAGTGGTAACACTTCATCTTTCTGCCTTTACAAGCGAATATGTCAAAGCTCCTGCCGATACCACCAACGACATGATAAAACCAACTAAAATAATCTCCATTTAACTTACTCCATTTAGATTTCTATTTGCAAATTCATGATAAACGTCTGGATACCCAGAGATAAGCTGAATATTTACCTCCAAGACGTTCACATAAGGAGGAGCAAATACCAACACGTTGCTTACCTTATTTTTTTCTATATTAAATTGAATAGCTGTCTTTAGTGTGCTCTCTGGTAAGCCTGTCGCTTTACTTATTCTAGGAACCTGTGCATAAGCGTCTTCTGGAGTTATGTGAGGGTCTACTGTAGAAGTTGAATTTGACGCAGGCCGGATATGGAATAGTTTTTCGGTTTTAAATTCTTGACCTATGAGCTTTGAACCCACAATCTTACCATCCAATGTCAGCATGCTACCGGTTGATTGAAATGGAAGAGTTACATCGCCAATAAGAACCAATAATAGTGGATATGCAATTCCTGTGGCAAGTATCATAAGCATTACAATACGAAGTGAAGGGTTCAGACCTTGTCTTAGAATAATCCTAACGTCCTTTGAAACAATTTTATTAAAAATGGATTTTGAAAAGTTTCTCATTTTTTTAATCACCCAAAAAATAGCGCCAATATCATATCAATAGCTTTTATTCCTACAAATGGCAGTAATGCGCCTCCAATTCCATAAATTAGCATGTTCCTAATGAAAGTCTTTTGTGGTGATTCTGCCTTGAACTTCACTCCCCTCAATGACAATGGGATTAATCCTGGAATAATTATAGCGTTAAATATCAGAGTTGAAAGAATTGCTGTCTGAGGACTGTGCAAATGCATCACGTTAAGTATTTGCATTTTTGGATTTTCAGTCATAAACATAGCAGGAAGGAGTGCAAAGTATTTTGCAGCGTCGTTAGCGATACTAAATGTAGTAATAGCACCACGCGTCATCAACAACTGTTTTCCAAGCTTGACAACCTTGAGAATATTTGATGGGTCAGAATCAAGGTCAACCATGTTTGCTGCCTCCTTTGCAGCCGCAGTTCCACTGTTCATTGCTAGTCCCACATCAGCTTTAGCTAAACCTGGAGCATCGTTTGTTCCGTCACCTACCATTCCAATAATATGGCCCTTAGACTGTTCCTCTACTACCCTTTGAAGCTTGTCGGTAGGTTTTGCCTCCGCCATAACCTCATCAACATTCGCTTCTTTCGCAATTACTTGAGCGGTCAACTGAGTATCGCCAGTAATCATAATCGTGTGTATGCCTGTAGAACGAATTTCGCCAATATTGTCGCGTATATTCTCCTTCAAGTTATCTTTCAGCGCAACAAGTCCAATAACTTCCTGATTAATTGATACAACTAATGGAGTTTCCCCTTTTTTGGAAATCTCCTGTGACTTCCATTTTATCTCATCTTCATTTACCTGATTGTGTGCTCTTATTAGCATCGCTTCTACTGCCCCTTTTAAAATAGTAATCTCGCTTCCCTTTTTTGACAAATTAAGAAGCATGTCTTCAAAATCACCGGAAGAATATATCGACGGTTTATCGTTGTCACCTTTATGTCCTGTGTGTCCGTCAAATGATTCGATTTCTTCTAGCTGTTCCTCTTGCTCCTTTGTAAGATGTATATCTTTGAGCGGCACGAACTGTATACCGCTGTATTTTGTCTCTGCACTAAACTCAATCGCTTTTGATGTAAGAATCCGTTCTACCAATGGGGGAATGAATTTTTTCTCTTCAGCCAAATCGACAATTGATTTTCCCTCATGAGAATTATCATGAATTGAAGCGGCAAATGCAGCTTTTCCCACATCAGCCTCTGTATATTTCTGCAATGGAATGAAATCAACTGCACTTCGACTACCTTCTGTGATTGTGCCGGTTTTATCAAGTATTAACACATCACAATCGCCTGCAGACTCTATTCCCTTGCCAGATTTTGCTACAATATTATCTCGTCCAAGACGTGTAATACCAGCCACACCAATGGCTGGAAGCAAGGCACCAATTGTTGTAGGCATAAGAGCTACTAGTAGCGCAATCAGTGTGGCGATATCAACTTTGTATCCTAGATAATATGCAAGATAAAGAAGTGTTCCAATTACTATGATAAATATCAATGAAAGGCCAGCAAGCAATATAGTTAGAGCTATTTCGTTTTGAGTTCGTGGTCTTGTAGCGTTTCTAATCAGGCCAATCATCTCGTCAAGAAAGCTTCTACCAGCCTCAGCGGTAATCTCGACAACTATAATATCACTTGCCACTCTTGTTCCTCCAATAACATGGTCTCCTTTCTCCTTATAGACGGGATTTGACTCTCCTGTCATCATAGATTCATCTACAAATGCTTTGCCTACATTAACAAGACCGTCTCTTGGAATTATTTCACCTGCGTTAACTCTTACTTCATCTCCAGGTTTCAGTTTTGTTGAGGTTACATCGACTAGGGTTCCATTTCCGTTTACTATCTTGTGGGCAATTACCTCTTTTTCTAAGCTGCGAAGAGAGTCAACTCTTGCTCGTGCCTGTGCCTCAGATAAAGATTCTGAAAAGGTTGCAAACCACACAGTTAAAATCAGAATAGTAGCAGTTTCAAAATAAAATATTTGGTTTTGGTTCACAAATTCATTTGAGATGTTTGGAATGAATCCTATTAGTAATACCAGGAAGAATCCAATCTCTACGGTAAACATAACAGTATTAAACTTGGCTAAATAAGCTGGATTAAGTCTTGTTACTGAATCCAGTATTACCTTACTATTAAGTGATGCCTTGGCTTTACTCTTGAAAATAGCCGATATTCTATCGAATTTGTTCTTCATATCAATCACATCGAAAATGGCCCTATCACCAAGAATGGAAAGAATGCGAGAGCTGTCAGCAGGAATGTTACTACAAGGACAATCGAAACAAATGTCAGTCCTTTGGTTTTGATTGGTTCTATTACCTCTTTTCTGTCCTTGGAAGAAAATGAACCGGCAATTACTAACATCAGTCCGATTGGAATGTATCTACCAAGAAAGACGATTATGCCGGTTGACCAGTTCCAGAAGGGAGTATTGGCAGAAGCTCCAAAATAGTCGGAACCGTTATTTGCTGCCGCTGAAGTAAATTCATAGAATGTTTGGGTATAGCCAAGAGGAGTAACCTTCTCCCCAATAATTACCTGAGCATTTCCCGTCGTGAATGCAATTGCTGTTGGAATCAGTATTAATGCGGGGTGAACTAAAAATATGAACATCGCAATCTTGACATCTTTAGGACTAATTTTCATACCCATAAATTCAGGAGTCTTACCCACCATGAGACCCACCACGAATAATGTCAGCAACACATAAACTAGCATGTAGACCATTCCAGTTCCGGCTCCACCGGGTAAAGCTTGAACAAACATAGAAACGAGAAACGATATTACAGCATTAGGGGTCATACCAGCAAGGGACGCATTTATAGCTCCAGTATTTGAGGCTATAGAAATCATGTTAAATAAAGTGCTGCTGAAACTGCCGAATCGGGTTTCTATCAGTGAAGATGCTGGATGTGTGTATATTCCGAAGACAAGCAAGCCACCAAATCCAATAAGTATAATTGCCAGAATCGATATTCCTCTTCCTTTACCTAATAGTTTCGCATAGGCAATCGGAAATGATAAAGGAATTACTATCATCAGAAACATCTCGTAGGTATTTGATAGACCTGTTGGGTTCTCAAATGGGTGCGCAGAATTAGCTCCGAAAAACCCTCCACCATTTTCCCCCAGCTCCTTTATTGATTCCAAGGAGGCTACGGGTCCCATAGATATCGTCTGATTGTTACCTTCTATAGTATTAATTGTGACTGACGAATTAAGAGTCTGCGGCACTCCTGTAATCATCAATAATAATGAAGAAATAAATGCCACAGGAAGTAACAGAGTAATAATCACCCTTACAAAATCTACATAAAAGTTACCCAGACCAAAGTTTTTTCTAATAAACCCTCGGATAAATGCAAAGGCAGTTGCAATGCCAATCGCCGGTGCAATGAACATTGCAAAGGTCAATGCTATCATTTGAGATAGTATTGAAAGTTGATTCTCTCCTACGTAATGCTGTAAATCTGTATTTGTAATAAAAGAAGTCGCAGTATGAAATGCTAAATCAATTGACAATCCATTAACATGTTGAGAAGATGGTAGATAATTCTGGAATGATAAAACCAGTATTACAAATAATATTGAGATAACGCTAGTCGTAAAGACGGCTAAGAAATATTGCTTCCAGGTCATCTGTTTATCTGCGTCAATTCCTATTAGTTTAAAGAATCCTCGTTCCACTTTGGCTAGAGGCTTTTCAAGTGGGCGAAGTTCAAAAGAAATCATTCTTGCGATATATAGTCCAAAAGGCAATGAGAAGCCGAGCGCCCCCAAAATTATGACGGCAAACTGTGTAATTGTGTCCACTAAGGTCACTAATTTGTAAGCTATTCCTAAATAATCCAACAAAATAAAGATATCGAAAAACGAAAATGTGAAAATTACTATATTTATTTTAAATTACGCAAAATTTAGTGTAGCATTTTTTTTATTAAGCGATTTACTTAATCCAGAAACTAAAAAATCAAATTACTACAATACGATTAGAATTTCTAATTATTCACATCTAATCTATAGTTGTTCGAAATTTCTTAAAAATCACGCTTTGGTCCAGAATTTGTGTCAATAACAGTTCACATCCCCCATAAGGCCTACGCCAGACTTCAAGTTCTGATTATATATCGGCAACAAAATGGTTATTGTTACAGCTGAATTGCACGTGATAGAATTACGTACCACAAAAAAATAACCTTTAGTAATGTCGTTAATTCATGTTCTCTCATGTCGTATGACTCCAAGACCATGATAGAAGGGTTCGAATCCCACTCCCCGCGCTTATCCTGGGGTTTTATGCAAAAATAATAAAAGGAAAAAAGCTAAGGACCATAATTGTAAAGGCTATTTGTCAAAAACTTCGCTAAAAATTCGACACTCCCACGAAGGAAGGATAGTAATTCCATTCAGGGCATTACAATTGAGACGGTCTATGAGAAAATCAATTTAATAACAAAAACGTGCTCAAAGCCTTACTTTAGTCAAATACTCGATGGGTCTGCATTAACTGCCTGAACGACATGTGATTCAGAAACTTTACATAATTCTAGGAGAGAGGAAAAAGAGATTGAAAACTCTCCTCATTCTAATGTTTTTTGCAATAATCGCATTATTGTTGACACCAACTTTTGCCAGTGCGGAGATTAAAGTATCTCCCCCGCCGAACTGGCAAGCGGCTCCCAATAACAATTCGACTTCAATGGTATGGTTTCAAAATTCTACAAAAAGCGTTATTGGGATAAAAAAGGCTCCTGACATTCTCAGTTTTCCATTATTCCTTGCGGGTCCTTTTGTGACCCAATTTCTCGCAGACAAGGGAGTATTAGAATCCGCAGACCAAGTAACATTTGGTCATAGCAATTCTGGCTACAGGTATTTCCTCAATCTTTCTTCTCCCTCGAAACTCCTAGATTCTTTCTCTGGTTTACCACAGATAGGAAGTTTTTTACCTACGATACCTGAGGGTTATGATGTTCCGTATAAGGGGATGCTGATTCTGACCCAAAAGCAAGGCGACTTGTACGCGATAGTACTTCTGAGTCCAAATGAGAATTTTGATTCAATGGCGAATCAGATAAAACCCACTCTTGACTCGATTGAATTGATAAATTCCTAAAGTACCTAATTACGTATCAATTTAAATATAAAAGTACTTAGAACTCATTTTCATAAAATTGGAATTCATACAATGATTGTAAGTTAGTTATAAAACAAACTATTGCCTTATCTCTTCGATAAAGCCAGTCCTTTCATAAACCGACACTAGGTCATTAAAATTGTCTTGTGTCGCTGACACCGTTGGCTCGACCTTTGTTGTATATTGAACTGTGACAGTGAGGTCTTTGCCATCCTCTTTTATTTCCACAGAATCGCCTTTTCTGTTGAAAAGTTTCTTCTGTTTAGTCATTTTTTATATTGCTGCACCAACTCTCTTAAACGTTGTACTATATCACTAGTGATATTCTAGAAATAGCCACCTTGGCACGTGTTGACAGGATTTTCTCCTTACTAATGAAGGGGACTAATGAAGCAGACATTAAAAACCTCCAAAAAATCCAAGGTCGCAATTAGTGGTTTTAAGCGTGAGGTTTAGTTAAGATACGGTCAATATTCATGCTCAAATATAGCGTTGCAAGCCGTGCAAGCGTTTATGTGCCAATTTTAAAAAAGAGGGTTTATGTCGGAAGGTCCGCAATATATCTCAAAATATCAGGGCAAGCCTTGGGAAGTTTGATTAAAGCCAACGTTATAAGAAGATAGTAATTAAATGGGATTTTTAATAATCATTGCCTATTCTTCCAGCATCATAACGATAATAGTAGGAATTGCAATTCTTTTTACTGCTCAATCTCCAGATACTGCATCGGTTGGTGCCGCTGTCATAATTGTTGGTTTTATCACTATCTTACTTTTTAGAAAAAGCGGTCAAGAAGTGAGAATAAAAGGGAATTAGAAATGAGCTTCTGCTACGACTTCCAAAAATGGATCGTCCTATCTATGAGATTTACAGTTGCTACCTTGATAATTGGGTTTGTGTTAACGCAAGTTGGTCATGGACAAACTATTAACAATAACACGGAAACTAATGCCAAGGTAGCGAGAACATATTTGAGTTGTTATAATGGAAGTATGTCTACTCTAATGTTACAAACCTTGTTTGGCCCACCTGAGATAAAATTCAATTTAACTGATTTGATGTCTCCAGAAGTTAAGCAATACATTTCGGATTCCTGTAAATTCTATTACGAGAAAAGCGGAGTATGGTTAACCGGAACAGATAATGAGCTTGATAAGGAAATAGTCTCTAAGTATAGGGCAGAATTTATGCAGAAAGTCAAAGAGCCAGACTCCTTAATACAGAGAGACCAAGCTTACATCCAACTAAATAAAACTAAGTGATACTTCTATCCTAGCCGTTTTGTAGTATGTAGCGCTGACCGTTTACATAACAAAACAACTTGTGGGAAATTGGTTGTTTCTTGTTCCCAGTCGATGGTCGCTTTCATATTCAAGTGGATGCCTTTACTGGTTCAGAGCTAGTCTTCTTAGTATCGCTAATTACCTGTTTTGTAATCATTTGCTTCATTTCCATTTGTATATATTCACCCAGTTCTACCAGCTGACTTTTATGAGATTCTATCCACGTCGTGTCAAATTTTACCCGCTTAGGTTTCCCTGCACTTCAAAATCGTTGTTATTGTTATGGAGACGCTTCTCCTTACAAACTGGCAAGTCTTTATTAGATTTAACAATTTTTGCTTCAGCCTGTCAAATCTGACCTGCTTTACTTCCATTGATAGATTCAGGTGGCAATTGACTCGGCATCGTTGTATTAAGACTACTTGATTTGTTTGTGATGTTAGCATTTAGAGAACTTAACCCCTTTGTGATTTTAGAATTTATAGAACTTAACTCCTTTGTGATTTTAGAATTTATAGAACTTAACTCCTTTGTGATATTAGAATTTAGAGAATTTGACTCCTTTGTGATATTAGAATTTGGTATAGCGTCGTTAGATGGAATATTCAATGTGGTATTACCTGTTTGACTTGAGTTGGAATATGTAGACATGTTAGATGTTCCAACCAAATCATTGGTTACGGAAGAAATTGTGCTCCATGTACCTCTAGAAGGTAACTCTCCTAATGCAATATAATTTGCTTGCTTTATGTCTAGACCTGATATTAGAATAGCCATAATTACCAGAACGGTACAAGGTAAAGCGTACCTATTCACAGCAATATATTTTAGAACTAGTCCTATAAAAGGTTACCAAATTTATAAATCTATTTATACTATCAAATCGATAAATGGCAGTGCTTGTATCAAAATAAAATTGTCCTTGACGTTGTTTTTTAACTTTTAGTTCTACGTACAACTTTATGGTATAACAAATACCCAACTAGGGCTACCGCAACAGTAATAGCTGCAATCCTAATGAGGTCTCTAAATAATACTGATGTGTTGGAAGATTTAACATTTTTTGATGAAAACTCAAACTATAACTAAACAAGTGAATCCCAGAATTAATGAAAGTGTTTTTCTTCTGTGTGACCGTTGTCTCTGGACTGTCACATGTCTCAATAAGTTATATTAGAAGAAACATTCGAGAGGAACAATACCTGCCCTGTTTGCAACTATAAACAGTTATCCAGTTTTCCTATAATTCCAAATGATTCATTTACGTATAACCATTCAAAGTCCACAGGAATTGAGATAACCTTTGGAATCAAAAATAGAACCAAAGTTTTCTCTAAGTAGCCTGCTGTATAACCTTGAATTTCAAAGGTTCGAAGGACTGACGAGGAACCAAAAGGGCTAAGCAAAAGTCTTTATTAGATTATCCAATCAACTAGTATGTTTTATCCACAGGAATAGAGGTTAACATATGAAAATAAGAGTATATTTCTGTAAGGAGCCTGACATTCAACCTGTTATTCTAAAAAATAACAAAATCAGTAGACAAGCACTAGGTACAGTGTATGACTTTGTATGGGAGTCAGAATTTAAGAATCTTGTGAACGTAGGTAAGATTTGGCTTAAATTTATTGAAGAGGAGAAAAGTCCGTTCGGAATACCATTAAGAAAAAAAAGCAGTCACAACAAAATTGCTCCCGGAGATATTATACAAGTTTCTGATAATTTTTATGTTGTTCATGAAGTTGGAGCTAGGAAGATACAGATAAACGATTAACTCTAAAACTCGACTGCCATTTTTTAATTATTGAATCCAATCATTGTAAGTATCAAATACATAACTTTCGTACTATACTTTGCATCCTAATACTTGTATAATTAGTGCAAAGTTTCTAGGATGATGAGAATCCAGACAGGCGAACACTACCTTAACGCTAGTGATATACTCCAGGTTAATGCGACAATTCTTGCAGGTGTTTTAATATTTGTCACAATAGCATCAGCAGCATCAGCCAAAACCTCGATTCCATTTCTAGGTATACCAATCGCTGATGTGTATTATTTCGTGACCTTTGCTGCAGCTATCCCTTTCGTATTATCTTCTCAGGACGAATCCATTAATCGTGTCAAAAATGATTCACAAGCGACCAACCCCATAGTTCGTTCTCTAATCGGATTCACCAATTAAGGTGCACATGCGAAATTTACAAGGTATTCCTTCCAATTGGAACAATAATTTAATTGTGGTACCAACGAAGGAAGCTGGAATGCTAAAAAGTATGAATTCTGGAACAATCGTTATGGTGATGCTAATTTTGATATCAGTATCACTCCTTGGCTACCTACATGAAGCTAAAGGTTACACAAGAGTTGATGACACAAGTAGTGGGGGAGGTACCATTGCTTGTCCTACAGGTGAGCAACATAAAGGAGCTATCTCTATTTCCTCAACCTCTACTCCATCTATGAGTGGTTATTATGACATTGTTATTGCGACAAATGGTAGTAGCGCATTAAAATCTGGTGTTTTTGATTACGTCAAGATATATTCCTCAGGTGAATTTATCCTCAAGGGTAAAGAAACTCGGGACGATATCTGCGGCGGTTTGACTAATGTAGCTTCCATATCCGTTGAAATAACAGGACAATGCGTTTTTAATTACTCTAGCGAACCACCAACCATAGTAAAAATTAGGGCAGCGAATGGAGAAAAAGCAGATTTTCCTTCAGCACCGAATTGTAGTTAACATCAAATTTGACCAACCCGAGATAGAACAATAAACAAACTATAATTTCGTTTATTGCACGAAAAAACTAGTCAGCCCAAATAATCATTGATATCAAATAGCGCAAATTCTGTTACTAATCACAATTACGTAAGCCAGCGTTATAAAATGAACTTGGATATAAATTAACTATCTCAATGGAACCACTAGTTAAGACTCCATAATATAAATAAATTTTGATGACAAAATCAAGCTATGATTTTTACCCTTATTAGATATGAGTCCACGACCATGATAGAAGGGTTTGAGCGGACTGAATAATGATGATTGATAACCGAGATTTGCACCTGACAATATGGGTCTTGACATTAGCAACTAAATCTATAGTTATCTCTAAAAAGTATCATAAGGCATTATCACTGATTCATTTTTCTTTATCAGGCGCCTTGAATAATGAGGCTCTCTTACCCCAGTCAAGGAACATTCCATATGCGTGGCGGGTTGCTATATTTCGTATTATGTCGGACAAGATTGCGAGGATTTCTTCATTTGACATAAGACTATTGTACAGAAGAGTTTCAGCTGTCAAAACCTGAATTAGCTCCTTCTGAGGTCTAGTCAAATTCAATTGCTCAAAGCTTCCAAACAAGTCCTTTGCCCAGCTGTTGACCTTAGGGTTTACAAAATCGATGGCCTTACCAAGATTCTCATCAGAAAACATGTTTGATTAAGTCTATAGACATTAGAATAATAATATTTTATGTAAAGGGCTAATCACGTACACCTGAATGATGATGTTGATGTTGACTAGAAACCTCTTTTAAATGTCGGACAACCTTGGACATTCCCATGTTTCGATAGATAACAGATAAAATAAGTAACTCAAATCTTGTGGTTAGAAATAAATAAAAATGATTATTTCGCTATAAGCGCTGTAAAATAGCTAATGGAGTAATAAGCTATCGTTTCTTCCGGACAAAATCTAATGACTGCTTAAATGAACTAGTGCTATTTTAAAAGATATAAAACAGCCGTATTAATTCTTGTTTATAAATGAAAAAGGAATTTATTCTTTCAAAGATTGAAATGGTCCACGAAGGAAGCCCTTCCGTTTACGTAGGATTTGTTGACCCCAATGGTTCCAAATCCGAAGGGCATCAGCAGAACCCTTTTGGACCTAAGGCGATGGCATTCACTTCTCCAGAAGATTTGATGAAAAATTTGCCCAAAGCTATGGGAAATATTACCGGAATGATGGGTGGCGGTGGTCTTGGCGATTCTCTCACATTCAAGTTAAGTATGAGAGAGTATGAAGACATGGGCCTGAAAGTCGGTGACAGGGTATCAATAGAAATTACAAAAAAGCAAGATAGTGGTATTTAATCTGAATTTTTAAACAGACTGACCAATTACGTGCTCGACTTTCGTCGTGTATTGAACAGTGAGTGTGAAATTCAGTTAAAATATGCTCAATATTCATGCTCAGAAATATCGTTGCGACCCTTGCAAGGGTTTTTGCGCCAATTTCAAAAAAAACCGTTTAGGGTCGCAAGGGCGGCAATAAAGCTCAAAATCTCAGGCCAAGCCATGGGAAGAATAGTTAAGCTCAGCTACCGGCTTAGCGGTTATTATAATAAATAATAAGACAACGAAATGAAAGGCATGGATGAAAAAATTCAACATAGAATTCAGGAAATAAAACTCTTGTTAGATATGTCGGGTTTTGAAGATTTTTATGATGATGAGGAGATTGAAAGAATTGCACGTTTACCTATTGAGTCATCCCTCCCTCTATTGACTCAATTGTCGATATGTGCAAACACAGTTTCAAGGGAAGTTAGGGAAGAAGAAAAAGAAGAAAAACAGAAATTCCAAGAGGAAAACGTTTGATTCAATACGGGTCTTGGATATACAAAAGACTGAAGGCAAAATAAGAAATGATATTGTAGAAAAGACATTAATCAGCCAATAATCTAAACGGTATTCCGAATTAGAATACTATTTGACCATGTATCAAAAAATGCTTAAGTAATTTTAATCGCCATTATGAGATATGACAGTAGAAGACAAAAATAAGGAATTGATGAAAACTCTTGATGACGCATGGAATTCCCAAGATTGGTATACGTTTAAAGTACGTCATGCTGATAACGTGGCGGTATTCTGGCCCGGTCAAGCGAATCCAACAAGAGGAGTAGACAATCATCGCGAAGAGTCAGTAGCCTTTTTCAAAATGTTTCCAGACAATCATCTTGTCAACAATCCCTACAAGATATTCTTTGCAGATGGTGACCATACTTGTTCAGTAGCAGATTTCACAGGGACGTTCAACGGTCCAATGCAAGGTCCGGATGGAAAAATAATTCAACAACCGACAAACAAGAAATTTCATCTAGAGTTTTGCACGGTTGCAACTTGGAAAGATGGGAAAATCACTGAGGAGAGGTTGTTCTATGACCAAGTTGGGATGTTAAAGCAAATAGGAGTCATGCGGTAAACTAATACAATAAATCGGTCATCGTTCCGTTAGAGATTCATATATGCATTGTAATATCTTGTAACCGTATGAAGACTGCTAGCATTAAACATCTACTAATTATGAAAGGAAGTGACGTTTTAATTTAATAAATATCATATCCTTATCTGACATTCCGGTTAATGTCAAGCCTTTTCTAATTAACTTGTGCTTAACATCTTCCGTGATTTTATGTTTCTCCAATATTATTATCATTTTGATTGATGGTCTCTGTTCGTGATGATTTATCTTAAGACTCACGTGTACACACGATGAAATTGTGTTACTGGCAAGCAATTCCGTTGCATTGTGTTACCACCCTTGTAGATTTGACTGCATGAATGAATGAAGGCAAAGTTTAGAATTAAGTCTTAGACTAATGATTGGAATTTCCGCTTTTGATATAATTTTTAACCGTCTTTTACGAATACCCTATCTGGCTAGAAGTGGAAATAAAAATAGTATTGCCGTGAACACCACCATCGTGGGGCACTTGAGGTTCTATTCTGGGTTTTTCAGAGCCTCTGCCAATGTGCCTAGGATTCATTGATGCCAGTCGGCTGATGATTAATATACAATCACCAATAAAGCAAGTTTTAAAATAATTATGATTATGAGTATACGTGCGGTACCGCTAATAATCTAAGTTATAAATAGTATCTTGTGCAGCAAATGACATGGCATCAAATAAGCAAAAAGAAAAGGAGGAAACTGAAAAGCTAAAAACAACGTTACCAACAGAAGCCGAGAAAAAGGAAATAGAAAGATTAGCGGCCGAAAAAAATAAAGAAGTTAGTGAAAACATTAACATCACTTTGGACGAAACTAAATCATCAGTACACAAGACAACAGAAGAAGCAAAAAAGCAGGTTCCACAATTTACGAAGGCCATCAATGAATATCAAGAGGAATCCATCGAAGCCACAAGAGATATTGCAGAAAACTTTCTAGAGTCGCAAAAACAGGTCATCAATTCGTACCAATCATTATGGGTGCCGTACATGGAAAACGTCCAGAATACGTACTGGTCATATTGGACCTCACCGAATAGAGTGACAGAAAATTATACAAGAGCAGTCAGCAATATCACCGATAGTACAATAGCAGCAACAAGATTAGCAAACAATTTCATGTTTGCCAGCATGGAGGCATGGAAAACAACGATGCAGCATGCACGAGATAATGCAATAGAACTTTCACAGTTAAATGCAAATTATGCGAAGGCATACCAAAATGCAGCGAGGGACAGTCTAATGAATTATCAAAGGTAATCTTTGTCTCAACTTAACTATAGTATGAAAAAGTAATGCACCTGAAATATGTATAGTATGTCCCTAGTCTGTAAATCTATCTATATGTTTTGAATTAGTTTATAATGTGTTTTGTGTACCTATATTCAGAGAATGTGATTGTTAGAAAAGACACTGAAAAGTATTGAGCCCTTTACATCGAAGGCAGAAAAGAAGTCAAGATTCTGTATGAGATGCGGAGAACTTGCAACCAAACTAGTCAAATACAGTACCGAAGGTGCAATATTAGTAGAGAAGTATTGTGATAATTGTGCCAAAGAAATTGAAGACGGTTCGGCTAATTAGCGCCAATTATATTCAATCATAGTTGAAGCGGGAAAGTCAATTTCAAAGTTTTTATAAAGTAGAAACTTCCACATTAGCTAATGGTTTCGAATCGCACTCCCGTCTTCTGATATTTGTAAAATAATAGGCAAACTATAATTTCGTTTATTGCATGAAAAGCTAGTCAGCCCAAATAATCATTGATATAAAATAGCGTAAATTCTGTTACCAATCACTATTACGCGAGCTACTGTTATAAAATTGAACTTGGGTATAAATTAACTATCCCAGTGGAACCACTAATTAAGATAGGACACACAAAAACTATTTTAGAAAAGAATCGTAATGAAAGTTATGGAGCAAAAGAACAAAAAGATAGTCAAGTTTCATGGTTCTGTAGTAGAGAATATAGTTATTCGCTATGCGACAAGAGTTCACAACATGCCGAGCGGATTTTTAATTGAAGAATTCGACGCATTAAAGGACCCGCAACTTTGTCAAACTATAAACTCGCAAGTTGTGGCAGATTTTGTTACTATTACATTTTATAAAGACGAACAGGAGAATTCAATCATACGTAGAGAACTGATTCCTTCACATGCAGTAGAACACATTTGGGTTAATGATGTATAAACCAGTTTTGATTCGTCGCTTTAGAGGAGACTTGTACGGTTTATGATAAGGTAAGAAATGACCAAAGAATTTACGACAAGGGAAGAACACGGAAAAAAAATAAAAAAAAGTTTTAGTTCAATTAAGTTTTCTTGCATAAAATGCGGCTTACAAAAGATAGAGATGGATGAAATTCAGTCATATCCAAACAAGGGAACCGAAATTGCCTATGTCACTGCGCTTTTATTTTGTAGAAGATGTAAGCATAGATTCCATGTGAAGATTTTAGACCAAGGAGCTCGAAATACAGATGTTTATTTCAACAACACGCTGTAGGTGTAAACATACATAAAATCAAAATGAAAAGGTGCTATTAACTTGGAGACCACGCTTTGATAAAATGAAACCCCAATTGTAACTAATGGGTTCGAATCCCACTCTCGTACTCCGCTTCGAATTAGTAAAATCATAAAGAACCCATAATTGCATTTACTGCACAATATCCTTCTTTCCGATGTAGTTTACTTAAAATAAGCAACGCCTTCTTTGGGCTATCTAATAATTTTCGTCAAGCGCACCCATATTTTCTTGTTCAAGCTCAGTTAAATCTTCTTCAAGCTCCTCCCTTTCCTCGACAGGTTTGTAAGGAATATCAGCTTCGCCTGCAGAATTACAGACAGGACATCTAAATTCAATTGTCTGTCCTTCTAAGTCTAGTGGAAATTGTTTTGTAAAAACCTCATCACATTTTGAGCACACCAATGTTCCTTCGAAGTTCTCAGTACTAAACTTATGCGATTGCAAAAGGAATAGACCCTTTGTCATTATTGATATTTTATTGAAAAAATACTTTATAACAATTATAACTGTTGTATTATCGGTCACGATAGGACGCTACAAACACAAACACAATTCGCAACTGAAAAAATTTAAAAGCCATAATCAAATTTGTGAATAGTTTTGTTGCTTTGATAAAGGAAGAACGTTACCATGAGACATCCATATCCGAAAATTTATTAATAATAAAGAAGGAGCATCTGATGAATTATCCGATTGCGTGATGATGAACAAGAAACAACCGGTTCCACCAGATGCTGTGTGTTTAGTGATAGTATTATGGACAACAAAATATAAAAGATTGTCATAACAATCTTCTATATTTGTTAAGATTATAAGGAGAACACTGACAAATAATTAGAATATCTTAACTTTGGATGCTATTATATTTCAACTACAAGCATTTGCAAAATTGGCAACTGAAAAATAAAACACCAAATTCTAGCAATGGATAATTAGTTAGCGCCAAAAATCGTAAATGCTATTGGCGTATCGCTGAACCTTTGTGTTTTATTTCTAAAGTGGAAGAATAGCAGTAGGCTTAAAACAGCAACAATGCGGAGAAAATAAAAACTGGTCTACGGTTGGCGTTGGCGTCTTATCCGCTCGTTCTTATTGATATAGTTAGATTTCAAAAATTTCGTTGTCAAGGTTAGCTCCTGAACTTGACTGTTGTGCAGGGTTTACTTTTTCCATTGAAGATGTTAATTCAAGAAGCTTCGTATTATTAATTACGTCCATTAATTGCTGAAGTTCAGAGGTGGTTCTAAGGATAATACCTCTTCTCCTACTGCTGCCGCCCCCACGATTTAATATGTCAAGCTCAACTCCGACGCAGGCTGGACGATTCCGAAATTGTGGTAGTCTTATGAGAAAAACTCCCGGAATATTCGTTTGCTTCCTTTCCCAGTCCTTCCCGTTCTCCAAAAATTCAGTTAGTCTTTTATCTTTTTGTTCAACTGACATTATTTTAATAGTGAAAAACATACAAGATAAAGATGACATTATGGTCAACAATTCCATAGAAGTTTTGACAAAAAAGCAAGCGAATCTGCTCTCCTCTGTACAACGCTATCTTTTATCAAGTTTATTGTCCATAGCTTAGCTCACCAAATGACAACTACAAAAAGCAAGGACAAGATTGTCAAGCTATTGGACTTGCTAGACAAACATATCAATGAAGAAAACTGTCGACATGGTCCAGAAGAGCTTCTTAAAGAATATGAAAAATTGACAAGTATTTAATCAAATGGAACATCAGTCCATGGGTTATTCGACGCCAAAAGAATCTTTTATAAAATGAAACCCCAAGTATGGCTAATGGTTTCGAATCCCACTTCCCGCGCTTATCTCAGGGCTCTAACGGAAGATAATAAAAGGAAAAATCTTCAGAAATCTAATGACAAAAATAATTTCTGCGATTCCGGGGGGAGAATAAGTCATTATCTTCATAAGAAAGTCGGATTCAAATTTCCAAAAATTTAGATATATATGAAATATTAAGTTATTGCAATGAGAATTTCATCAAAAATCATAAAGGCAATAAATGATCAAATTGCTTATGAGGCATCAGCAACCTATGCTTACCTTGCTATTGGATCGTGGTGTGAAAGAACTGGATATGATGGAAGTGCAGTATTCTTTTTTGAACAAGCTAATGAGGAGCATTTACATATGCTAAAGTTCATTCATTATCTTAATAATGCTGGAGCAGAAGCGATTATTCCTGCAACAGACAAGCCTCAAGGTAAATTCGATAAACTAGAATCTACTTTCCAAGCCGGTTTGAGAAGTGAACAGACAGTTACAAAACTCATTAATAATTTAGTAGGGATTGCTGAAAGAGAAAAAGATCGTGCTACATATTCCTTCTTACAATGGTTTGTAAGTGAACAGATAGAAGAAGAAACACTATTTGAAACCATTCTTCAAAAGTTTGAGATAGTTGGAAGAGACAAGCTAGCCGTATATCAAATAGACCAATCACTGGCCTCAATTAGATCCGAGATTATGAGTAAAGATACTCAACAACAACCATCAGCAAACTAATTAAAGCTCTGTCTCTTGTAGTCGAAATGTTAATTATCTTGATGAATAAATCCATCGAAGCAGGGTATGACAAGAATAACTTTATTTTACATAAGAAGCCAATTGGTAAACTTGAAATTCATCTCTTACTCTTTGACATAAATCACTTATGGTAACCGGTTTCTCCATAAAGGAATCTATAATACCTTCTTTCATATATTGTTGAAAAATCGCATCATTATCAACTTCGTAAGCGCTTAAAAGTATAGTCCTAACGGTAGGATTAAGCTTTTTTACCTTCTTTAGTAGCTCTAGACCATTGAGATTTGGCATTCTGAGGTCACTAATGATGAGTGCATAATTGTCTTTATTATCGCTAAAATGTTCCAAAGCTATCACGGAGTCATTGAATGAAACAATTGTAACATCATCCATATTCCCACATAAAGCATCTTGAAAAAGCTGAGTTATATCTATCTCGTCATCTACGATACTAACAATTCTATTGTCAGTAGGCGTCTAATCCCCCACCCCAACTTTCAACAAGGAGACCAATTCCCTGAATCGTAAGACATCTACGACATGGCATGCTATAAAGCCTATGTTATTCTCATGGACATTCTACTCCCTGTATATGAGCTATTTAACGAATTGTGGACTAGAATTGATCAAACAGACACGCTTTTATGAAGACTAAATGATACAAATTAACTTTTATCAGAAAAATCCAAAAAAGCAGATTTTGTAACATTCGATTCTAATTTGCTGGATTCTAATTGACCCATCTAAAGCTGGAATTTCTAATACATTCAAGTAAAGCAGTTTCAGAATATTCATTCCTAACATCCATTAGCAAAGATTATTAAAATAAATATTCCAATGAGAATAAAAATGAATGAAATTCGTATTAAATTAAGTTCAAAGGATGAAGAAAACATCAACAAATTGAAGGAAAAATATGGATTCAAAAAAACGGAAGACCTGTTTAGATTTCTTGTTACCATATTCTCACAGCACTATGTCGAGTTTTTGTGGGGGATTAATGAAACTGAAAAAAACGCCAAGGATGAATTTTATAATAGATGAGTCAGAACAACCAACGGAGTCACCTCCTGGATTATTCGTCCAGAAATTTGTCAACCTCTAAAATTTAGTTAAATAATCAAATTCAGCAGCATAATGTCTAATAGAAATCATAAAAGAAGGAACAGCATTAG
>Ga0310887_10000077_pt1 | contig 18932 bp, 18 predicted proteins | sample T60D4metaG_FD_202509 | JGI IMG/M metagenome (GOLD analysis project Ga0310887, IMG submission 202509) | Lab incubated soil microbial communities from West Virginia University Organic Research Farm, Morgantown, WV, United States - T60D4 | ecosystem: Environmental > Terrestrial > Soil >...
GACACCGGATGTGTTGTTAAATTTATTGAGTTTATGCCATTGGATGGAACAGGCATGTGGTCTGACGAATTGGTAGTAAGTAAGAAAAAAATGATAGAGATAATAAACAATGACTTTGATCAACTATCTCCACTTCATAACGATAAATCTGACCCAGCTAGATTATACACTTTTGAGGATGGGAAAGGAGTTATAGGATTTATTCCCTCCATCACAGAACCTTTTTGTCAAAACTGTGATAGAGTTCGGATTACTGCAGATGGTAAACTTTACAGTTGTTTATTTGACAAGTCAAGCAATAATCTAAAGAGTTTACTTGATGGAGGAAAATCAGATATAGATATAATCAAGTGTATCAACAAGTCAGTACAGGAAAAACCTGAAGGAATCATTAAGATTATTAAAACACATTCATTAAGACCAACTTTGAATGTTATGCACACTATAGGTGGATAAACACCTAGTTGAAAAACAGAGGTGTAGAAAATAGTTTGCAAAGCATAAAACGGGATTCTAATTAGCAAGAATGTACCAGTTTTTTGATGATAGCGATAAATCAGATCTATTCCATTATTTTCTAATTGATTCACATTTTCAAATCACAAACAAACAATACTGATTATGGGCCAAAACAAAAGTGGTCTTTGATATTAAAAATGTCAATTTTATACTGAAATATTTACTTGATTATAGCCTCCAGCGCCACTTGGGAATGGCTCTTCTAATTCAGAGGTCTGGATCTGACCGGTCTTGTCTGTTGCTCTCACGATAATTTTATAGTCCCCTTTATCTGCAGCTGTAAATCCACTTGTCCACAAAACCCATGTATATTGTGATAATGGATCTTTGACTATCGCAGTTTTCCACGTAGTTCCCCCATCTACACTTACCTCAACTTTGGATATTCCTCTATCGCCTGCAAATGCTATTCCAGCAACAGGGATGTTTTTACCATTCAGGAAGCTGCTATTAGGTACCAAATTAGGAAATCTGTCATCTATGGGTTGATTGCCAGGTATAACTATAGATGAATAAATATTTTTGATACCACTATTTGTCCACCCTTTTCGTTGCCAAAAACCTTCGTATGTTTTATCTACCAATTCTATTTCTGTGATCCATTTTGGATTCATCATTCCGTAGAATCCAGGCACTATAGCTCTTACTGGATATCCATGTTCGTTGGTCAATGGTGAATTATTCATGTCATACGCCAAAATGGTACCATCCATCATACCATTCTCCAATGGAATTCCTACATCGTATCCATCTGAACATCTAAACACAATATATTTAACGCTAGACTGAACTCCAGCTTTAGAAAGGATATCCCTAAGTCTCACTCCCTTCCATAAGGCGGTGCTTACAAGATTTCCACCTATTTTGTTGCTAATACATGTCAAGGTTGCAAATTCTTCAACTGAATTCATACCCTTAAAATCTTCATAGTTAATTACAACAGGATTATCCACTAGTCCTTTGACAGTGAGATTCCAGTCATTAGCGTTGATACTGGGTACTACCGTGTTTATATCAATTCTATAAAAAATATAAGTTGGAGTTACTTCAGCGTCTACTAGTGGAGTAAGGATAGGATTTTCAAAACCAGGGGGTTTAGATTTTGATTGCAAAACTTGTTGAATTGACTTGTCAAGGGCTTGGGGTGGTCGTTGCTGTTGTCCTGACCCAGAAATTAAACGGTTAAATCCAAGATACACTAATGGGATGGCGATAACTGAAATTATCAAAGCACGTATCATGTCCCTCTTAGTGTAGTCGACATCGGCAGTTTTGTTACTTTTATTTATAACATCAGTACCACTACCATCATTAGAAGGAATTTCAACCGGATCAATTTTCTTATTCTTATTACCAAACAAGAATGCAAAGATCAATCCATAAGCAGCACTTGGTAATAAAAATAATACAAATGAATTGACGGGAATCGATACGGATTGTCCAGGAGTGGTGCTAAGTACCAAGAAAACAATTGTGAGTGTAATCAAAATCAAGTAAGAAATGAACGTAGATAGTATGAATTTAAATACATAGTGGGGCGATTTCATTTTTATAAACAATTTACCCAAAATGATACCGATTATACCCCAAAGTAGGATGTTAACCACTGTTGCACCTATGAATGTAGAATATTTAGCCAAAGGACCTAGTGTTAGTACTGCTTGCGATTCTATTTCTCCAGATGTAATTGAGATTAATCCCTGGGAAGCAATTTCAGGTATGAATAATCCATTAATGGTTAATTTCAAGAAAATTGATAAAGATAAACCCACAATTCCTGCAGCAAGACCAAAAAGGAAAAACACAATATAATTATTGCCCCTTATCCTGAGGACCACTATATAATCAAAAATATTGAGAGATTTAAGGTTTTTTCCAAATTTATTCAACATTCATTTGTATCGGCCTAACAGATAATTTGACTCACAGTTACTTTATGACTATAAAGCCTAGACACTTGAGTTATGGCGCAATCTTAATCTTATATAGATAATTTATTCTAACTGTAAATAATGGGTGGTATGATTGATGTCGGTGACAAACCAGAATCCCTTAGAACCGCTGTTGCTCAAGCACTCTTATCTTTTGATAACAAAATTATGAGCATAATAAAGGATGGAAATTCTCCAAAGGGGAATATTTTTGAAATAGCAAAAGTGTCAGGTACTCTGGGAGCTAAAAAAACTTCAGATCTTATTCCTTACTGTCATCCTATTCCGATTGATGATGTAAAGGTGGCTGTTACTATTGAACCTAGCCATGTTAGAATACTTGTCAAAGTAAAAAGTATTTGGAAAACAGGGGTCGAGATGGAGGCGTTAACGGGAGCAACTATCGCAGCATTATCCGTATATGATATACTAAAGCCTTTGGACATATCTTTATCAATTGATAACATTAAATTATTAGAAAAGCATGGAGGGATTGGAGATTTTAAGGAAAACTATGATAAGAAGCTTGAAGCAGCAGTCATTACGATCAGTGATTCTAGAAAGAAAGATCAAGATGAATCTGGAAAATTAATAATTAATACCCTTACCTCAAACGGATTTGATATTATTGACTATAAGATAATTCCTGATGAAATTAAATTAATAGAGCAAGAATTGATATATTATTCTGACAAACTCAAAGTAAATATTATTATTACTACTGGAGGAACAGGAGTAGGACCACGTGACGTCACCCCAGAGGCTACAAAAAAAATCATAGAAAAGGAAGTATTAGGTATAACAGAAAATCTTCGAGACTATGGACAAAGCAGGACCCCCTTATCCATGCTCTCACGTGGGGTTTCAGGAATAAGAGGAAATACACTAATTGTGAACATGCCCGGTAGCACCACTGCAGTATCTCAATCCATAAGTGCGCTATTTCCAGGGGTAATGCATATTTTTAGAATGATTGCAGGGCATGGTCATCACAAATAGTAAGGTTAAACATACACATACACAGATGCTTTATCCCATAAACTGGATGTCGTTAACGTATGAGTAACCTGGCAAAATATTTACTTGTACCACGTCTCCCTTGAATAGATTTGTCACATTTTCAGGAACAGTCACATAGCCATTAGTATTGACTATCAGTGAAATACTTTGGGTTTCACCAACTACTGGTTTTGCATAGAACTTTTCTTTTATTTTTGTAAGGCGGACGTATACTATTTTTCTAAAACCACGAAATTTCTTACGGCAAGTCCAATCTTCAACCATTGTAGCAGAAATGCTAAAAACATTAATAGTAGGTTGTCCCGAAAATAGGGATATTAAGGGCCTTGCAAATACAAAAAAGGCATTCAAACTTCCTTGAATTGGTCCGGGCATAACTATTATTGGTTTTTTGTTTACGAAGCCAAGTCCTGTTACCCTACCCCGATCTAGTTTTATTTTATGAGCTATAATTCCAGAAGATGTCATCGAATCAATAGTTGATTTCACAATATCCTGCTTACCAGCTGATGTTCCACCTATCGTTATGATTAAATCAGAGTTTTTTATTGCATGATTAATTTTCCTTTGGAGGATGCCTACGTCGTCTGGTGTAACTCCCATATCTATCGATATCCCACCTAATACGTTTACTAAGGAAGAAATAATTGGACCATTAGTGTTAACTACTTTATTTTCTTTATTTTTTCGATAGTCTTGAATATCATCTGTAAGTTCGTTACCTGTAGGTATAACAGCAACTAGAGGTTTTCTAAAAACTGAAATTTTACTAATCCGCAGAGAAGCCAAAAGGCCCATGTGTTGAACTCGTATCACCTGTTCTTTATATAACACTTTTTTTCCTTTCTTAATATCCGATCCAATTGAATATACAAAATTTGTTTTTTCTATGGGTTCAACTATCTCCACTAGAGCATTATGGATTAATTTTGTATTTTCTACAGGTATAACTGCATCGGATTTTAAAGGCATATATCCACCAGTTTGAATTCTATATGCTTCTCCTTTTTTTAGGATATGGCGGGGCGTAATCCCTAAGGTAGATTCAGAACGTGAAATCTTTAAAACAATTGGATTTTTCTTAGATGCATTAGTCACATCCTTAGATCGGATTGCATATCCATCCATGTGAGAAGAATCATAGGCTGGTATATTTTCTTGAGCAATAACGTCATCTTTTAAGATCCTTCCAAGAGAGTTAAAAACAGGAACAAGTTCTGTATTCTTAGGAACCGTTATGTTTTCTAAGAGAATTTTGAATGCCTTATCTACTGTAAAATAGAGATCAGAATGTTTTTTCATATATTAATTCATCCTTTTGATATTGAAAGCGACATTAAGTTTGTTGAATATCACGTATGACATATAATTCAAATTTTTACTTTCAGAATTTGATCCAAATATCTGTATTTGTATTCTCAATTTGTCTTGATTGATTTCCCATCCACCCATTTTTCATCGCCTTTTGATAGAATTTCCTTTTTCCAAATTGGTACCTCTTGTTTAATCCTTGCAAGAATGAATCTACAGGCAGTAAAGGCATCTTTACTATGAGGAGTTGAAAGTGCTATGACTACACTGTTGTTGCCTAAAGCTAATTTACCTATCCTATGAACTATTTTAATTTTTTTAATACCATACTTTTCCATAGCCTTTTCTTCAATATTTTTTATCTTATTTTCAGCCATTTTTACGTAGGATTCATAATACATTCCTTTTACTTTTCCATTCATTCCAAAGTTTCTTACAGAACCTAAAAAAATTACAGTTGCCCCAGAATGTCCTTCGGCGTCCACCATCGAACTTATGACGTCATTGACATCAATATCTGAATTCGTTATTCTCTGAGAAGATAATGTTGATGATAGCTCGAGTGAATCGTTGTTCTTCATAATATTATGGGAATCATTACTTGAATTGAGTTCTGATTTATTGGTCTTTTTTTGCAAATCTCTACTTTTCAAATCAAAACTATCCTCCAGAAATCGGTGGTAGAAGGGCTACTTCGTCATCATTTTTTAGAATTGAGTTTGAGTTCGAATTGACAATGCGGTAATTGACAGAAATTTTTATGTTCTTTATGTTTTTTATGTTTGGATACCGGGTTAGTATAATTGATATTAGTTCCTTTATTGAAGTATTTGTGGACAACTCCATTATTTCCTCCTTTTTTCTAGTTATTTCATGTATGAAGGCAAAATAAAGGATGGTGACACGAATCTTTGGCATCAGAGTTGGCATAGATACATCTACTATTTAAAACGATAAAAACCATATATGTATTGTCTGTGATTTGGTCTAGTAGACTGGATCCATTCCAAATTGGTCGGATTGCTAAAACAGTACGTTAGTCAGAAACATTGTTTTAAATAGCACATTATGAAACAATGAAAAGATAATCACACTGCAAATTGATAATAACTCTTTATCCTGTTTGAGGGTTAAGATATTTTATGTCACAAAATGCGTAGGAGTAACTATATGAGAATTCGATCAAGATAAAAAGGCGACGTAATAAAATTTAAACTAAAAGCTTATCGATTTCCTTGTCGATTTCTCTTAAGATAAAATCCAGGTCTTTTTTTAGATTATTTAGCGCTTCTATAGAAAGACTATTTATTTCTACGTCTTTGTAAAAAAACCTCTGCGACCCAATCATAGAATGAGATAAATCTATTCGGAAAAGGGGTTTTGTTTCTTTTGTCTCATTTATTAATTTCACGTCATTTTCATTACTTTTCTTTTTCTTATTTTGAGAATCGACTTTAGATTCGGTATTAGGGTCATGTGAATGAGAATGAATCTCGATCACTGAAGAATAAATAGAAATTTTGTTAAAATCAATATCAAGGATTTGCTTTATTTCGTTAAGGATTTTTTGTCTTTGACTATAGTTCTTGTTAATTTTCTTATTTATTCTATTTCGTAAATCTTTCAACTACAAGAAAATGGATGCACCATTTTTTTATAAATCTTTAAAGGTTCTCTTGCTTGCGAACATGATCCATCAAAAGTTTCATAGTCAAATTGCCAATCATGGGGCAATTCACCAGCGATAGACTCTCCAAATAGCAAACGACTTCATTCATGAAATCTTATATCCCTTTTTTTCTTCACGTACAATGTGAGGAGCAGTAGCCTTGAATATGGCATACACATACTCTCCCTCGATGATCTTTAAATGATCCTTAGATTCCTGGGTAATCCTCGATACTAAACTAATGTTATTAATAACTAAATGAATATTTAGAATACCCGTTTTTATGTTCGAAGCATAAATGGCAGCTACCTTTGTCTTAATTATGTTTCTTGCGCTGGTACGGACATAATCTACAGCCAAGATAATATCTTCAGGCTTTATCAATACTCCTACTATGGAATCAATTGGATAATCTCCCAGGATTTCAAATTCATGTTCTCCCACTTTGAAAGTAGTAATCCCATTTGTTGAGTCAGTAACACAGCCCTCCAAATAATTATGATCCTTTTGAAAAAACTCTGATAGTAATGAGGTTGACAGGGGTTGATTATTTGGAAAAGTTAACATTGTTTTTAGTGTGTCAGTCTTTTTGATAACGCCTTTTTCTAATACCGAGACAGAATCGGCGAGTGCGTATACATCATCTTCAAAGTGCGTTACGTATATTCCCAATACTCCCTCTTCCTTAAGTATTCGTCTAAGATCCTTTCTCAACTGAACTCTAGTTTTAGTATCAAGATGAACAAGCGGTTCATCCATGAGCATTATTTTTGGTTTAGTTACAAGCATTCGCGCTAAGGAAATTTTTTGCATCTCCCCGCCACTTAATGCATATATATCTCGGTCAAGAAGATTAGAAACTCCAAAGGACTCTACTAGTCTATTAATTTGTGATCTTTTGTTGTCTCTGATAGATTTTCTAATACCAAATACAATATTCTCATAGACGTTCAAATGTGGAAAGAGACTTGGATTTTGGAAAGAATATCCTATCCTTCTTGATTCAATAGGTGTATTGGTTATATCGACATCATTGATGTGGATAGACCCTTTGTCAGGTTTGGTCAATCCCACTATTAGATTTAAAAGAGTAGATTTGCCGCTTCCAGTGGGCCCTATTAACACCATAATTGTATTATCCTGTAATTTCAGATCAATTGGTCCTAATGTAAATCCTGGAAATGACTTTACCAAGTTAATTATTTCTAGAGTCAAACTAATTTCTCCACCATGGGTCTCCAAAACTAAAGATTCTATTGTTTTTTCTGGTATCACTACTCGATTTTTTCACAATTATAGAATATACAATGACGAGAACTATTGAAAGTAAAATAGACAAGATTATTCCCGGAATAGCTTGTGACAAACCTCCTAGCGCATTATCTTCATATATCTGGATAGAAATGGTGTGGGGATTATAAGCTAACATCAAAGTCGCTCCCAATTCACCAATGGCTCTTATCCATGTCATCACTATTCCAATCAAAATTCCTTTTTTTGCAAGCGGAATCGAGATTCTTACGAAAACTTCTAAATTTCTCTTTCCTAGAACCCGTGCAACATTTTCTAATGATTTATCTACTGAATCGAATGCAGCCATACTGGCAAGGATCATAAATGGAGAGGCAACATATGTTTGAGCTATGATAATCCCTATTATTGATTGAGTAAACTCGACATTGGGAAAGAGTCTATCCAAAAATGATTGGGGATTAAACACCCCCAGCAGGAGAGCACCACTAGCAAGTGGTGGCAACACTAAAGGAATAACAATGATAATTTGTGCAATAGATCTGCCTGGAAATTTATATCTTGATAAACAATATGCCAAGGGTATGCCAAATAATGCAATCAACAAAGTGGATACTGACGCAGTACCTATGCTTAAAACAAAAGCGTCAATGACTCTTGGCCTAGTGAGTGATTCTAGCAAGTTGTTAGGTTCAACAAAAATCAATATACTAAAGAGCGGATAAATGATATATACCAAGGCAATACCGGATAAAACACATATTACAAGTTTGAAGTTGATGAATCTGGTATTATTCATAGATTTATTCTTTGAAAAAACTAGTTATCTCGATTGCATTTATTATTATCGTGTCTCTTAATCGTTATCTTCATACCTGCTCGGAGGTAATATCGAAATTAAACGTTCAATGAAAGTAGTTTTGTATCCGCATATGGCGTTTTATGTTTTATGTGATTAGTCGATTTTATACGATGTGACATGAGATTGCAATTGAGATTTAGAATCGATGTTCTGCAAGCTTCTTACTATATTAATGAGTACATTCCAAGCTTCATTTTTGGAAGTTGTTCCGATATTATTATATCCAATACTACTAGCTGAATTTCTGCCTTGAGATGAGATATTAGTTAGAAAGCTGATATTTTGAAATGAAACTAATAGCTGACTCATGTTTATGATATCATCATTTGTTACACCATTATTCATAAGATACAACAAAGAAGGAACCACGAGGCTTTGTTTGTAAATTTGATTTGTATTGTGGAGCTTCAGATTCTAACTTTTCCCGTGTTGTCGTCAGTTCTTTTATTTTAGTTTCAAAGCCTAGTTTAAAGTCATCCTGATTCTCAACATCAGTTAGAAATTTTGTAACGGCATCCCATACTGGTATATCATTGGCTAATGCGATTTCAATAATCATGGAGTGCAGTTGTTTAAGACTTTTAGAATTAAACCCCATCACGTCGAGTTCCCAATATGTTTTCATAGTTATCCTAGATACATCAAGCTGAGAATTTAATGATGCAATCTGTTTGAGCAAGCTTTGTAATATGGGAGCATTTAGATCTATATCATTTTGAATGTGTTCTCTATCTTTTCTTAATGATTGATTTTGTTTGTATACTTTCAGGATATCGACAATATTGTAATTGTAAGTCTTAAAGTCATTAATAATTGATGAAAAAAATGGGATTTCTTCATCTAGGTTCATGTTATGGTTCTCAGACAAATCTTGTTTTAAGAAATGATACCACCGCAAATGAGATAAAATGGTTTTGTTTTTGCTATTTATTTCTCTAAGATCGTTGTTTTGAGTTGATTTTTTGTTTTCTAAAACGGATATTTCAATTTCCAGGGAGTTCCTGTACTGCTCACGTTCTTTGCATTCTAGTTTGATTTGATTGATATAGTAAGAAACTTGCGAAATAAATGGGATTTCGATGGATACATCAGCTGATCCATTGGTCTGTTTTGTTGACGTATTACCTTTAATCTCAAGGTTTTGTAGAATATCATTATCATATTCTCCATTTGGTGCCCTTGTAGAATTAATCGTGTTAATAGATTTGTTCTCACTATCGGTGGACAAAGAAAGATCAGAGTTTTTGTTAATACCAGAGGGAAATTTATACTCAAGAGAAGGATAGAAATCAAACAGATCTTTGATAAATCCTATAAATTCGAATGGCTTGATATTATACTTTTTACAGTTGTTATATATGTCTTCAATAAAATGGTGAATATCATTTTTTGCTATTGTGTCATTATTTCTTCTTTTTTTCGCTAATGCTTGGTATGATGATCTAAATAAACCACAACCATTTTTTCCTCTGTCCAGGCCAATTGTTTCGTTTCTTATCACTTCCAAAAGATTTTGTTCGGATGCATGATGATCCAATTCTTCAAACTCATCATTAATACCCAATTCCCTTAAAATTTGAGCAATTCTAAACCCCTAAGCACATTCTTGAATTGTCAATCCTGATTTGTTTACAGTGATTGCAAATTCTCTTATTTCATCAACTCCAATGCTCCCAAGGTTATCCTTCCAACGTTTAACCAGATTGTATACGGTGCCTTTGGATAGATTAGTTTCTTTGACTATTTGATCAAGGGTTTTGCCATTGAGATATTTTTGGATGATAGTGGAATTGCTAAACTGTGTAATTTTAGTAGTCAATAATAACTATAAAACTCCAGCCTTATAAGAAAAAGTCATCTTTTGGTCAATATTTTAGTCAAAATGGTCACGAAAATAGTCAATATATTTGTGTTTAAAATAGGCTTTAGATAATATCAAAGATTAAAGTCCTTAGTCAAAACATATTCAAATAGTTATTTTGATCACAAAGAGGTAGGCAGTATATAGGTAGCCCAGTCTAAATCATATTGATGTAATAATGTTGAAAAAAGATCGAATCCTAAGATTACGATCTATTGTAAGTAGGGTTTAGCATGTATTTTTTTGCTTAGGATTATAGACATGCTTATTGCAGCTACTGAAAACACCAGGGCGCTAAGAAATATCAGGTCAAAAGAAAACGAGGAAGGTAGTGATTTAGTAATTCCCTGTATGTTAATTAGCGACTGGTTTGTTTGCATATACATTGCAGCCAAAGCTGGTCCAATTGACGACCCCACAATTCTCAACATTGTACTAATCCCCATCGTTACACCCGTAAATTCAACAGGTGTTGATAGAATGGTGACGTTTACTGCCCCCACGGAAGCAAGGGAGAGGCCAGTCGATAATATTGCCAAGCCTATAGAGATTGAGATCTCTGTTGAATGAAACAAATACAAAATGGAAAACCCGGTCGCTGTAAGAATAGTACCTATAATCATTGGCTTTATCGATCCCAGTTTTGAAATGATAAATCCAGAAGTAGGTCCAAATATTAAGAGGACTATTGCGAAAGGCAGTTGGATTTTACCGGTATTGATGGCATTTTCACCAAATCCTATGGGTTCTGGGCTTTGTACTAGTATAGGAATAGTCTGAAAAACCATAAACATCGACAAACCTACTATCATAATGATCATATTTGAAAGCAAGATTGGTGGTCTCAAGAAAATTCTAAAATCAATTAAAGGATATTCGATTCGCCTCTCCAAACGAACAAAAAAGAATAATGATGTCGCTCCAATTACTAAAAATGGCGCGATTTGTTCCAAAGAAGAGTAAGGACTAGCAGTAGCAATACCAGAAAGATTTGATGTATTTTGATCTGGCGATGTTTGCAAGTATGTTAAGGAGAGCAGAAAAGAAACAATAGTAATTGCTAGTAAAATTGATCCTTTAATGTCTATTTGAGAATAAATCATTTGTTTTTTCTTTGGAATTATGTTTGTAGAATTTTTCAGTAAATTTGTGTGTTTGTCTTGTTTTTCGTCCTTTTGTTCAAGATTATTGTTATCAGAGACATTAACATATTTTCGTATCATTAGCAGCAATAGTATTGAAATAGGAATTATCGTAAAAAATGTCATCTTCCATCCAAATTCATGAATAATCAAGCCACCGACTGATAATCCAATGACTGAGCCTGCTGCAAACATTGAAGTAATGATTCCGGTTGTGATGGAAATTCTTTCCCTTGGAAACTGATCTCGAATAATGCTAAATGCTATAGGAAACATTCCTAGCCCAATGCCCTGAATTGTTCTTGCTATTATCATAGTGAGAAAATCGTTCGCAAATCCGCCTAAACAAACCCCGACAGTGTAAATGGCCATGATAATTAGCAAAACTTTTTTTCTGCCATAGATGTCAGACAGTTTGCCCGCTATAGGGGTCATAACAGCCCCTGCTATCAAATACGATGTCAAAATCCAAGATGATGACCCATATGAGACATCAAAATCATTGATTAGGGTAGGAATGGCAGGTATCAACATCGTTTCTGCATACATAACCATTGTTGCAAGACAACTAAGAATGACTAGTACTTTCCACGGCTGTGATACTGTGAGTAGACTTTTGTAATCAAAAGACGACCCCTTTATTCTTTTAGATGTCATTTTCTTTAACCTCCCAGTTTTTTATTGTTTAATCCTTTTACCAATTTCATGTGCTAGTTTTTGTGGATGCAAGTCGTTTCTCAATAATAATGTTCGATGTAGGCTGACTGATCAATTCCCGTTTTTGTTTGATTTCTTCTGAGCAATTCAAATTGAATTTATCTTGCAAATTAAGCCACATTTGTTCCAAAGTATTTTTTGTTGTGGAAATATCCTCGTCAGAAATTTGACCTAGACATATTTTTTTTATTTCAGACACACATTCTATAGTATCATCAAGAAATCCGTGTGCCTTTTCGGTTAACAAAATGCGATTAATTCTTCGATCCCTAGGGTCGAGATTTCTGATTACTACTGCATCCTTTTCCAATTTATCGATTATTGGAATAAGGGTCGGTCCTTCCAAAGCTAATTTATCAGCAATTTCCCTCTGAGTTAATCCAGTAGCATTATTTGCAAGTATTATTAGCACCTTCCATTGCCCAAAGGTAATACCAAATTTCTTACGCAATTCTTGGTCTATCACATAAACTAACGATTTACCCATCCTATTGATAATAAAACCAATGCTATTTTGAAAATCATATTTAATCATATATTATACACTAATAAGTAGTATACTAATCAATAGTATTTAAATGATTAGTTGAGAGGTATACTTTAGTCAAAGCAATTGAATCCATATCTATACCATTCTATTCGATAAGAAATCAAAGCAAAGATGGTATTATAACAGATATTGCGTCGATATGGGGTCATCGTTGTCAGAAAATAATTTGTGATACGGTTTATCTAACATTAGATCTATTACGAAGGAGCGAGTTTTGAGTGTTCATCCTTTACGTGGGCCTTTTTCGACGCTATCAAATTTCTCAGCTTATGAATCCCATATCCTGATTTTGATGAAATGGCAATTTTGTCGATTGAATCGTCCATGTATTTCATTATTTCTTGTATTTTATCTGATTTGGTAGTCTCTACTTTGGTTAAAACTATGTGTAATTTTGACTTGTCGATTTTGAGTTCTTCAAGAACATTCCAACAACTAGAATATTTTTTACCAATATCCTCTAAATTCTCTGAACAATCAATCAAAAAGAAGATCAAATCGGCTTCAAGTGATTCTTCTAATGTGGATTTGAAAGCGTCTATCATGTAATGTGGAAGTCTGCTGATAAAACCTACTGTATCCACAACCAAGACATCTACGTCACCCTTATTGTCAATATTACTAGAATTGTCAAGTGATCTGGTGGTGGTTGAAAGTGTTGTGAACAGATTAGCAGATGTTTCTTTATTTTCTTTTGTAAGTAGATTGAAAAGAGTTGTTTTTCCTGAACTTGTATATCCAACAAGGGAAACGATGAACATTCCTTTTCGTAGTCTTTGCTTGCGATATTCGTGACGCTTGAGATTTGCATCTTTTAATTTTTCTTTCACAAACCCCATCTGTCGTTTTAAATCACGGAATTGAACATCTACGATATATTCACCCATTCCTCCTTTTCCTACTCTCTCATTACTTTTACTCATGAGCTTCGCGTTTTCTCTTACACGAGGCATCTTGTATTGAATCTCAGCTAATTGGATTTGCAGTTTGGATTCATTCGTTGTAGCCCGAGAATAGAAAATATCAAGAATCAATCTTTCTCTATCAATTATTGGAATTTCTATGAGTTCTTCTAAATTAAATATCTGTTTTGCACCTAAATGTTCATCAACAAATATTTTTTCTATATTACCCGCTTGTGAAACAAATTGTTTTATTTCTTCAGCTTTGCCAAACCCCATACCATATTTAGCGCGGTTTAGGTACTTTTGAGTAAAAACCTTTACTACCTTATATTCTGGCATTGATTCAACCAAACTTTTAGCCTCTTCTATGGCAAAATCTTCAGGATAAGTAACTAGTATTATATTGGCTTGATGCAAATTAATGACTTTTCCATATGATTACACGGTTCATATTTGTTATACATGTGTATTGGATAAATATATTTTGAAAGTCTAACAGATGTCTTAAACTCTAGAGCAAATAAGAACAAAATGAGAATTTCTTGTTACTTCCCTTTTGGTCATCAGGATTCAAGACTGATCAATTCATTTTATCAAAGTATTGATATGATTCATTAATTAGAAAGAACCTAGTCCAAAATAGAAAAGGGTTAGAATCAATGAGGTTTTACAAGTCACTAGTTTAAAAGTCAGTATTATACCTTATTTCAGAATAAGAACATAAATGGTTTATGTATGAACTAGAATATCATAACATTATTTGAACTTAAATGAAAATAGTAGAAGAAATTGGTTATCCCATTAGACACCTATTTCTGCTGCTAACTTTAACATCTTCTTACCCTCTTTTGTTAGTTTGTTGTAGGTTCTGTTCTTTACAATGTTTCTTTCTACCAACCCCCTCTCTGAGGCTTTAAGCAATAACTTGTGTCCATAGCCGTATGCACCAAGTTTTTTCAACAAGTCTCTAGTAGAATATTCGTTCTCACCAATAGATTTGATCAATTTTACCAAAGCTCGTTCTTCTATCATTATTTTGATTAGGTTTGCATCTCGCATATCAGTAATGACACAGATTGGCTATTTATTAGTTACCTTTTGATGGCAACAAATATCTCCTTTGGAGACGATCATAGAACCATTAAGGTCTACTATTCACAACATAATACACTAATCTCATTAAAGGATACCCATGGATTTGGATATTTTGTATCATATTTTCAATACATAGAAAGGCTAGCAATGATCAGTTTTTAATTACAGACATATTTTTACACTGAATGGTAATTCAAATTAAAATCAAACGAAGATTTAATTAGATTAATACCGACAATATTGACTCGGTTTAGAGGGGTCCTGTTCTCTTAATCCTTATCCCCTAAGTAATTAAAAAGCCTTTATACTCCATGAAATAATAATAAGTGGAATGATATCAAAATTTTTAGAGAAAAATCTACCCGTATTCTCTTTTATAGCAATATTAAGTGCGTTAATCCTATTAATCTCCAATTCACTGGTTCCCAATCAAGCCCTAGCAATCACATTGGAGGAACAAGAGGGAGTTCCAAATTTGGTTCTAGTTTCGACGTCAACCAATAGTCAACAAGACCCAAACAATTCAACTTCCGTTAATGCTACTCAAATACCAGAAAATGCCAAGGGACCTACTATACCTTCCAAGGGTTACTTAGTCGAGGAAATACGCGACGGTCTTTATTGGGTTACTGATGGAGTTTATAATACAATGTTTCTTGTGAGTGATGATGGCGTAATCGCTGTTGATGCACCGCCATCCCTGGATGAAAATTACATCAAGGCAATTAGAGAAGTGACAGACAAACCAATAAAATATGTGATTTATAGTCATTCTCATATCGACCATATCGGGGCTGCTGGAAACATATATCCAGACAACGTCACTATTGTAGCTCAAGAAGAAACAGCCAAATTATTAAAAATTGCAAATGATTCGAATCGACCAATCCCTACCGTCACCTTCAAGGACAATTATAATCTGACCCTGGGTAATCAAACTCTAGAGCTTGACTATAAGGGTGTCAATCATGAACCTGGTAATACATACATTTATGCTCCAAATCAAAAGACGTTGATGTTTGTAGACGTCATCTTTCCAGGTTGGGTTCCATTCAAGGATTTGGCTATAACCAAGAATGTATCCGGTTTTGTACAGGCTCATGACATAGTATCAAGTTACGATTTTGATACGCTTGTGGGTGGTCACCTCACCAGGTTAGGCACTATGGAAGATGTGAAAATTCAAAAGGAATTCATCACGGATTTGATCAATGCTTCAAAGACAGCAAATAGCAAAATTAACTTTATGGACTTTGTTTCAAAATATGGACTCACAAATCCATGGCTTACATTTTCTGAATACGCTGATGCAGTAACTGATGAATGCACTAATACAATGTTAGCAAAATGGAAAGATCGATTAGGAGGAGCAGAACAATTTACAGAGAGTCATTGTTGGATAATGACTGAAAGTCAGAGAGTTGATTGATTGATTAGCATAATTATATTCATTCATCAATCAATTCCTTTTAATATTGAAAAACATATATAATTTTTTAATAAATATCAAGAAATTGAGAATCATTTAAATTTGGATTTTCTTTATCCATGAAATTACTCTTAATTATTAGATGGTATTTGAAAGAGTATTTGAATCATATTACTTGAATAAACGCAATATGTGGTATTCGTATCATATGAAAAAGATGTATCATGATATGATTGATTCTTACCTCATTACCAAACATCATATAAGCAGGGTCTTTGCAATCTACCATATGAACTCTTTTTCCAAACTTACATTAACTATCTTGGTAATGTTATTGATTCTTAATTACGCCAAATTTCCAAATTTCGTCTTTTCCCAAAATAATAAAATCAACGTTAATCCCATTGTTAACAGTACATGGATAAGTAAACGTGATAACCTCAACATAACAATGTCATTAACTCCTCCAATGCCAATAATTGATCAGACGACAAAAATCAACTTTGAAGTAAAAAAATTGGATAACCAAAGTTTTCTCAACAATGCTAGTGCAAAGATAACAATAACCGATCAAGATGGAAGACTATATAAATTTGAAAATAAATTTTTTCCAATAATAAATGGAAAAGTTTCTATGGATTATCTTTTCCCTGTCGAAGGAGAACATGAAGTCATCTTACGGTTATACAATAATTCTATGCCATTTACTGTAAGCTCATTTAATATAATAATACCACAATCGATCCCCAAGGATAATAATTTAATATCCAACCTTTTTGGCAATCTGTTCCACTAGGTTGTTTAACTTTATTACAAACCAAGTTCACATCGGAACGAGATTTTGGGTATCATGTTTAGACGATCCGTCTGAGTTGATCAAAAATCATAAAAGAAATTCATAAAGAAGCCATGTAGGCGTCTATTTCTTAACCCATTCATCACCTTTTTTCTTGTATTCTTTCTTCACAGCAGCCCAAGCTACTTTGTGAGCCACTTCTTCCACATCCTCCTTTGCACCACCTCTCCTCTTTTTGGGGTTTTCATATTGTTTCAGGGCGCTAGCATGTGCTTCTTTAAAAATATGCTGAGCGTGTTCAGGCAGCTGATCTATTCTTTTCTCTGTTGCATCAGATAATTCGACGGCGTCCACTTTTTTCTTTTTGTCTTTTTCAGGCATTTCATTTACACCTTAACCATATTTTCCATGAAATTTCATGGTGATTAAGTCTTGTTCCATTTAGCACTGATCATCTGTACCTCCCTTTTCAAACCATAATTCGCAATTTTTCATGCAAGAGAGTACGCAACATACATTAAATACTAATTACTTTACCCATTTATTTAGTAAAAATTAGAATACATGAATAAAAAATCAAAGTTTGTAAAAAAAAGAAATGTTTATCAAATAAGCATATCACAACAATAGACAATTTAGGTGGCTTGATCTGTATAGCCTTTGGCTAAAATAGTAACGCTTTACCATTTTAATAGGATCAGCCAACGTAAAAGAAACATAAAATAGAGATTAATTTACCTCTAATTCTTTTATTCTCTCCTCTACTCCTTGAACCTCTCTTTTCAAATCTTGATGATACGCCTTCAATAGTTGAATTTTCTCTTCTTTGGTTAGAAAACTTCTTGTATAGCTTGATCCATAGCAACCGTAACCCATTATTTCACCCCCCTATCCATTCCATCGGACATACGATACATTAAGAATAGGTCGTATTTATATATATCGTATGTCCAATATCATTTTCTGATTTACTGAATTAACTGAAGGCAGGAGTAAAGATCCGAAGGACGATAACGCCTTCGACTCCTTTCTCTCAAAAAGCAGCAATAAGGCACGGCACTATATGGTTACAAATGGGATAAAGAAGGAAAAACCATCATAAAAGCGGCTAGTTCTACTTCCTTTACAATATTCGGTGATTTGATCAGAGCAAAATGATAGACTGAAAAACCACAATATTAAACACCTGTACAAACATGCAATTTTACAAATGGGATCAAGATCGGAATTTCAATTTATTAACCATTTTGGCAAGTAGAACTTGGTCGAACAAAGTTGCATTAAAAACTATGGGTAGAATCAATTAGAAGAGTGATACTCACCATGATAGCAAAACAAGCCATAAATGATTATAGTTTTATTTATTAACTCCTATGGAGATAGCTATCAAATTCTTGTTAGACAATTGTCAATCGAGTCAGACAAGAAATTATGGTTACTATGAAAATGTTCTTCTATATTATTACAATTAAGACAACTCCAAGTAATGATTTCTTCGCATGAAGAATTGGATACATTCAGGCATATTTGATACGGTTCCAAAATCGATCCGCATTTTTTACGAGAATCTATATTGTGCATTTTCTATCTCCTTTGTTTTCGGTCAACGTTTTCTAAAAAATAAAAAGACTTGGACCTATCCTTGTGCTAATGCGTTACTTCCTGTGTTTTCTTGACTTTGGACGTTAATGTTGTTACCAGAACCGATTGTGTCTCCACCAGATACTACTTGGCTGTTTTGGCTAGAAGATTGAGATTGACTGATACTTTGTTCTGCAGAGTTTCCACCCTGTCCACCTTGTGCTAATGCATTGTTTCCACTATTCTTTTGGTGTTGGAAGCTGACATTGTTGCGTGAGAGAAAGGTTGTTACG
>Ga0310887_10000085_pt1 | contig 18384 bp, 16 predicted proteins | sample T60D4metaG_FD_202509 | JGI IMG/M metagenome (GOLD analysis project Ga0310887, IMG submission 202509) | Lab incubated soil microbial communities from West Virginia University Organic Research Farm, Morgantown, WV, United States - T60D4 | ecosystem: Environmental > Terrestrial > Soil >...
CAAATCAAATACACCTTCGGCGAGTCGCTTAAAAAATCGAGGCATTCCATTTTCCAACACCTTTCCCCGAGGACTTAATAATGATGCAGAAGGCGATATCATTTGACCAACTTGTATCAAATCATCCTCATTTCCACCTGTGCCATGAAGCAGTAATAAAGTCAATGTTTTTGATTTATTGTCTTTGGGCCTATATGCTTGATCAGAATTGTCTGCTACTTGTTGTTGTGACTGGGAAGGAATAAAACGGTATTTAAAATCAGGTTGCTTCATTATCTTTCACTTAGTTTACTAGTTTGATCAGAAGGAGAAGGAGAAGGAGAAGAAAATTTATCAAGCGATGGTGTACTAATTTTGGGAAGCACTTTCTCAAGATATTTGCGGTCGGGTTCTAACCATTCAGGTAGTAAGAGCTTTTGTCCCAGCTCCTCCTCTTTTTGGTCTATCATAAATCCAGGTGGATCAGTTGCTATTTCAAATAGAATACCGCCAGGTTCTCTGAAATATACTGAATGAAAATATGTTCTATCAATTACAGGGGTAGCATCCAAACCCGTATTAATTATTATTTTTCGCATATCCAACTGGCTTTCATCAGTTGGAGTTCGCCATGCAATGTGATGGACAGTACCCACTCCCATAGAACCTCGTTGAGTATATGGCAGACATACAAGATCCACAGTAGATGGAGAATTCAAAAGATCGAGTTCTCTTTTTTGTTTGTTACTGTAGAAACCATCTATTATTTTTTCTTTATCTTTAATTTCAAATCGGAATCTATTTCCTTCACTCTTAGTTTTTGAGAAACCCATGTTTTCAATTAAGAGATCCGCTGTTCGTTCATATCCTTCCAAGGAAAGGGTTGCTGAATAAAATCCTCTAGTAGCATATTCCTCGGGAATAGGGCCTTTTCTCCAAACATGATCTTTTTTTGTCTCAGCGTCCTTATGTGCAACTAGTTCTATTTCCATACCATCTGGATCATAAAACGTAATAACTTGTTCATCAACATCATCGAACCTCTTGGTCGGACCAGTATAACTTACTCCTTGACTTTTTAGTCTGTTAATCCAATATTCTATTGAACTTTCGGGTATCAAAAAGGCTGTGGTAATTACTTGGCCTGTTCCTCTAAAACCTTTTGGCATGTTCTGCCAAGGGAAAAATGTCAGTATTGTACCTGGTCTCCCAATATCATCTCCATAATAGAAATGATATGTTTGTGGATCATCAAAGTTAACGGTTAATTTGACTAGTCGTAATCCTAAAAAACCAGTGTAAAAGTCAATATTTTTTTGGGGGTTACCGGCTATAGCTGTGATATGGTGTATTCCAAGAATACCTTGATGACTATCCCTTGTCATGATAGTATTTTCCAATTATAGTATAAATATCAGCTATCCTAGATAAAATCAGAATTAATAATCTTTTTACCTAATGTCTAATTTGGTACTGTATTTTTGAAATGATTTATGCTTATTTAATCCATGCAAAATATTTCCAAATTATCTTAGCAACAGACTTGAAGATCAGATACCTGATAGCATCTTCTTATTGGTAATGTTTCAAAAGTAGGTTGTTTTTCAACCAAATCCGATAAACATAATGATATGATATTCGACCTAATTTTTGTGAAATGTTGCATATTTAGGAATAATAAAATAATTCTCCATCATGGTGCCTTAATTAACCTATTTTCATATTCATTCCTGAAGTACTTTATGAATAAATGAGATCGCAACTGATCCTTCTCCCACAGCGGATGCAACTCGCTTGATACTGCCAGCACGCACGTCACCCACAGCAAAAATTCCAGGCAAACTGGTTTCAAATGAGTATGGTTGACGTGCAACTGGCCAACCTATATTACTCAGATATTCTGGTGACAGATCAGCACCAGTTTTGATAAAGCCTTTAGAGTCAAGAGCGATACAGCCATCAAGCCATGAGGTGTTTGGAGCAGCGCCTGCCATGACAAACACATTACTAATTTTATGCTCCTCTATCTCCTTAGTTATACTGTTTTGCCACTGTACAGATTCGAGGTGAATGTCTCCTTCGAGTGTTATGATCTCCGTGTGCGTATGTAGTATAATCTTGGGAGTATCTTCGATCCGGCGGATAAGATAGCGTGACATGCTTTCTGCCAAGCCGGCAGATCTAATGAGCATGTGTACACACTTTGCCGACTCTGCCAAGAAGACAGCTGCCTGACCAGCCGAGTTTCCTCCTCCAACAACAATTACTTCATCCCCTTTACATAACTGTGATTCCAAAAACGTTGCTCCGTAGTAAACGCCCATACCTTCAAAACGTTGCAGATTTTTTAATCTCAGCCTCCTATACTCAGCCCCCGTTGCAATTATGACTGTACGTGTAGGTATTTTAGATCCATCCTCATTTTCAACTATGTAGGGTTTGCCGCCACAGGAGAGTCGTAACCCTTTGGTGATAAGGATCTCTGCACCAAACTTTTGCGCTTGAGTGTAGGCTCTACTCGCAAGATCCTGGCCCGATATACCAGTTGGAAATCCCAAGTAATTTTCGATTCTTGAACTTGAACCTGCTTGTCCACCCGGCGAGCTAGTTTCCATCACTAAGACATCGAGTCCTTCAGAAGCCCCGTATACTGCCGCAGCTAACCCAGAGGGACCGGCACCGATAATAACTAGATCTCTCAGTGCGGTTTGGTTAATTAATTCATTAAAGCCCAAGCAATTAGCGATTTGTTGGTTATTGGGATTTCGTAGCACAAATTTACCTTGACATATCAGAACAGGTATGTCGTTGGCTAAAATATGGAAATTATCCAATAGATGTTGTACTTCTGAATCGTTTTCAAGGTCTATGTAGTTGTAGGGGTGTCCGTTGCGCATGAGAAACTCTTTGATCTGAAACGTGCGGGCCGAATTGGATGAACCAATGAGCACAACGTCTCCGACTCCAGCTGCCACTAATTCCACACGACGCAGAATGAAAGCCCGCATCAGGATATCACCTATCTCAGCGTCGCTTTGAAGCAAAGCCATCATATTTTGACGATCCATTTCAATTACGTTACCTGGTTTTGTTGCACGTGCACGAAAGAGAGCCCGACGTCCAGAAAGCATGTTGATCTCTCCTGTAAACTGACCTGGGCCATGTACGGTAATAAGGGTCTCAATGTCACCGGAAGGACGAAGAATCTCAATTTCGCCTGATACCACTACAAAGAAAGGAACGTTACTATCCCCCTGCTCAACTAAGACTTCTCCGAGTTTTACTGAACGTAAGTGACCTCGCTCTTGCATTCTACTAATCTGTTCATCGGTCAATTTAGGAAATATTCGCTCTATATGAGCTCTAGTTAACGGAAGACCTCTTGGATTATTACTCATAAAGCCACTCCCATCCTCCTTATTGTTTGGCGGTCTAATGCGTAAGTCAATAATCTAAGGATAACTATAAAAGAAAATGACCGACGGACATTTTTGGATGACGATATAACACAACATAGGGAGATTATTTTCAATTTTATTATCATCTATAGACAAATAATAATCATTATTTATCACTATCGATGAAAATTATTAATTGGCCATAATTTTTATTGAATTTTTAAATAATATTAAAATGCATTATAAATTATTATGTAATGTAGTCACTTCTTTTGAAATTTCGATCTTTTTACAGTATAACAGTTAACATACACTCTCATAAATAATCAGTTCATTATGATTCCTTCACAGTAACATAACATGATCTTCATCGCGAAATCCTTTGCGCAAATCATGCGTTTCCAGGTACAAAGACTCCATGTAGTTGTACAAGAGTATGTATAAGGAAAATTCATCTATTCTAAAAGTTTGAGATATGTGATCTACTGTCAAAATATACAACTACCTTATATTTGAATTGGACATGATTATACACACAAGAATACTTGATTTCGCATGAAAAGTAAAGACTACATTCACGTCATAAGTGTAATAGTAATGTGGGATGTTAATACCAACGTTCCGATAACCTTGACGACGGTTTACGACATTATGATACACAAAAGCATGAGAAAGTTGCACCAAGTGGGCTTCTAATTGATGCCTTTATCTTTGATAGAAATAACTGGTTTATTTTGGTCCTGCAATTTACAAATATTCAAAACTTGGTGTCGGTGGTTGTGTCATGTAATTTAGAATCGTGGTATGGGTAATTTAATGTGAATACTTTTTCTTGAAATATTTTTTGATTATCGCAATTCTACTACATACTAATTCCTATTTTAATGAAATCTCTTGTTGTAAATAGCGTTTCTATAATTAATCAGGATACTTTTTTAGTATGTTATCGATAATGCTTTCATGCGTGTCAATGGGGCTGAGAATATTCACAAAGTCTTATTAATACTCAGACATGCAAAATCCAGTTGGAAGGATAAAAAGGTGGATGATCACGACAGGCCACTTAACAAGAGAGGCAGAAGAGAGGCAATCAAAATGGGAGAGCACCTAAAAAAAATGAACATATTACCGGATACCATCATAACCTCTTCAGCGCTTAGAGCCATTGAAACTACCAAATACCTGTGTAGATATTCTGGGTATAATAATCTCGTTGAAGTCAACTTTTCATTGCACCGAGGTGGTGTTGAAGCTTACATAAATGCACTAGATACTGTATCAAATGACAAACAAAAATTACTGATCATTGGACACAATCCCGATTTAGAAGAATTAGCAAGTATTCTGATCAACAGAAAAATAAGGATACCAACCTGCACTATCGTTCAACTAAAATTAAGTATTGAAAATTGGAGATCTATCGATCTGCATTGTAATTTTAGATCTGAACTTGTAGATATTTGGAGACCAAAAAAAATTGAATAATGATTTAGGATATAAGATTCTTTCCAAGCCGAAATGGAAAACAAAATATAGAAATTATGTAAATATTTAGTCTCGTTTATAGATCGCTTTTGAGGGTAAATGGATGATGATTACTTCATTCATCCCATCCTATTGATAATTAGCATATTTACTGCAGTCTACCCATCAACTTTCAAAGGAGATTCAAGTCTCTTAGTTATGTATATAATACTTAAATTAGTATAATAGTAGCGTAGTATTGTATGTTGGAATATTACTATATCCATTTTGATGTCAATACATATATTGATAACTGTACTCAAAACATTAAAAGAGTTTATACAAAATTGGAAAAGTATTTGGAAAATCCAACGGAAGATAACATTCACCATATGCGAACATCACTTCGAAGACTCGAAGCAACCTACCAGTCAAGTCCTAAACAAATCCGGAAAAAAAAGAAATTCAAAGAGTTTGCTAGTGTAGGTAAAAGACTTTTCAGAATTAATAGTAATATACGAGATATTGACATAATTCTTGAAAAGTTGGCTAGGGAAGGTAAGATGCATGAACAACAATTAGAGCATTATGAGAACCCTCTAGTCCAAGAAAAAGAAAATCAACTTGAAGAAGCTAGAACAATTGCTTTAGATTTAAGAAGAATAGTTGTCCCCAGTTTGTACGACAAAAATAAGACTGATAAGAATTTTGAAGGAAATTCAATGAAAAGGTTAGCAAAAATCTCCAGAAAATTAAAGAATAAAATAGAAACGAGGATCCCAATCGTAATTGGCGATGATAGTAAAATCACGGAGTTACACGAACTAAGAAAAGATTCAAAGAAATTGCGCTATTTAATCGAACTTGTAATAAATAAAGAGGAGAATGATACCAGCAAAAGGAATATAAACGATGACATGGATGTATTAATTGACAATAATTATCAAAAGATCCTCGAACATCTTGAAAAAATTCAAGGAATGCTTGGCGATATCCACGACTATGATATTGCCTTGAATTATTTGAGGCAACATAAAGCATCTAACAATCCACTAATTACAAGTACAATAACAAATATCATCAAAGTACGAAAGGCAAAATTTGATGACTTCGTTAATTATGGTAAATCTACTAGAACTTTAGTTGTGAATGGTGGCTTATAATAGTCTAACATAAAATAATTAGCAACAACATGAACCTAGTAAGAAGAAGTGGGAGGAAATGAATACTTTACCCTTCCTATGTTATTATGTAAAACGCTCATGACATTTGTCTATAATTAATTTAAACTCAAGTGTGGGTGGTGTCATATTGGAGAAGACATAATCGACAAGAATCAAACATGATCCTTTACAAAGGAGTCACTTGTCTTTCGCCATATAATATATCAAAATATTCTATCGAAATTATTAACATTTGGATCGATCTGTAGGAATAAGGCAGATTTTATATTATCTTGTTTTATTTTTGGGAAATAAATAATATCATACAAATATATCTTCGTATACCGATTATTAGGTACTATCAAAAACCATGATTAAGGCAGATCAAATCCATTCGATAAACTGGATACAATCGCATTTCGGGTGATCACATAAAAGGCAATTATTTTGCTCTCCCATGTTATATCGATGATTAAATCTTTGATGAAAACAACCCATGCATAATTTTCCTTCCTCCGGATATAAATTTGTGTTCTTACTCACCTTGAATAAACTATCTCGATAAAGGATTTAACAATTGTCCTAATAGTTACTATGTACTCTATAGAGGTATACTTTCAACTGGGTATGCAACAAATATTGTAACAAACTAGGCATCAAGATCTTAGTTGTAAATTAAAGAATAAAGTGGATTTGATATGAGAAAAACATTACAAAAAATTTTATCGCCATAAAGAGAAAATAGATGATCTATATCCATCCTAAAATTTCAAAGATTATGATTGATTTCGTTGATTCGTTGAATGGTACAAATTCATAATAAAGGAGTAGTAGTAAATAAATAAGTCTTTAGATTAATTGATTGTTACAATCATTTCCACTACAAAGAATAGCTACTCAAAATGTTTTTAATTCTACAACTAAACTCGGGTCCCATTATGTTTATTTAGATTAAGAAATTCACTAATTCTCGATTGAATTTGATCATAAATATCTTCAATGTGCTTATCACCATCTATATCAATAAGTCCATATTTTTTTTGCATAATAGCAAACTCTTTCTTCAACAAATATTGATATTTAATAAAGGAATCAAAAATATCTGCAGATATGCCTAGATCCGCTCCTGATTCATAATAATCAAGAGATTTATTCTTTTTAAATACTCTATGTATCAGATTATATGGATCCACATTCAGATAGAAAATAAGATCTGGTTTGATCGCAAAACTATGTAATTGATGTAACCAATTTTTATTTATCCCTCTTACAGAGCTTCTCGCAATAAGTGTGTAGATATATCTATCAGAAATTACTACAAAACCAGCTTTAAGTGCAGGGATTATTTTATTTTCCAATTGATCTGCAAAATCTGCTGCATAATAAAGTGCCATCGTTCTTCTCCCAACCTGATAGTTTCGTTTTGCTTCAATTATTCCTTTTGATATGAGATCAGATCTTTTTAATCCGGCATTAACTACTGCATGTCCATCAGCCTCCAATTTCTCAGTTATTTTTTGAATTTGGGTACTTCTTCCCGAAGCATCTGGTCCTTCAACTACTATGAACGATCCATGTATTTCAATGTCTTTGAGGTATTTTATTCCCGAGTGATTAATAAATTTAATTTTATTACTGCCTTCGCTATCATTGTCTGAGTATTTTTTCTTTACTAATGTTCTTGAGGCCATTTTCTATTCCCTAGTAACCCTTTTCAATATTATTCAAGTATATGTCCTTGAATCTGATTTTTCAATTTTAATGTCCTCAATACGTGTCTTCTTACAATATTTTGTTGTTTTTCTATATCAAGTGTACCATCAATTACTATAAAATTTTCGTCATCAACCATCGATTCATATTCATCAACAATTCTTCCCTGAAAGATCCTATAGCTTTCATATTCATCTTTACTCAATCCAAGATCCATTCCAGCTTCATAATGTTTCAACTTTGGTCTACCAGAAATGATTCTATTTACTGCAGTTTCTATTGGTACCCTGAAATAGAAAGTTAGATCAGGTTTTCGAGCATAACTGTACATATTCCTCACCCAAGATTTGTCACACCCTCTCACTGTGTCTCTAGCTAAAGCAGTGTAGATATACCTATCTGCAAGAACGATATATCCAGCTCGCAATAATGGATAAATATTCTTTTCGTATCGATCAGCAAAATCGGTTGAATGTAAAAGTGAAAAAGTCATGGGCGTCAATCTTGCTTTTTTTTTCCCTTTGGAGGTAATTTCTCTCACGGTTTCCGAAGAATTCCATTCTGTAAAAAAAACATCGTATCCTTTAGAGTTTAACCATCTATCTACCAAGTGAATTTGCGTAGATTTGCCTGACCCGTCAATTCCTTCAACTACAATAAGAACTCCCGATTCGTCGTTCTTAATATTGTTAGGATTATTATTTCCAATTACTTGCACCACAATCAATCACCACGAATACATAATTTCATAAAATCGATTAACATTAGAACATAAATAAAGTTTCATTTCTCACCTTAACATAATTTTGGATGTATTTATTGTGTTTGATAATATTATATATAGAACATATTTTGTAAATTTTTTCTAAGTGAATCATATATAGTTAATGTTATTCTCTTAGAAATTAGATACTTTCAATATTCCTTGGGAAAGATCCTTTGTATAAATATTTGTTTAGATTGCTAAACACGATTATATCAAAAAAATAAAATTAATCAATAACGCGTAATCATATTTGCCTCTTCCTTAAGTCTTAAAGAATGATGTCTGGATTTTCTCTTCCTTAATAATGAATTACAACAATAACATCTACGGGCATCAGAATAATATCTGATCCCACACATGGAACATTTGGAATTAGCGGTATTATCTTTATGAGATCCTTTTATAGGTTTTTCATTTGCACATTTACCTTTACAAGGCATAAAATATAATGTTTCTTAACATTGATATCCTTTTCTTTTTATATTTGCTGTTTTTTGCATGAATATCATTGATGAAGAGACAACATTACATTCTGATAATTCAAATCCAGAGCGAAAAGATTTGATTTTGTACAATCTTATGGTTTTTGAATATATGGAAATAGATTTCTAATTAAATTGACTAAACTGGGAGCCATAGTTCATTATAGTTGTTTACTAAATCATATTCTAGCGGCAAGTTTTAATAAACGTGACTTACACCGATTGTTATGAGGTTTTATTCTAAGAACATGGTCACAACAAGACACCTCATTCCACTCCAATCCAAAAATAAATTACACTCTATACATCTTTTATGCCCCTCCGAATAATATCCTTTAGAATATTCATCTTTATAGGCCGTGTAAAGATGGCATACATCCCTGCAAAACTTCCTCAATCCTTAGGAGTTCCAACAAGCATTACTGAATTTAAGGTTAAAATTAAACATTTTTTGGTTGGGTATCTATTTTTGTATCATTAACAGATGCGGTTTTATTCTCCGAAAAGTGCTTACACATATCTATAAACTGTCTTTGTTTCTCTTGTAAATCATCATTTACTTTATCAACTGCCTTCATCATATAGTGTTCGGACCCTGCTTGCTTTAGTAAACTTGTAGCATAGTTAATACTATTGATGTCTTGAAGTAATCGGTGTATCTTGTTACAATTCTTTATGACGACGTTTTCGGTATTTTGATATCCTCCATCTCTTATATCAGATTGTTGTGGAAGATGAGTTAAAATATCTAGAGTTAATTTTAGTTTCTCGCATCTTTTTTGTAGTTTGAATATATTTTTTGAAACATTATTATTTTTAGGTACAATGATATTATCTGAATCGAATTTCATGACTTTCTTTCCAATTCCTCTTGTTAGTTTATCTACATTAGCTGACAACTTTTTTGTTCTTTTATGTAGAGATCTGTCATCAAACTGCATATCAATTATTGGTAAATTAACAGATTCTATTTTTTGAATTATGCTGTTTGATTCTGACAATAGATTTTGTTTTCTCACTTTAAGTATGTTTTCAAAATTCTTTATATGATTTTGATCCCTACTTGATCCTTTTTTATTTAAGATCTCCTTGTCGATCAGATCATATGCTCTTAGATCTCCCTCAACTTTTGACAATGATTTAGAGATCCGTCTCATTGTTTTCAGGTCTTTTTGATCTCTAATCTTCTTAGGAAAAATCAGCAAGTTATATTCCAATTTCTTTATATCGTGATTTAAATCGAAAAAATCTTTCTCTGTATTGGTTTTTAAATAAAAACTACTTTTACTTTTTATATCTGCAAAATTCTTTTGAAAATTTTCAATATAAGGTAGAATCAGTTGTGAGGATGACATAGTAGATTTGCTTCCCATCGTTCTAAGAGAACGATACTTATATTTATACATTATAGTTAATATAGATCTATATAGTTCTTCTATCAGGTTTATATAAACACAATTAAAAAAGTTGAAATCAATATAGACAAGAACATGATAATTAGTATTGTACCACCATATAAGGTATTGAATTGAGAGAGCAATAAAGACTAGATATGTGTTCTTCAGCTACATGTTTGTAAAATACTTGTAAAGAAAAATAGATATGATTAGGATCCTGCAGGCATATAGATTTAATTTGTATATCTATTGGCCCCATTGATATTGTTACCACACAAGCCTCCTTTCATCATATCTAATAGCATGGTTTGATCCGTCAATCCTGTAAAATGATCTGAGTAAGGTCTCTCGATCTACCAAAACGGTAGAATAAGTTTACTCCAATACCCTATCAAAGAAGGAAATGAGGAGATTTCTTAGCATAAAAGGAGAAAACAACGATATGATTTCTTCTTAGAAACCAGATGTATTTAAGTAGATTGAAATGAAATCAATTACCATCTTATTGTCTACGGACATTATATTGAAGCACGATAATAATGTCAGAAGCTAATTGTAATTAGACTAGAAAAAAATGAAAAAGATGACTAACGGATTAAAATTAAAGATATCCGAGATCCTGAATGAAAGTTATGTGGATATTCATGGACATGAGATAACATTTGAAAAAACAGGAAAATTTGAATACACATCCGTATATAACATTAATTGTAACAGAAAATATATTATTGATTTGTCACCAGCTGCAGTATCAGTGAGGGAGCACATTATTCCTGGAGAAGACGTAGTATACAGTAATAATTATTACTCGAGTATTAATCAAAAACGTAAGACGCAAATTTGTAATTAGTCTATGAGAACATAAATCTTGTACCATCAATTCGACAAGATTTGAATATGAAGAGAAATTAAGACAGACAGTAAGATCCTTTTTACTATTTCAGATTTGTACAATTAATGAGTATGACAATAGATAATTTATTCTCTGAGGAAATGTACATAAAATGATATTTATAGTCATAACTTTAGCATGATGAAAAATTTTTTGTTTATTACCTAGCTTTGTACTTTTAAAAAGTAAAGAAATTAACCGTAAATATACTCAATCGCAATTGGTCCATTGAAATTATTCTGTTTTAATCTTTGCAACAATCTCTCAAGGTCAATGTCATTATCTAGATGTACTTCATCCTTTATTGCAATGAATTGATTCTTATAGTTTCTCTTAAAAACTTCATAATTGGAATAGAGCCATTTGTAATTATCTTTTAATTCTCTTAATTTATCAAGTTCAAAGTCCATGAACATTTGTGGATTCATGATCAAATATAGTTTCCATTTCTTATAGTTATGTTGTATATAGTCTATAACAACATCAATACTTTACATACCTAATCTATTGAAACTTTGGGTTAAAGAAATCCAACCCTTCTTATGCGTAGTTAACTTTAGTGAGTGTTTCAATTATTCCTCAGCCCACAAATCCCCTGGGATCCTGAGAGCTTATGGTGAAGTTAGTTTGTGCGTACCTCTATGATTTGCTACTAGTATGATCGAGTATCTGTTCTAGAATTACATTTTTATCTGCAATAGAGTAAGTAAGTTTAGTTTCCTTTTCAGATCATGTTTTTAGAATAGAGGTTGTAAAATTCGATAAAAACTAAAATAATTAAGATATTTATTATGAGGGTTAGATCATATAACAAATATGGTAATTAGTACTAATAATAATAAAAAAAATGTAGAAAGTAATAAAATAAAAAAGGAAAATAAGGATGCGGTTGATGCTACAAAAAGTAATAAAAAAAATGAGGAAAGTAATAAAATAAAAAAGGAAAATAAGGATGCGGTTGATGCTACAAAAAAGGACAGTATAAGCCTATCAAGTTCTATTTTAACAGATTCAGAAAATAAAGAAAAAGAACAGCTCTCATATTATGAAAAACAAGTCCTAAAGGAATTAAAAGGTATTAAAAAAGCATCCAAAAACATCCTCAAAAGTATGAAGAAATTCAGTAGTTAAATAAATTTAAAGATGATTTGGATATCCACTCATCATCTTCAAAAAAAACTACAAATAAATGAGTAACTTAATTTGATTTATGATAAGAGTCGCTAACCAGACGTTGAAAATACTACATTTTAAACGCCCTACTTAACATGATTAATTCTGGTCCAGTAGTTAGATTCCCTACAATCAAAGACCGGGTATTCCAAACAATGCCCGATGATAGATATGGAATACCACCATTGATGGTTAAAGGTTCTACTTCTACCTTTAAAACTGATGAAATAGTTTCAACCTCTTTCTCTGTGGCCTTTGGATGTACTGCTGCACCATCATTTGTTGACACAATCATCGAACCAGTTTGATTGAAATCAGCAACAGACATGGTATGAGTTTCTATTCCTAAAACATCACATATTTGTTTATCAAACTCATTCTTAAATAACGGAGAAACTATTGCTCCTTTATCATTAGTGGATATTAGATTGCCGATAGCCGTTAATTTTGATTCTAGTTTGGACACATTCAATCCGGTTACACGTTTTAGATGTAACACCTCATCCTCTGATGCTGTTGAAGGCAGCAGCATCCCATTATTATTTAAGACAACCATAGGACCAATTATTCTATTTCCTGCTATAGAAACAAAAATTGGATCCACTTCTAAAATATCCGTTATTTTCTTTAATTTCGTCTCAGCATAACCATGTGGAAGTAATACAATTTTATCGTTAGATTTTGCAAATATACCTACATTAGGACTTTTATACAAGTCATACCTGAAAATACCCAAATAATTTAGAACATAGGTAGATTATCATATGAACCTATTGATTAAAGTTTAATATAATAATAAATAGAAATGTAAAAAATACTAATTATAATATGGTAATAGAATTTAGTATGTCTATTAGGAAAGTCAACATTATAATTTTCGCATTACCATGTGTATTGCTCCTGTTTTTGTCTAGTTGGTTTGGCCACAATAGCCTGATAGACACCACTCAAGGTCTCACTTTGTTTTCGGTAAATAAAGCATTCGCTCAAGAAACTACTTGGTCAAATTATACAACCAATGATAGCAGTCTAAGCATAACCTATCCCACAAATTGGGAGATTGTTGAAGATAAAAAGAATGATGATGAAAATCAAACTAACAACATAATAGTATTTCTATCACCAAAAGAAAATCCAGAAGATCTCTTTCAAGAAAACATTGTCGTAAATGTTTTGATGCCAAAAAATAACTTTACAATTAACGAAAGCATCAATACGCAAGATATAGTTCAGAAACTTGTAAACCAGAACCAGGGATTTAGAATTGATAACATATCCACCATACATATTGATAGCATAAACAAAACAGCTGAAAGCATAACATACAGCTTTGAAAATGCAGGTTTCTTGTTTAAAACTAAACAGGTTTTTTTGACTATTAACAATAATATCTATATTTTTTCCCTTTTAGCTGAACAAAAGGAATTTGACAAATACGCATTAATTTTTGACAAGATGCTCATGAACATTCATTTGTCGTTCTAAAAAAGGGGTTTTACTAGTTCGTAATCTTGTCTAAACCAGTATAAATTTGTGTATCAAGAATGTTTGTAAAACTAGCAGTCAAAACATCAGTCATTTTAGAAGTACCTGGATTTGACCAAACAAAAGAGGTATGATATTGATTTGAACCAGAAGTGGTATCAAGATCTTGTGCAGAAATAGGATGTAAAGATACAGAATTTTCATCAACATTAGTAGCAACAGTAGCAGTAGTAGCAGCCATACTATTCTGTGGGATCGTCAAACTACTAACAACAATAATTGTCGACAGTATGATTAAAAGAGTCAATTTTGATGTAATTATTTTCATATCTTAAAAAATAGTAGTTATATATCTTATAAGAAACTCTTCAATCGTTACAGTAATAAATCTAATTAGATTTACCCTTTGTAAAATTAACTATTTTTTTTTCTATAGCATTTTATCTGAATGTTTTTATATCATACTTTCTGTTTCCACAGAAACTTTATGTTTATCCTCATATTTCTTGATATGATTTCCTAGTTCTAGAGTTTTGGAAATTTCATCTAATCCATTTACCAAATAACTTTTTAATGTAGGATCAATGTCAAAATCAAAGACTTTAGAATTTATCTTAATTTGTTGTTGTATCAAGTCTATTTCAAAGTTTTCGTTTGTTTTTGAGGAAAAGAAATCTTCGATTGTATTCTTGTCCATTTTGATGACCAAAACTCCATTTTTAGAACAATTATTGTAAAAAATATCTGCAAAAGATACCCCAAGGATTACTTTGAAGCCATAATCCTTAAGTGCCCATACCGCATGTTCTCTTGAGCTTCCTATACCAAAATTTTCACGCGTTAACAGAATCTGTCTTCCACTAAATAGGGATGAGTTTAACACAAAATCCTCTAATGGTTTACCTTGTTGATCATAACGCCAATTAAAAAATAAATATTCACCGTACCCAGTTTTGCCCAAAAGTTTTAAGAATTGTTTTGGAATAATCTGATCTGTATCAATATTCGCAATATCAAGCGGAACTACCTTACTTGTCAAATTCTTAAAAGGTTCCATAAATACACCTGTAATTTTTATCTATAATAAATTAAATTTAAACCCATTCTCTCACATCAACAAACTTTCCGGCTATTGCAGCGGCCGCAGCCATAAAAGGACTAACAAGGTGAGTACGTCCCCCTGTACCTTGGCGTCCTTCGAAATTTCTATTAGAAGTGCTAGCACATCTTTCACCGGCTTGGAGTATATCAGGATTCATACCTAAACACATACTGCAGCCAGGCTCTCTCCATTCAAAGCCGGCATTGATAAAAATTTTATCCAATCCCAATTTTTCGGCAGCAATTTTTACCTGTTGTGATCCCGGAACAACCATTGCTTTAACACTAGAAGATACCTTTTTTCCTTTCACTGCATTAGAAGCTTCGATTAAATCTTCTAATCTTGCATTTGTGCAAGAACCGATAAAAACTCGATCCACTGAAATATCAGTAATTGGTAAACCCGGTTTTAAATTCATGTATTCGAGGGCTTTGATAGCAGATTTTTTTTCATCATCATTTCCCTTAGAATATTCATCAGGAGAAGGAATTGCAGAGTCCACATCGGTAGTCATAGCTGGATTAGTACCCCAGGTAACTTGAGGTGCAAGATTGTCGATATCAATAGAGAAGGTTTTATCGTATTGCGCTCCGTTATCAGATCGGAGATTCTTCCAATCGTCTATTTGTTGATCAAATAATTCATTTTTGGGAGAATAGACTCTTCCCCTTAAATATTCAAAAGTAACATCATCTGGAGCAACAAGACCCGCTCGAGCACCGGCTTCGATAGACATATTACAAATAGTCATGCGTTTTTCCATTGTGAGGGATGAAATGTAGTTTCCCTTATATTCAATCACTGATCCTGAGCCTCCAGATGTACCTATTTTTCTAATAATGTTTAATATAACATCTTTAGATGTTACAGCCTGGTTTTGTTTTAAACCGCCATTCAAAACTATTTCAAAATTTTTTGACTTTTTCATCCACAGACATTGAGTCGCCAATACATGTTCTACTTCACTGGTACCTATACCAAAAGCCAGGGATCCGAATGCCCCGTGAGTGGAAGTATGGCTATCACCACAAACAATCGTACTACCAGGAAGTGTCAATCCTAATTCTGGACCGATTACGTGAACTATCCCTTGATACTTATCATGAATATCAAAAAGTTTTATTCCAAATTCTTTACAATTATTTTCCAATGCTTTTATTTGTAATGATGAGATTTGATCTACAATGGGCAAGGACCTGTTAGTAGTGGGAACGTTATGATCTACCGTAGCAAAAGTAAGATCTGGTCTTCTAACTTTTCTCTCGTTAATCCTAAGGCCATCAAAAGCTTGAGGCGAAGTTACTTCATGCACATAATGCCTATCAATGTATAAAAGCGACAGATTACTACTTTCATCAGAATATACTACGTGATTATCCCAAATCTTGTCGTATAGAGTTTGTGCCAACTATAATATATTATAACAAAACGACTATAATAATAATTATTTTATAGTTAATTGCGAATTAACAATGCTTAAATGTAGTCTTTTATCATTTGATATAAATGCATGTTAATGATGATCGATATCCTCAACAAATTTTAGATCAAATTAAAAAAGGAACAACTACTTGTGCTCTTACCTGTAGTGATGGTGTAGTATTAGCTGCAGATACAAGAGCAAGTGCAGGATTATTTATTGCAGATAGGCATGTAATGAAAATTCAAAAAGTTGATAATCATTTAGGTATGACAATTGCAGGTGGTGTTGCAGATGCCCAAAATCTGGTTGATACAATGAGATACAACTCAAATATATACAGGTTATCTAAAAAAGAGCCCATCCCAGTCAGTTCTGCTGCAAGGTTATGTTCTAACATTCTATTTAATCAAAGATATTTTCCATTTTATGTTCAAATTATCATGGGCGGATTTGATTTTCGTCAACAAAAAGGACAAATTTATAATATAGATCTATTTGGTTCGATGACTACAGAGAGCTTCATTTCAACTGGGAGTGGGTCTCCTGTTGCATATGGATATTTAGAGTCGGAATTTAAGGAAGGAATGAGTGTAAATGAAGCATATAAAGTAGCAATTCAAGCCATTGCCGCAGCGATTAGAAGAAATGCAGGTACTGGAGACAGCATAAATGCAGTGATAATAGATAAAAATGGATATACAGAATTATCCAAAGAAATTAAAGATAGCGTCGGCGCTAAATTTTAATCTTTTTTATCACATAGTCAAAAAATAAAAATCCAAATCAACTTTAAATTTATTCTAACTCTGTCTATAACTCAATCTAATTTATAACCAATAAAATCTTCAATTATTACTTCTGTTTCCTTTGGGAGTTCAATGATGGGAAGCAGTTTTTTAATGAACCTATTCGCAATTATATGAATTGATTTAAAAGTATTATTTTTTAGGAAGGAGTTTAACAATTTCAGAAATTCAGTATAACTTTTAGGATCATATTCGTCAAAATGTTTTGTAAATATATTATGGGATGTTGGATAAATATCCGATATTTCAACCGGAATCAAGCCAAAAAAAGGATTATAAAGACAAATTGAAGCGTCAGGAAAAGTACTGGAAAGTTTTCGCAATACAGAGGAGGAATAGAATGGTCTTATCCCCTGATCTGGATATAATAGTAGGATATTATTATTGGGCGATTTGTAGTTATTAATTAGCATGTTGCGATAATTTTTTAGCTCCGGCCTAAACTGATCTATTGGTTCAAACAAATAGATTGCTTTTTGCTTAAAGACGGGAGTATTTTGTTGAATATATTCAAAATTCTTAATTGTGTGAATTGCATCCATTAATTTGGGATGAGATCTTGCTTTTTGCAGCACGTATTCCCAAAGCCTACCATCGTAAATTGATTGTTTTACTGCAGACATCTCCTGTTTTAGAACATACAAATTGTGTTTAGCGAGATTAATAATCCTGGTTTGAGGGATTTCATCAATAAATTCTTTAACTGAATGATCGGAACAAACAGGGCAGCAGCACGGTAAATATGAAAGATCTTCTAACCTCAGTGTTCCTGATGAACTCATGTAACGATTAGCTTTTGCATACAAAATATACGATGCAGAATCAAATGTGTCACAACCTAGTGCAACAGCAAGAGGTATTGTTAATGGATGACCTGCACCAAATAAATGGATAGGTTTGTTTGGTATGGATAATTTGGTAGCTTCTATAAGTCGAGAGAGTGTAGAAAACTCATAAGCTTCCATCAGTTCAACCGGGCTACCAATTGCAAAAAATGAAAAGCCCTTTTTATCTAAGAGTGAGGCGGAATACCGCACGAGATCAAAATGCTCAGCTCCCTGAATTGTTCCAGTCCATATTTCACCCTTTGATGATAAAATATCATCATTATGATCGGTTCGATTTTTTCTTATGATATCGA